>Ga0136643_10019280_pt1 | contig 10306 bp, 8 predicted proteins | sample TergutLab28metaG_FD_96883 | JGI IMG/M metagenome (GOLD analysis project Ga0136643, IMG submission 96883) | Labiotermes labralis P1 segment gut microbial communities from Petit-Saut dam, French Guiana - Lab288 P1 (version 3) (version 3) | ecosystem: Host-associated > Arthropoda: Insects >... | reverse complement strand
TCTCATAATTCTTAGTGTAATCATCCTAAAAATATCTGGTTCATGGTAGAAATTGTGAGCAATCAAAAGTTAAGTTTCAAAAATATTTATGTAAAAGGTCAAAAATATCTGGGGGGGGGGGGAGGAATACAAATAGACACGATACCATAAGTTTTTGTTTATTGCAGAAAGTCGGCTAAAGTAATGGTGCGGTTATCTTTTCGGCAACAAAAAACTAATAGAAGACAGACACGAAACAAAGCAAGAATAAGAATGAATACAGTAAGGTCATAACGGCGAAGTTCCACGAATTTCTTTCGGCATTTCTCAGGGCAGTATATGGAATTTCCGTTACCTTAAACGCCAGAAATGTCGTGTGCGATGAGAAACGATATAGAGGCGTGTTTGACACCAACTGAAACCATGAAACTGGGGGTTTCCCTTCGTAGATACCATCAAGGTTTTTAATCTACATGCAGTTTCAAGTTGGGACGGAATTCCATATTTGCTCTCACAAAACAACCCACTATGCACATAGTTTGAAAGGCTTCACAAATGTTTACGCGTGGTACTTCATTAAATACACATAATATGGGAAAGTATTCCAAAAGCATGTCGTACATCGCTATGAGGTCAGGTTAGCCCGGTCGCGTAACTAAGCATCAAGTCACGAGAGATCTGTACATTCAGCGTCATTCTCCGGCCGGTTTATCCCTAGACATAGATCTCTCGTATACATTGGATAAGAGACCCAGCACGGCCCAAGGTCGGTGTAAATGTTAGGGGAAAGTAAAGGATTTTTGTTGGAAACCGAACCAGGGTCACATGCCTTGGAGGGGAGTTGTAAATATATTTGTGGATGGCAACTTTCAGGCACACGAATCCATATAATCTAACAGCGCGGAGATATTCACAGCCGTAAGAACGTCTATGTGGGAAACACACGCTTTATAAATGACGACAGACCCACTGTTACAATAGTGAAATGAAGTGGAGAAGGAATTGTTATGAAGCCCAAATGGCGATGCAAGGAATACAACAAGATTACTAGCGAGGCTTGCTGAAAAACGAGCGAGACGCGAGAAAAATAAAAAAATAAGTAAGGAACTTCTGTGGGTCGTAATAATACGTGCGCGTTCGCTCTGTTTGTGTTCCTACGCCCATGCGGACCTTGGTAAGATGAGTTATCATATTAACAGTAGGATCACTGGTACGTACTAACATCGTAACCGTAACGATACTGGTGGCATTAGTAACCAAAGTGGTCGAAAGCATGTGTAAGTTTTCAAATACGTTGTCCATTAGTGTGGTCCGATTTCAACCAAAATTGGTACGTGAAAACAAATTTTTGAGATATGTAAAGATAATGTGGCTGTCAAAGGAAAGACAGTCGGCCCAATTATTCTTACGGAAAATGATTATCGAAAGGAAGAAGAAGAAGAAGAGTGACAGGTTCATATCCTTCTCACAACGATAAACAGCGACAGACATTACAATTCTTCCTGCTTGGCAAGGTAGACGAGGCCAGGCAGGTGACATACATGAATGAATTAAACGCTTCAATTGACAGATCCTCTTCTTAGTATTTAATTTAGCAGTGTTGTCAATCACTGATATTTTACCGTCCATGGTAGATGGGCGAATATGAGAGTTGAGCATTGATACTGTTGTTGGGGACAATCAAAGTGCTAGGAAAAAGAGATCGTGTCCCAATGCCACTTTATCCACAACACATCCAACTCACTTGGGAGTCGACAGTTCCAGTTGGATCACAAAACATAAATTCTTCTTTTTCTTCTACTCATCACCCCTAGTTTCGCCGTTCTGTCGCACTTCAAAAATACCTTTCGGACTATGAATTCCGCTGTACTCCATCGACGGCGGTCTCTTTCTACACCGCATACTAAAACGTAGAAAACTGGAGAACGAACAATCCCAATGGAATTCGAACTTAAGATCCCAATGCCGGAGCAGTCGACGTCAGTGCCACTGTTCGGACACTATAAACGCAATTTGGATATTTGAAAGGCACTTCGCACTGTTCATCAAAATCAATTCAGCGAAAGAAAGCTTGACATAACGAATGATTGGACGGACATGTGGAAGCGAAAAACACGTTTGTTTGAAAGGACACAAAAAAACGCCTCGCAATTTCGAGCCGCCTGCTTGTGCCAAATAATTAACAAGCATATTCGTCTTTCTTTTATTCGTATTTGGTGAAACTATAACGACCGGTGTTACAGTGGATCATTCCGCCACACGTCGTGCAAGGCGCCACGCGAGGAATAGCGAATTAAAAACTCGCCCACTTTGATTTTGTTGTTATTGGAAAAAAAAGGTAACACATGAGCAGTATTTTACGCTCGCTTTCAGCGAATATTCCTATGTCTCATTCATACACCGTCATGAATTCACAACAACAAACCCTCTGAAGACTGAAACCGATCAAACAATTTACACACACGCATATTTCTTTCATGTCCTACCTCAGAGAGAACACGATGTCTCTATTACAAAGACCAATGCATTAATCGTGTTTAGGGAAATAATTTGCATCTACTACGATAGCAGTGTTTGACATAATCTTTCGGCCGACTCAGTCTCTAAAAGAAATGAGTACCAAGAATATTTCCGGGCGGGTAAAGGCGGCCGGTGCGTACGGCTGACAACCTTACCACCTTCATGTGCCGACTGTCTTGAAATCTGGAAGCCTCAAACTTCCTGGAACCCTAGGGCCTGTCCAGGCCTGTAATGGGCTTACTTTACCTTTTTACGATAATAATGCACAGCAAAAATATAGCATCTATAGTGTGTGACGAAGTATCAAGTTTCTTAATATTACAGTAACTAGTATGTATAGTTACCACTGGGCTTTAAGCGATCAATAGGACATTATGAAACGTTGCTTATTCCGAAGAAATAGCTTTTGCTCTTTCTGCACAAACGAGGTACAGGAAATTAGTATTCTTTTCTGATCACACACGAATTACGAAGAGAAAGAAATGGGACTCAAGATGAAATTCTAAAAAGAATAATTATGAAAATGCGTGTAAGTAAGCGTATTAACTTCGAGATCATTTCGATAATCACACAATTCCGTCCGCCGTCCAAAATACTAATTATGTACAGGATGTTTCACATACAGTCGAACCCGGTTGAAACGACATTGGTTTATTCTGCACCTCGTCTATAGCGTCAGATACTCTGTGGTACCAATTAAATCCTCACTGTTAATCGTAACATTATACTATTCGGTTAGAAATGCACTCGTTTATACCGACACATAGAATATTCACGCCCTTTCACGATGTTATAACCGAGTTCGACTGTATTTATATCAGCACCTCAAGGCTTAAGTCATTCCCAATTACAAATATATCAGGTAGAGGAAAGCAGTCGGTAAAGAACTCATCTACGTGCTCTTAATAGGTCTATAGTACACTTACAGGGATAACGCTTAAGCGTTTCACTGCCACTGTGATGGTAACTGGGCGGCCAGGATAGCTCAGTCGGTACAGGAACTCGCTACGGGATGGACGGTCCGGATCTCGAAGCCCGAAGAGGGCGACATTTTCGTAACCCATCGAAACTGGCCTCGAGGCCCGCCTAGTCTTCCGTACAATAGGTAGAGGGTCTCTTTACCGTGGGTAAAGCGACCGGGGCGTGGCGCTGACAATCCACCCATCCCGTTCTAGCGAAAGGGTCGAGCATGGTTAGAGCTACATTTCAACCTCCCTTCTGTGCCTGATTGGCATGTAACGGGACAGTCTTTTTATGACGGTAGCTGTAGGTATATTATTCCAAATGCAATTCAGAAATTATGAACCCCTGTCTTACGGCAGTCAGCTCATCCCTGTTTATTGGGTCCCCTGTGACTAAGTTATGTTGCGTTCTCAACGTTTCGGATGGAGGAAATGACCTCCATACAAGGAAGGCAGTTGCCAATATGGCTTACTGAATACATAGCGGCGGGAGTCAAGTCAAAGATCGTGTGATTGGCTGGGAGTGCAGCATGCATGAATGAGACGTTCACACAAGATCTTGACCTGAACATCTGAAAAAAGAGACCGCTTAGAAGACCTGAGTATAGAGGACAGAACAGTACTAACAAAGACATTATACACATGGAAAGGGAGGGTGTGGAGGACATAATGGAGATGATCAGAGAAGTCCTGTGGAAAGCGCTGAGAATTTCTTAAGTGGCTGCGCAACTATCATCTTCTTAATGACTCCGATCCATGCAGTCAGTTCCTTAGCCAGTTCACTGTGAACTAGGCCTTCTGTCCCAATCCCTTCCGTGTCTTTATACCGGCTCTACGATAGACGTTGTGGATGAAGAACTGCGGCAACCAATAGTTTAATTTAACAGCACTTCTTTACTCTTACATGCAGACGGGGCAGAGCCAGCCAGCCAACGCTGTGCGTCCGTTTTGTGCAGACGATTTTCTGTACGACTGTCACGTTAGCACTAAACTTGTAAGAACCGCGCCACTGACAGCTTGCCTCGCACTATGTATCAGACAGCAATACACACAATCGCAGACAGTCGCGACACAGTAAGCAGCGCCCTTGCTTCGCAGTCTGGACGTTCGAATTAAAATTTCGGTCCCAACATCAGCTGCTGTCGTTACTGAGACATTGGTAGTTTTCCTCAGTCCGTACAGGCAGGTGCCGAAGTGGTATCTCAAATTAGGTCACAACTGCTTCCTTCTGCATCATTCCCACAACATCCATTAATCAGCCTATCATTCAAGAATCGCCTACATCGTCTTGGCGTTGAAAGTGTCGATATGCAAGTCATAATAAATATCTCTATCACAAAAATTAAAAACAAATAAAACGACAATAAAAACACCATTAGATATGTTTAGAAACGTAACCAATTTATAGAAATTCGTCCTTTTATAACAAACAAGTGGTCTATAAAATTTCAAGTTGAAGAGAAGTAGAAAAAAAAAGATGAAAACTGCATCCATTATCAAAGTAGCTGTCCAATTTGGAACGCTCATTCCGTGCCGGCATACGGATGGAGTCTGTGTCTACAGACACTTCTCATTGTGTAGTCTCCCAGCTTATCCATCAAAACCTGATCCATTCCAAACACAGTCGGACACGAAAGGAATACAAACAAGTTTTTCATACCTCTTCGAGAAGTATCCTTGTGACGGTAAATCCTCAGGATAAGATTCTTCAGTAAAAACACGTTGGGACAAACAGAAAGGACACAAGCAAATCCACACCAGTGTCGGATTTACGGGCGTTCCCTAGATACATAATTTTTTTGTTTTTTGTTTTAGTGCAGCCCTACAGGACATGTAGAGCAAAGTATATAGGAGTTCATTTCAGGGAATTTTATAAAACGGAAGTACCAAAACACCACTCAACCGAGTGACTGCACTTTTGTATGGTTCACTTTGTTATCGCAAACGACGCCGCGATGACAGAGATGACCACGAGAACACTAGGTATAAAGGAGAGCAGCGCTGTCCAAAACTGTACAGAGGATCGACGAATACTTCTGTAGTTCAGTATGTATTCTGATTTTATAGAATTCTTGAACGTGTCTTGCAGAGCAACACGAAGTTACATTATTGGTAAGATTTACCGAGTGAGCGCAGCTGCTAATGTGGTGTATTTACGAAACATCTACACAAGTTCCAAAAAATGAGCAAAAAGAATGCACAAACATGCACGTGAAATACCGACGGTCATTCCCACACAAATCGACACCTAAAATTATAACTTTATACATTTAAAGTTTTACGTTTAAAAAAACTGAAAAGAATAAAATCATTTCTGATGTAAAAGTATCAAGCAATTCGTACCTTAAATCTGTTCGTAATTTCTTCGTAAACGTAATTTTAATTCGTTACTGTTATTCCGTTTTGGTTTTGCCATAATTTCAGAGACCTAGTATGTCACGACAGTATTCTTGCACACCCCTTTCTATGTCTATCACCTACCTACCTATCTGTCTGTCTATCTATCTAAGGAATTCCAACGTCTTCCATAACTTTCCTCACCACGTATGTCCTATTCATTGCTACTTCAGTTCCTTCACGTCAGCTCTTCTTTGGACCTGCTCATATCTTCTGTTCTGCAGCTACTTGCTGCATTATTATTTTCGGCTGCCTTTCATATATCATTCGCTGTAGATATACTGTATGTCCATATCAGGACAAGTTTTCTTTGCTGTAATGCCCAAAATAATAGTTTCCTTTATTACACTTACTGTCTCTCGTTTACGTCTAGATTCATTCTTGATTTTGTCCATTCTCTGTAGTTTATTTTATCCACTAAATCTAGGGCAAGTAGTTAAATAAGCTACAAATACGAATGCAACATGAAGAGTACTATGATTTATTCGGCATTTTTAACTTTCGTGACAATGTACTTCTGAACTTAGCGTCTGAAAAAATTACGCATTTGTCATCATAGGATTCACGTTTTGATTCTGACAAGGTGCCACTCAAATTTACAGAGCTCAGACTAATGTTGCCTTGAAACCGCCACTGTCCATCCTTACTAAAGCTGTCAGTCGGGCAGATTTGCATTGCAGGAAGGGGCTGGCATATCGCAGCTAGCAACAAAGCTATGCCTTCGTTCTGAATTCGAGGAGCGTATTGCCAATGGAAAACTTCCAGCCGCCGAAAATTATTGTTTTTCTTGTCTTCATGCATTTTACGGACCTAATATACGAATCAGCCCATCTATTTCTTTCGTCATTAGTTGCACAAATTGCTTAAAATGTCCACTTACTAGGACTACATTACATACAATACATCCTTCAGAAACGTGACAGTCATTCATTGTGTTATCTAAAAAAAAAGTTCAATAAATTGACGCAAAGAAAGGAAGTCGCAGCTGGCCGTTCTTCCAAGTCTGCAACATCTTGATCGCACAGTGTAAAGGGACGTACCCACTGCAACATCAGGGATAACATTAAGATGGATGCTAAGGAAGTATTTTATAAGAACTGGAGTGGACTAACCTCGCTCAAGTAGGACCAAAACGCTGGTTCCTGTGAATATGGGAACCGAACCTCTGGTTCTACAAAAGGACGGGGATAGTAATTTCAAACTTCCAAAAGAAGAATCTCTACAACTGTGAAATTATTCGTCTTTCGATCGGTTAATTCATCGTCCGTCTGGCAAATTAAAGAGGTATAGCCGTTGGTCCGGCCTAAATTTCAACAGGCTGCGCCCCTACGACGCTTGCGCCTTGTATACACGTACGACAGATCTTTGCGGTTGTTGTGTTGGTTCTCAGTGCTTCCAGGTACGTGCAGTGGGCAGAACCGGCAGGTATTCCAGGCTCCTGTCTGTATTACCGTCAGTGCAACTGAAAAAGCGAACCGCGTCTGATCTTAATTTATTGTGGTCACGGACCACGAACAACAGAAGATCACGGGGGGCAGTTAGCCAAACGTCGAAGTGTAGTTCTCAATGCATAGTCGGAAAGTCCTGGGTTCGAATCAAGGATCGAAGTTATCTGAGTTCCTCTTTATGGAATTCCTCCAGGCCTCTGCACGGAAGTGATGGGACCCTTGATAGGCCACCGTCGCTTTCTTCCACAAAATCTCCAGTTAATAGTTCCAAGTCATCCTGACTTTCGACATCAATCAAATGTCCCGTCTTTCCGAAGTAATGTCACTTTTGGTGTGCAAAGCCCATAATTTAATCGATACCTGCTGAGTAATGTCGGAGATGATACAATGTAAACGGTCAGACAGGTACTGTCTCCAAACACACGTGATGCATTTTCCAAACAAGTCATAAGAATTACCGTTTAATCAGTCACTTTATTGTCTGAGCTACTGCTTCTAGTATTAACAGATTATCCGAGTATATCATAATACTTTCTTGCTGAAAATACGCCCTTTTAACACAAGGCACGCAATATTCCACACTATTTGGACCTAAAACAATAATTTCCGTAATCATCTAGGCTTCTTGTACGATGGTGGTACTTTGAGAGAAGGGGGGCCGGGATAGCGTATTCGGAATAGCGACTCGCTACGGGCTGGACGATCCGGGTTTCGAATCCAGGTAGGAGTGAGATTTTCGCACCCGTTCCGATCGGTCCTGGGGCCCATCAAGCCTCCTATACAAGGGGTACCGGGTCATTCCCGGGGGTAGAGCGGCTAAGGTGTGCCGTTACCCAATCACCCTATCTAGGGCCGAGGTTGAAGAACTGAAGAAGAGTATAGCCATACTTCTACTCCTCCTCTGTGCCATCATGGCAGGATATATGGTAACCTTACCTTACCTTACTTTGAGAGTTGAATATAACTATGCAGTAGGGGATGAAAATCGTGTGTATGGAATAAAGTGGGGAAGTAATCATGAAATAGAACCAGCAGACGATAAACTAAGAAGATACAAATTAAATTGGCTACGACATGTAACAAGAAAGAGCAACGACAGGATGCCAAAAATAATGCTGAATTATACACCATATGGAGGAAGAAGACTTGGGAGACCTTTGAAGAAACTATTAGACGAGACCGAAACAGGCCCATCAAGGCCTCACTCGTGACGGATGATGATGATGATGAGTAATAATGAATTAGACCCACGTGGAATTTCAAGACATGACATGAGTACGTATAGAGGTCACTCGTAGTTACGTTACAAAATCTAGGAGCTGTGGCTGGGCATGTGGGTAAGGGGGCACATATCAGGTATATATGCAGAATTTATCGTCATACTCAAATGAATGGTCAAACAAGCTTAGGGTAAAAATGTTGGAAGTTTTGTGAGCGAACGAATTGGGTAGGATTGTGTAGGAATCTAGTCTAATGGCAGGCTCTAAAGTGGCGAAGGAGCAACGTACAGGTAAAGTTCTCCCTGTTCACTACATGACAAGCACAGGTACAACTGTACTCACTCTAAACGCTGGCACTAGACGAACGTCTTCAGCCTCAAGCGCCAGCCGATTCTCCACTTAGAAAGGAACTTCGATATCCTCTGGAAGTTTTCGGTGATGAGAAAACCCTGTTTCAGCTGTCCAGAATCGAACTCCGGATCCTCCATCCCGCAGCCTGATCATTAACTGAGTACGTTATTCCTACTACCTATTCCACACATTTTACAACAACTTTTTAATTTTATTTATACCTCCTATTTATACAAAGCAGGCCCAATAACTACTTATATAATGGAACATTTTAGAGTTAAATTTCAGCAAGACGTGAAGCAGCACTGAATTTATACTGATAGAAAGTGAATTTCCTTTTCAAATTTAGCACGGTTCTACAACATAATCCGCGACTTTTATTGTATGTCCTTACTGTCAGTTCCTACAGCAGAAACTACTAAAATCTGCGCACATAAGGCCAATTTTCCCTGTCGACCTCCCAGGTTTCAGCGGCCAACTGGTTTGGGTGGTCCATTGCCCGACATCAGACTAACTGGCTTCAGTTTTCAACAAGATTGATGTACTACCTAAGGCTTCAATACATAAAACAAAATAAATACAACAGGGGACACTATATAATCCAGGAAAAAGAAACGGCCAGCTATGTGTAGGTCAGCCACAGATTTGGTATGAATTTTAAAGGTCGTTTGAGTTTCAGTAATTCGCTTTTTGCTATGAACTAGGGACAAAACTGGAGCCAAATAGAAGTAACAGAGATATAAATTATGTCTATGAATTGTTTCTTGTATAATAAGGCATTCTTCACTGCCCGTTTGTTTCGTTATAAAACATTAGAGAAATTTATCACCAGATAGTCAACCCTTTCATACTAAGCAGGAAAAATGTGGTTTAAATGCTCCATTTGTTTTTATTACGATAATATCGCTGAAATAAATTTCGTCCGCAGTAACTCTGCAATTAACAGCTAATGTATTTTCGGTTTTTGCACAGTAAACTAGCACTTTACTGACGAAGTATTACTTCTGTTTTCGAATTATGTGTATGTGAAAAAGCGCTACATGACAGACCCAATGTCCAACCCCTTATGATTAATGAATACGCGACAGAAGTACAATGATACTGACAAGGGAGAGCTGAAGTGTTCGGAGAGAAATCTGCCCCGCTTGCACATATATCGCTTGGGATGAACCCGGGCCTCCGCTGAGAAGCGGCCGACCAGCCAGCTGGTTATGGCAAGGCCTATGGTGAACGCGTCAACATAGATCAACGTTTCGTGAAATGAACCAATGCATACGCCTTAACTGAGCCCTGTGCTTAAATAGCACCAGCACACTATAAACGCATATACAGGGGGTAGAAGTACAGTTTCATACAATCTTAACCCCGGCAATAGATAAATATAGGGTTATCAGATTAACCTCCCCCCCCCCCCCCGTAAACCTTAAAT
>Ga0136643_10019278_pt1 | contig 10307 bp, 8 predicted proteins | sample TergutLab28metaG_FD_96883 | JGI IMG/M metagenome (GOLD analysis project Ga0136643, IMG submission 96883) | Labiotermes labralis P1 segment gut microbial communities from Petit-Saut dam, French Guiana - Lab288 P1 (version 3) (version 3) | ecosystem: Host-associated > Arthropoda: Insects >... | reverse complement strand
TTGTTACTTCTATTAACTGTATAAGACAAAACATTAGACAACCAAGAAGCAAATAATCTTCAATGCGATATACTAATGTCAGAACTTGTAAGACCAAATCAGAAATATTTTTATTATATCCACATACCCTTCAGTATGAGGGATAGACTATAACATTTCCTAATGGTTTCACCTACACAGACCAAGCCGTTACACAGTGTCTTCTTACAGCGGAGGGTCAGACTATATCTTGGGCAGGCAACGTGGAATTTTTGTGGACAAAATGACCCTGGGACAAGCTCTGAGGATTTCAGGCTTTTCCCTTTCAGTATAATTCCACCAGCGCCCCACACTCATATTTCATTCACCTACCATCCTGATATATGGTCTTATCTACAGTGTCATTCAATAAAAGACTCTTTCCCTTTCTATTGTTACCTTTACGTGGTAGAAACCAATTTCGCAATCAAAGATCTGGTGACTGAATGACAGAAAACACACTGACTGCATCTGTAGAGTTCAAATGCCAGTACTCAATTCCGGAAAACTGAACCACAGTATCGTAATCACTAGACATATATTCCAAACATCAGGGGCCGTGATATAGAAGGCAGTCCAAATGCAGTGACCATGCAGTCTAAGTCTGTGGCAGCTCGATTGCTGGAATCGTGGGTTCAAATCCTGCTGGGGACAAGAATGTTCTGCTATCATGTTTTTTGTGTGCTGTGAAGGTAGTGGACTATGCAACTAGCTGATCACTCACTAACAGTTGTTTTACCGGTTGTGTTGGCCTAATTGCGTGTCATCTAGAAACCTCAATACAGGCAGCCTACACCCAATCTGGGCTCTAGTGCCACAGGAAGAGGGTAGTGGGGGGAGCAATATGTACTTCCTTTGACCTGTCTGTATTTAAATATTGAAACAAGATGAGCCCACAAATTACATGACACTTTGCATGACATTTGTGTCAGCACAGAACTTACTGACAAGTTTAGAAATGTAACACATAATAATCACTGCGCTACTGTCCCTGCCAAATATACACATAACCAACAACGAAATTAGGTAAGACAACTTAATGAAAGGCACTAAGTCCTGTTACATCTGTTGTTCATTCTATCACTGTATGTTATAACTAGCAAGAAAGTGGCACTTAAAAACCTCAGATTTACTTATTAATGTAAAATATTACACAGATTTTTTGGCACAGCAGCCCCCCAGTGAGCCATGGCCTCCTCATTCACGAGGTTTCTAGAACACACATGACATACCACAGTCAATAGGACTCCTGTGGATGAGTTACACAGAAATGACTATGTTTACTTTTCATCCAGATAGTGTGTCTGACAAGTTTTAGTTACACTATGCCACTGTTCATAATCACATTAAGCATCTGCAATACGGTATTCAAAACAAACATTCTAACCACGGTTATGACGCGTCTAGCACGCATCCAGTCCCCAGTTTCTGGTACCTCGATTCGCCTGAAGAACTCAAAGACAACAGTGATTACATCAGACTGTTAAATTACCTCAGCAACGGAAGCACTATTGAATTATATGGAAGGCTGCATGTTGGCTTGTTCAATTGAGTTAAATGTAAATTAACGGTGTTGACATGAACATTAAACTTACACGTGAACCAGAATAATTTTATCTTTTAGGACCTTCCGACGAGAACAAAGTTCGTATCAGGATTTTGGACACTACTTTCTTATCACTCAGTTCGAATTGAAGCCCCCTCTTCTTCTAGCTCAAGCTTATGTTTTAGCTATGAAGCGCGAAGCACATTATCCAGTTGGACTTATTCGGATTAAAACGTTTACAGCGACTACTGGGGCCCAGCAAGTCTCTATCGATAATAAATTCCTTGGACCATTTTCCGATAGGATTCCTTTAACATTCGTTAAAAACACCGCATTCCTTGGTTTTACCAGAACGAATCCATTCCACTTTCATAATTACGATATGACAAATCTTGTGTGTTCGTAAACAAGTTCGGAACAATTCTGAAACGTTCACAATGGATTGCTGTTCAACCTTTGGTGCTACCAGGGCCTACGAAAAACAATTTTCAAGTACTGGTATTCATCACAACGACCGTGCTCACATGAATACACTGGAAATATTCACAAAGGATTTTGCGTATTAGGTTTTGACCTGACACCTGAGACGGAGGCTGACGAAGAGCACATAAATTTACCTCGTCAAGAAAATGTGCGGATAGAAGCACGCCCCAAAAAGCCGCTCCCTGAACTTGTGACATGAATTTGTATGCTGAATTCCCATGACACATCGAGATTGACCGCTCTAGGAACGTTACAGTAGGATGAATCGCATTCAAATTCATGGTTTCGAAAAAAAAATGTAAACTATTTTCAAGGAGGATATCCATTAAATATTTTACCATGCACACTTAAAAAGCCCTAGATAATTGTCACTAACCTTGATAAGCATTACATGCCCGGTTCGCATTAGGTAGCTGTCTGTTTTTCCGACTCTGGCTACGCCGAATATTATGATTCGTACGGACTACCACCATTCAAAATTTGAAATCATGGCATACCCAAAGCGCCACTCAATTTCTCGGACATTTAACCGCCACAGACTACAGGGTTTAACTTCGAATTTCTGCGGACATTACTGCTGCTTGTACGCACTCCACAGAGCCAGAGGACTATCCATTATGCCATTCGTCAATATGTTTATTAATGCTCGCTACAACTGCATTGATAAAAGGGCAGAGGGCATGTTCCGCTCTCAGTTTGGATTCTTTTCCGCTTGCTGCAGTTTGGAGGAGCAGCAGACTGCAAACCAGAAATATACATGGTGTCCTAGTAGGAATGTGCGAGACTTCGTGAGAGTGTTCCTTATGTTAAAGTATACCAATATAAACCTACATTCTATGTTGAAAGGTTACGGAGATAATGGCCAGAGAATTTTGAAACTTTGACAGCTGTTACACACTTATTGATTACCAAATTAATATTAAAACTGGCAGGAATATGTGGTTTCTGTAATGTTAATATCTGTACATGACATGTAACTAACGTATGAGTGACATAAATATATTAAATTCAACTACATAAGCACCCGCAATAACGCCGTAGTCGTCATTAGGGTTCAAAGCAATTTACACGCCGCATGAATATTCAGCTGTACGGAAGTACTGAATTAACGTTGCTGACTGCGCATTTTCGTATAAGCCTACTACATAACTGTACTAAAATACAGTACCTGCTTTACAGTAATTGTTCAAATTGTCCTCCTCCAGTTGCTAAGCAGTTTGGAAGTTGGTTACAGGTGTATCATGTGGATTTTCATGGGACCACGCATGCACATTCCGTGAATTATTTATGCCGTCCCGGGTAACAGACGCCTCATCTGTGAATAAAATGACGCTTAACAGTTCGGGATGTGCTGTTATCCTGTGACATAAATCCATACGTTCAGCATGGTCGCCTGGTTCCAGATGTTGTACCCTTTAATCATGGTAGGGATATAAATCTTCTTCATGTAAAGTTCGCTAATCCTGCATACGTGATACGCTGATGCGAAAGGCCATTCTACGAGTGGACAGACTTGGACTTCTCTGAACCATCTCAAGAATGTTCTCTCGTCTGTTAATCGTTCGTACCACCTTCCTTTCATAGCGCAGAGCAACACTGGGAAGACAGCCAGTATCACGCAATGTCTGGTTAATACGAGTAAAAACACGTCTAGACGGAATCCTTTAGTCGGGGAAACGCCTTTGGTATTCTTCAACAGCAGCATGTGCATTGCCGTTTCCAAATCCATACACAAAATTCATGTCACATTATTCCACGTGGGAAAACACAAAACGCATACTTGCAACAACTCGCAAGCAACTAACCGTCACGCAGGTGCTATTAACACTGCATTCCAGTCTCAGAGACATTAGCCCTGCGCGTGACACATCAGCTGTGCAGGTTGCAGTACATGGAACCGCAAGAAAGTCACACGTTCCTCTGGCCATTATATCCGTAAGTGTTCAAATTTGGATATAGGTGTTTCGGGTTATGTATGTACACATTAACACAAGGAACACTCTCCCGAAGTCTTGCACATTCATCATGGGACACCCTGTATATAAGGAACGTACACTCATATTCTATCTGTCGACTATGTCTTTCTTAGTGATTGATTTCACATACTTGGAAAGACGAGTTGGTGATATCGTGGTCAAGGGGTTGGCGGCTGTCGACACCCAGAGAACAAGGTCCTTACCTGTCTTTAATATTTCGTACGGCTCGGAGAAAGTGGCAATCTTTAACACCCGGTAAATGAGGTTATTGACCAAGAGTGTAATTGGAATTATGTTGATGTACTATATTCAGAGCTAGAAAATGTGGTATTTCGCAACGCATCATCCGCTTTCGCAATCCATTGCTTCGGGCCTCAGAAAACACAATTTTTCATCGGAATTATTGAGCGTACCGTTATTGACATCACTCAGCTAGGATGCCTTCCAATCACCGACATAAGTCTGCCAGCCATCAGCTACACGTTTACATGTCACAAGTCTAAACACGTTTGTGCATTGCGGACGGCCTATTCATTAGTTCAGTGACTCAACTTTCACATTATTACTCCGCAGTAAGCAAAGTGTCCTCGTCAGTCGGTATTTCATTAATGTATTCCAGATGACTGCGTGGGGGTTACTTCGACGTACTTACGACCTCAACAAGTAACAAACATGGTATGTCTCCATCTACCTCAGTGATAACCTCAAACCGGAAGTGAAGATCCGAACTCCTGGTCACGCAGTGTTAAACGAGATGCAGTGGTTCATTCTGATAACATTCAAAGGTGATAATCCCAAGAATGAAGTGCACCAACTTGGTGACCCACAACAAACCCTCTCAGTGTAATGTGGACGGTATATCCACATCACGAGTGAGAACACTCATGTGCAACTAAGTAAAAAAGATTCGTCACAGCTGCTGGATTTGAATAGTGATTGCATACACACAGAAGTGATCAAATACGGCAGACCCCACTAAGAACATGCAGAGTGGCTAAATAAATGTTTTGAATGCAAGTCCTTTTGCACCTCCAGACATAGATGCCATTGATTTCACTACATTGTGGAATGAACTAAAGTATAAAAACATGTCTCTTCGTGATTAAAAATAATGCTTATAAGTGTGGATAATTTAATAACCTACATTGTATATATTTATATTATTGAAATAATAAAAAATCCTACATTGTAGAGGTCTGTAAATTGAAAAAAATTGTGTATTTAACTTATACCTGCGATAGGATCCTTTAAAAAAGATATGGTTAAAGCACCAGGATTCGAAACTAAAATATTTCAATGAGTCAGTGATCTTACCGCTTCAGCCAACGCTTTTCAAAAAAACAAGGTCATATAAAGTTACATTTAAATTTCATGCGCCGCTAGATATATTGCAAAATGGTGAACTTTAAAGTTAGGTTTAATTTAAAACTAGAGCGCTGGCAGCCATGTTGGAAAGCACCAATTCAAACTTGTTCTTAGGTTAAACAATTTTTAAAAGTACGCGCTGGTCGTCATATTCAAAACGGCAGAATTTATAGTTATGTTTAATTTGAAACTAGCGCGCTGGCAGCCATATTGAAAAGGGCCAATTCAAACTTAATATTAGGTTACACAATTTTTAGAAGTACCGGGCTGGCAGCCATATTCAAAATGGCGGACTTTAAAGTTAGGTTACAACAAATTTAATAATGGCGCTCATTCAAAATGGAGGACTTGAAACTTGGGTTAGCGCTCATTCAAAATAATAGCCGGCTCCAAACTGTGTAGCATAATTAGTTCATCCGCTATATTTATTTACATATTACGTCATTTGTTTACATATCAGTTGTTAAAGTAAGTTAAGGCGCCATAATGTCTACCATAGTTAGGTCGTCCGCCATATTTGTTTACAAACTACGATATTTGTTTACATATCAGAGGCTGAAGTTAGGTTAGGCGCCATACTGTCTACCATAATTAGGTCGTCCGCCATATTTGTTTACATATCACTGTTCAATGTTAGGTTAGGCGCCATACTGTCTGGCATAAGGAGATCATACAATATCTTGTTTAAATCACGTGATCGTCGGATGCAAGGTCGTCCGCCATCTTTGTTTAATGTGACGTCACGAGTTCATTGACCTTGACGCCATGTTTGTTTACATTAAGTGGCGGTGGCGGCATAGTGTTCCATACCTCCCGTCTCTCTACTTACAGACGCGCGGCATAATTTGCTAAAAGCTAATGCAGACAATATTGGGCTTGACTGCGCTGTCACTGTGTCGTTCAGCTAAAAATCTTACTTCCTGTGCTTTCGGCTTCAGTTACAATGTCCGACGGTTTTTCAGCACTTTGATGGCGATCTCACCCAACCTTGTCGAATACCCGTCCTCGTTTTGTCACCAGAGACGGCGAGAGTTGCTGACCTACGCTGAATTTATGTTGTCGGACAGAAACCAAATTCACATCTTAGCACACATGGTTCAGTTGTCGCAGCAGGTAGACACAAAAATATCCATAGGAATTACTAATTGCTTTCCTGGTAATCACTGAGCAGTCTTGTTCAAAGTACTTTATCTGTTCCTGCACAGTGTTTAAACTTCCCAGATCGCAAAAGTTCTTGGAAGGAAATGACCGGCCTGCGGTTGTAAGAAGAACACTATGCTGCACTTGGTTCGAGAAGAGTAGCACTGTTTTCGGTTGTGACCCCGATAATTAAGCCGGCAATTATCGTTCACTTTTCGCAAATGAGCGGCGGTTCGCAATGTTCTTACGTTTGTTGTACAACACCTCAAGGCACTATATTCAACCACGTACATTAAATCTTGTCCATTTCACAGACGCCGAAACATTTTTTTCTGGCGTACTTCTGATTTACCTTCTGGACTGTACGTGCTAATACGAGTTCAGTGAATACAAAAAGTTAGAGGTTTGCTCTGCTGGGATATTATGCAGCAAGGATTAGTAGTTGCCTATATGTTTCGGGACAACCTTTCGGTTCCATATCCAAAGGTCAAGCAAAAGAAGACTAAGCTGGGACAACTTCGTTGTCCAGAAACGTCGGGTAACTGCCTAACTAAGACACCTAACAACCCAGAGAAGCGACGATATTTCGACAACGTCGGAATTCTGAAACTCACACAATTTTAGAACTTCAAATGCCTTTTTGAGCGTCGGCATGACATGCACGAGCAAACGTTTAAGTGAAGCTAAATTCTGAATATTCGTAACGATTCAGGTACGATGCTCATTAGTGACTAGCGACCACAGCGGAAGAGCCACTGCAGCAGAGAGGGTAAGTGCCATGCACAACACAGAAAGGAGAAAGACATGCGAGGTAGCAGACTACAGTGCGATATCGGACCGCGCTTCTAAGTCTTTGATACACATTCCCTGCTGAACATGCGTACGAGCGGAAAAAAAGAGTTAGTGAATGTTACTTCTTCACAAAAATGACATACACATGTCAACAGAGTTTGAGGCGAAGGCTGTAATGTGTCATTGATGCTTCGTTTCGAGAAAAAAAAAGCAAAAAAATTGTGGGTTTATCATTTATTCAGTCGAAGACTGTTATGGGCCAGCTTCGTAAAATAATGTGGACTTAAGCACGTACCCCAAAAATATTCTCCACTACAATAATCAATTTCTCTGAGTTAAAATGGTACTTTTAAGTATTTTCATTGTGAGGGTACGAAGAAGCCGATAGGCTAGACCCGGCAGCTGATGTAGAATGCAGAGGTGGAAATACCGCTGATAAGTTTTCAGCTGCTCGTGCGTGCGCAGACACGCGCTTACGTGTTTCATTTGGAAAGGCCACGATCGCTCCGCCAAGATAATGGAGCAGGTTGTGTTTTTAAAACCGTTCGTGTTCCTAGACTTATGTTAAAGTATTCTCTTCAAGGCCTTACACTGCAACCGTTCTACAGCCAAAATCCGTCCGTGCGCGCCAGCCCTTAGCCGGGCAGGGTAAAAGTTGGCGCAGGACTTACCAGCAACTGGCAGAACATCAACAAACGTCCTGATCAGAAGTGAGGTACGTGCAGTGTCACTGGGTCAATGGTGTGGGGAGGGGGGAGCAGAGAGACCACTGGAAGAGATGGCGAGCAGCGAACGTTAGATACGTAACCGGGTAAGCAGGCAGTATCATTCTAGTTGAGAGAGTCGTATAGCGAGAGCGTAGGTGCCTTGAGTGTGTAGAGCATTCCACTTGTGGGATCCCTTTCGCTAGGAATATTCCAGGCGCTTCCATTAAGAACGTAGCCCTTCTAGTTCATTGTGTCAAGCGTCTAGCAACTTTCGTTACAGTTTGGAATGCTGGCGCCACCTGATAGGATCCGTAAAATACATACTGCAGTGATACGTATGCTGGCTCAATGGTAGTAATCGGACTTTTATAGCCCGCCCAAAGGCATTTCCCCCGGACCCAAAATTCAAAACATTGGGGTGCAGAAATTAAAAAAAGCAGGTAGTGGGCCCTAAAACTCAAAAATGGGCAAAGGCCCCCGGCACCAAATTAAAAAAAATACACATCAAATGGTCTTTTTAATGTAGTATTGTGTACATACAGCTGTATAAATAGTATATTGCAGACATCGGAGCACTGGAAAATGTACGACGCCGGATGACTTCTAAGAGGTCCCTGTCTGGCAGGATGAGGGCTGCGAACTATCTTCAGTGTCGTACTTCATATGCCAGTACTTCAAAAGGTCGACCACGTTCAAAACAGCTAGCAGCGGATAGGACATCCCTATTATTGGAACGGTACGTACTGTGTTACATAACGTAATGAGGCTAGTCTGGTCGTTTCTACGTGCGAGTTAGGGATGTCCATATCCGCTGCCAGAAAGATTTGAGTAGGTCGTTCAGGATGTTGCGTTATGTTTGGCACATGGCCAGCATATTGTGCGCTGTAGGGAGATGATCCATAGCCAAGTGTATGTGATGCAAACAATGGCAATAACGGATCAATGGATCCCACCGTGTCACAAGCCGTAAGACTTGTTTCCACAGCAGCAGCACTGTATCCTCCTCCTCCAAGTCCGGCTCAAGGTGGTGGAAGTCTGGTGTTTCCCCGATGCCATTGGCGGGGGGCGATGCTAGGAATAGGCGAACGTCGTCGTTGAATACCTCCTCCTCCTGCCAACGTTACATGATTGGTTCGCCAAACAGCGTCTGAAACAAAGAACATGACGTCAGCATCCGAAAGCAGATAAATAGGAGATTACTTGTACGTGACAGCAACAGTTGCTGCTGGAATCTAAAATAATATTCTGAAGAAATAGGACGTGACAGCAGGGCTTGGGAACTGTAAGAATGTATTCTGACTACACTTGTGGTAAGCGATATAAGTGGTATGCTCTGATAAACGTAAAATAGTAGTGTATCTTATTGTACAGAGAAATCATGGCTCGCGGATTCGAGACTCTCGACGCGAATACGAGACAGTACAGGCGGTTTAATGCTGTAGGAAGGCAACTAACCGTGCGTTTAATACCTCCTTTAGGTAATAGCAATCCCGTAGCACATTTCCCAGCCAGTGTGAACGATCTCACTGGGTACGCGTTACGCGATGGAGATGATAGTGTAATGGTGGGGATAACAATTCAAAATCAGGTGAACCAGAATGACAAGCCGATCGCAATGAGCTTCAGACGGAAAGATCAGTTATCCGCAGACGTGATATAGAGCGTGTTTGGTAAAGTATCCCAGTCGAATTCTAGATTCAACTTTAGTAGTAATCGAGCATTCGGTAAAGATTCCCGTCGGTTTTGGTAAAGATGTACTTAAGAGCAGGGCAAACCGCTCTCCGTAATGGCGCACCTCAAGAGAAGTATAGTGGAGGTGAAAGCAGAAGAGAACTCCTTAGCACATGCCTTGTTGTATGAGTAATGGAATGCATCGGTCGTCTGGGGAAAAGCAGTTGCCAGTGTATTAAGTCACGCGCAGAGTTCCCCTGCACAGAGTAATTAAGCACGTTCATCTTAACAGTGGCTGCACTTATCTGAAGGCAATTAAACACGCACGAGCGTGATTTTCTGCTATGGCAGCAAAGCACGTACACCTTGCCTAGCTGCATGTACGAAGGTGATGTCACCAGATGACGCAGACATCTAAGTTTGAAGCCACTGACGAAACAAAAACCCAATCATTGTCTTGTGATATATCGAATGAGGGAAGGGGGAACAGACGTCTAGGGGTCTGTATAAAACGTTACCCTAGAGGAACCCCACCGCATAATAGCATTGTTGTGGTGGGCGCTTGAGAGTGTGCATCGTGAAGGAAGCTGCTAGTGAGTGTTACACCCT
>Ga0136643_10019276_pt1 | contig 10307 bp, 7 predicted proteins | sample TergutLab28metaG_FD_96883 | JGI IMG/M metagenome (GOLD analysis project Ga0136643, IMG submission 96883) | Labiotermes labralis P1 segment gut microbial communities from Petit-Saut dam, French Guiana - Lab288 P1 (version 3) (version 3) | ecosystem: Host-associated > Arthropoda: Insects >... | reverse complement strand
TTACAGTCTTTCAACTCTGTGTATGAAAGTTTAAAACAAACTACTGGAGTATGGGCGACAACGAACAGTACTCAAAGGAGGTGTTGATATGCCATCTTTCTCTCTCTCTTTTCTTTCTGGTCAGTGTAAATACTGTGAACATAGTTATTTAGAATATGTAGTTAGACGACTTTATTATATTGTCTTGGAGTCCTTTTTGTCAGATAGTAATCTGATTGGTGGCAGCTTATAACTACCCAGCGGAACGCTGTACGATCCTTTACCCGTAGTACTTGTCGATATAAGATTTGGTGGAGGTCCAGCCCCATTCCGACATACACTACAATATAATTTTGATTCGTTAGATTTGTTCTAAAATATCTGAAATGTTCCACCCTTTCAAAGCAACTATTATCAGTCTTTATATTGTGACTTCCTCCTGCGTTCTGATCTGAAGACATGACCTTCTACTTAGTTTTTTTTCAGCATTTACTTCTAGGCCAATCTGACTTGTAAGCTTCGTACCACAATTTATCCTTCAGATTTTTGTCGCTGTATTCTTTCAATTTTTTTAAATACAAAGATGGTCTTCTCTCCACCTCCCATATTAACTTCTCTACGTCTTCGACGATAGACATAGCCGTTCGACGCAGGACACAAGGTTTGTGCACCTTACTGGAGCTAGCAAGCTACTGTTTAGTTGCCAGTGCGCGCGGACACACTGTAACATGTGCGTCCTATCGTTATCAGCAACATTTCTGTTGCCTCGAGAATGGGTCAGGCCGCAAAAAGAAAAGTTGTCAGTGCGCGCGCTCTCGTATAAAGCTGTTCTCCATCCGGCCAACTAAATAGTTGAGCAACTAAAGTTGCCAGTGCGCGTGTAGCCTATCTTACGCGCGTCTTTGGCTCCGAGATTCTGTTGTTATTACGACTCGTTTTCCTTGTAAAATGAGTCATCGGTGACCTATGCAACATACCCTCCAAGCAGATTATGTTAATGACGCCCACCAATGAGCGTGGAGGACGTGGAAATGATGCGTATTGAGAAACGGCGCGTTTTTTCACATTCAGCCACTGATGAAAGTCTGGGTGAAACTATACAACCTGCAAGCATCTTAATTCACGGCTTTTTTTTTTTATTATAAACATTCATATAGTCATGGCGCGATGCTTGATTAAACATACAGGCTTTCTTGTGTACACATCCTACACATGGAAAAGCTAATGGCAGTACTGTTAACTATGTCCAAAAATATCACTGAATTTACATAAATGCTTAGCATTCCTGGGATCCTCAGGATTACACAGAAATGGTTTTTGGTTTGTACTAATTACTACTACCAGGACTCTGATGAAAACAAAATTCAATATTTGCTAAATATTTCATGCTTCACACATGGCATACATACTAACACTACGGAGCAGATTCCATCTACTATGTACTCTTTCAGCCTTGTCACTAAATCCTATCCCAAACCAGACGAATCCAAGCCCAACTCCCATATTAAAATAAATGCAACACTGACTTCAACAAAAACTGTCCTTGTAAAATATTTCATTTGAAATGTGGAAGAATTGGGCTATTGGTCTGAATTAGGCCACTGTATTCTTACAATAATGGAAGTATATCAGTGGCTGGGCCAGGACTTTTTGGCCCCCATTCAAAGCTATGTGGATAGGCCACGTCATGCCCATGACAAAAACAATCCCTTTTCATAAATTTTCCCTAAATTGATATGCTTTTTGAAAACAAATGTTTATTTAAAATTTCTTACAATTAAATGCAGAATCAGTGTGGGAATTAGGCAGTAAAATTAAAGAATAAAGGTAAAAGGAAATGTAAACTAACAAAAATTTGGCAATCATTCAGAATGCCTTTATTAGCAATTGCACTTCATATCCAAGTTAAGACTGTTAGAATAAAAATATATATATCACAGACACCCATAAGGTCTTGGTAGTTTACAAAGTGTTGCAAAATTCTCAACTGCCATCAATAATAACTTTAGAAGTCTGCATAATGTGTAGGTACATACTGTCCCTCTAAGAGCAGAACACCAACACACACACACCAGATGCTGGAATGTCTAAAAAGAAAGTGATACTTCTGGTAATGCCACTTCTCAGACATTAAGCAAGCAAATATTGCAGCTGGTGTGAAGTATTACTTTGTAAAAGTTCTTTCAACAAATAAATAATTGTAAGTCCAATTTTCTGAACAAGGGAATAAAAATACTATCCATATTGTTGCAACAATGCCCCATATGCACTAGCTGGTAACTCTTCACATTGAAAGATGACAATATATAGATGTGGAAAAAACCTCTAGTTTGGGAATGTCAGAGAACTGGTCAACTACCCTCTCAGTTTCAATTATTTCACAGTATAGCCAGTGAATACTTGCCACTGTAATTTGTTGCCTCTCACCCAAAACTTCTGACAATTCTTTATGGTCTCACTTCCTAACCAAACTTTTTAAACACTGCAAAAAAAATTCTGGAAGTCTTCCACTTTTTTGGAACAATAACTGGTTAATTCAAAAACCATTTTAGCTCCCAGTACTCTAAAAATGACTTGCTGTCTTCTCAAGAACTGACATACCTGAACAGCAGTTTATAATATTTCAAGGCAACCTCTGTTTGTTACCAATGGATTGGGGGATTGGGTTCAAAGCTTGGTGATGCAAAGCTATATCTATGTTCACCATTGTAAATTTACAAGTACTTCAGCTGGTCACATACAGTAAGTCTTCGAAATTAGTCAAGCCTGGGTGTTAAGGTTTTGGCACTTGCTCAAAGCAAGGTTTCAAAGTACACTTAGGTTTTCTGAAGCGATTAAAGTATGTCTTGCTGTGACATTCTTTGAATGAACCCTTTTGTAGAATTTACAAGTTGGATGAAGAATACATACAACACTTGACTTTTTTCTGTTGTGTAAAGACTGTTTTGGCCCATCCGTAACTGACAACAAACAATTGTACAGTCTTGCAACAGAGGTATACTACATTGTCCGCTCTAAAGCTTGGTCAGTTGATAGACTTTCAAGCATGGGTGTTTGTTGTGTATGTGAAAAAGTTTGAAGTTATTTCCAGATGAGATATTAGCATTCCTAGTTCCAGACAAGTCAGATGCATAATTGTGTGCTGCACATTCAGACGGTAAAACAAAACTGCAGTGAGAACACAGATTGCCATTTACCAAAAGCTGGTGTACTAAAAATATAAAAAAAATTGTTACTAAACCTACATCTTATTACATCAGTGGTTAGACCTAGTACTTTTAAGTCCAACTGGTGCAGCCCACATGTTAAATATTACCCTCAGATAGGGTATGTGGATGATTTTAACTAGTTCAATCTTTGTGTGTGTATATAAAAAATAAAGAAACCTTTAAGAAGGGTAAGACGGTACTACGTTATGTATGAAGAATATTTTAAGAATGTGCAAGTCCATTTAGGAACTGCAGACAGCACCTTAACAGTCTGAAATAAGGTAAGTTGAACTGCCAGGAACAGAAGGCTCTAAGTAGATGCATGCTTCCCTATATTGTAATGCTTCAGTGAGAGCTGCTGTGCTTAGAGACCCAATAAAAATGCTCCCTGTACCAACAGTATTATTAAACTGCAAATAAAATTTAATGACAACTATTCATAAGAAAAAAATTATTACGCAATATTTATTACAATGATTCACATACATAAATACATACATAAATACACAAATCAGGCAACACCACAGGTGTGTATAACTAATCTATTTGTGACTGTTTCCATGATATTCAGCTGCAAGCACTGTCAGTGATGCAGAAGCTACATTATGCTGTTGGGTAATAAACAACATATACAATACATATTTTACATAGATTATTAATTTAATTTCCTCACACAATTCTCTACTGCAAAATGTTGATATATTTGAATGTAAAGCCAATAACTATAACATACATGTGAGAACAGAAACATTGGACAGTTTCAACATGAAATCTAAGCACAAAACTATGGAACAGTAGTACATAGGGAACTCAATAATGAAAGTTGCTTGCATTTATAACATACTTAGATTTGCATGAAGTGTCTTAAGCCATATCTGGTGCCAATTTGTCTGGAGAATAACTGGGTACCTTATCATCCACTCCCAACATCTGAACTTGTTCATTTGGTATATTATATGTACAGTTCACAATCCCAGAATTAGGATTCTTCTCTTCTTCTATTTGCTGATAGTAACTGTACAGGACAGCCCAGAAGAAAGCTGTAAACACTGAAAATAACAAAATCAGTTGTATGTGAAACATGGTGAAACTTAAAGTGCAATTATAAGAGGTGAAGAAAATATCTGGCCTCTATTCTTCAGCAACCACAAGAATTATACTAAAATTTAACAAACCAAAAGCAATTACTTCCCTCATGCAAGTTGGCATTTTCATGATAGTGAATTTCATTATGTGGTTTTCTGGGTTTTCAAACTGTGCAGTATGGCAGGCACTTCCCATTGTTTTGAGAAACATAGTGCCTCCTCACTATTACCCCAAAAAATGGAGGTATATTTTCCTCTTAAACATTAATAATCACACACAATACTATACACAGTCACATCCCAGAACATCACCAAAGTCAAGGTAGAACCTACAGGTCTGTTTGGATCGTACAAGCATTTAGGTCTCAGCCTGTCAAGGTGTTCTGTTCCATTTTTTATTACAGTTCTTTCCTTTATGAAATCCCTTGAGCTAGCTGCTGATCCAAGAAGTGAAAATCAAATAATTTTGTGTGCTTGCTGATGGGAAAAGTAACAAGAAAAGGTTTAGTTTACATTACCTGCCACTTCAATTACTACCATCCTGTATTTCTGGATTATATTCCCATTAAAAGCTTTACTGCTGTAATCTTTATTCTGAGACAAAACTGATGAACTTACTTAAACAAGATGCACTTTTATATTATTAATGAAGCACTGATCCAGAACAAATACCAACCCCCCTCTTCTAAAAAAGGAAAAAATAAGAGGAGGAGGAGGAGGAGGAAAAGAAGAAGAATGGATCATTTACCAGAATACTACATCCTACATGTGACATTAGAACACAGATCTCTAGCACTCCTCCCAATAATCAGTGAATCAGTGTTAAGAATAACAAAAATACTCCCATAATTTAGACAGTTCCCTCAAGAACATCCAGACTTGAACTCCCTTCTCTACCACAGATCTTACTGTTAGTGTGCAGTTCTAGCAGCATTTTTTTAACTGGAAGGGTTTAGTGGCAAAAGAAGTCGCAGGAGGGTAGTTAACAGAACTGCTTCTATTCCTGATAAAGATCTTCAGTTTACCCAGTGTAATGGGACCATTTTCATGAAGTCCTTGAGACAGACTTCATCACAGGGAAAAAAATAAAAAGTTACATATATCAGGTCTGTGACACCTGAAGGCCAGAAATTATAACTCATTATCACATCAACACACAGACCTACATGGAACTTCTTTCAATATGAACCACAACATTAACTTGGTAAAATAATTCACAATATGGTAAGTCCCATTTATTGTGACCCTAAACATGTCACAGAACACCACAGTGGATGCAGGCTTTCTGTGCCATAAAGCTGCCATGCTCAGGCACACTACAAAATGACCACTGTACTATTCCATATCGGACAGACAGTTAAAAAACGAAGAAGATATTAATAACACGTTTTTCAAAATAGTACTTACACACATACACAGCCGTGGCGATCAAAGGGATTATCACACGCCATTCCAAGCTGCTCACAGTAACAAAGAATCCACCAATGAACACAACTGCCATCACAAATATGATAAAAATCAGATGAGCCACCAGGAAGGGCAACATGTAAACTGGTTTCTTCTGCAAACAGACAATATCAGCACTAATAAAGTGAAATTTCCTGCTGACATTTAACGAAGTCTACTGCTCATGAAACGCTTTCATGTGAACAAAGAGGCCAAAAAATGACAATTTTAAAATCAAGTAGCTCTGTGACCCACGTTTAGAGCAACAGGAGTGAAGGCAGCATAGTCAACATAATGATTAGAGTTCAAGGCTGGCCATTGGTGGAATCATGGCTCCAGCATGGCCAGCATCCTGACCTAGCATGGGTTCCACCCAGCCTAATATTCAGTGGATAGTGGGGACTCCTTCTACAGTGGTACAGCAGGTGGGGCATGAAGATGACCACTCACCACATCTACAGCCAAGGCAAAAAATGAGAGGAAGTGTATTTCCACTCCCCTGTAAGCCTTTACAATGTGCACAGTACCAAATTTACCTTTATGTTTTACAAAACTAAACACATCAAAATGCACAACCACAGTGAAATGAAGCCAAGGAAATATCTATTAATGGCACTTCTAAGTGACCTTCACTAAAACAAACCTTCAAGTCATCCTGCTGTCAACTGACCCTCACATCAACTAACCTGACTTTCCAACCCATTTACATTAACTGACCCAAACTGGCTCAACAAAAATAACGGAACAAAGAGGGGAGGCTGTGGGGTAATTCCGTATTATTTGCGCAGAGAAATTAGAGCTCAGCATTTAGGTAACCAACTGGCCCCAACAGAAATGTAGTTCTGTGGGGGGCCAATTTTGTAGCCTACAGATTCACTTACACAGTAACACTTAGATGGAATCTAGACCTAGTTAAACCCCACCAATACATGACAAACTTCCTTAAGTGGCCAAAGCTTCCACAAATATTTAGGCCTTACAATATGTTTTTATGGCTCATTTTCTTATCCAACTACACATGTGTTGTTTTTGTGCTGAAATACTAAGTTCAGTTATTTGGCTTACTGATTTCACATTTGTATAGTAGGCTATAAGCTAGGAAGAGCTGACTCAACAGGTTCCCCATCAACCCCCACCCACCAACATCAGATAATCAAGTATTTTATGTATCTGAAATCCAACCTTGGTGCAAGATCCAGTAAAACTGCATAAAATAATAACAACTCACACTGTGGATGCCATACAGAAGCAGTGCGTCAAGGATCAGTGCTCCAACCAATGTTCCCAGTATGCTGACTAAGAACTTAGTGCTTTCTGAAACCAAGCACATCAGTATATGATAACAAATGTTAATCACACCTCCAACTGACATGCCCTGTATGCTTACAAACAGATGCCTGTTTTTAGAAATCAAATGCATTAGCATATGGCTACAAACACTGTAATGAAAACAAGCAGCTGTTGGAAGGCCTCATGAAACATATTGTACTTTACATGCTTTCACTGCCATTAGGCACTTAAACTAAATTACAAAGTCATACTTATACACCTACCTGCTCAAATTTAATGCACAATTTATGGTAAAATACTTCCATTAGATTGAAGCAGTCAACATAACCTACAGGTTTCAGGCTGCCAAATTGTTTGCAATTTTCAACATGTAAAAATGTTCCTTGAATAAATAAGTACGCACCTCCCACAGGTACATTCTCCTCTGTCCACATAAACATGATTTTCAACATACAAATTTAAAAAATGTGTTTCAGCATACAGGTCATCAACAGATTATAAAACATACATAAAATGTGATGTTACACAATTAACTAATGCAAGCACTCACTTATCCCATGTGTGAATTCCTCAATGCATTCACATTTCATATAGAGGGCACCATGTTATACTTTAATGCAATATAACCTATTTACCTGACAAAGGGCTAAACCTTCATGTTGCCTAAATCTTAGTGCCATGCAATTACTAACTTTGAAATCTTCCCATGGAATCATCAGCACTACCACAAACTCCACTACTCTTTCATCAATTCCTCTACCTGTGCCCACAAAATTCTTTTTGAGTTGGATTTGATCCCTTTAAAAATGGTTTTTGATTCGTCTAGGTCTGTATTTTTTTTTTTTGCTGCAACACAAATTTCAATGGCATTCTTCAGTGCACTTATTTACAAATAATTTACAATTACAACTGCGAATGTCATTTCTGGTCTTTTAGACACCCTTGTACCTTAGATTTCAGCATCTTTATCAATAATTTTTAAACAAAACTTGAACAAATTTTCAATCCAACAATGTCACTTGAAACAACCTGTTAGCATTTCAATAAAAAAATCAGAGTATAAAATAATGAGTATTATTACCACACCAGATATGTAAGTTTCTTAAAGCAACTACACACTGAAGATACAACACCATGTGCCCTGTTTGCAGAAGGTATCTAATTTTGTGTGTCATCATAAAGTGACTCCTGCTTTTTGGATGATGGTTTAGAAAAATTTCTCATTCATATATAGGTAAATACAGCAATGACAAATGTAAAACTACAAATATATATGAACATCATTTTTAATGTTTTACTTACTTAGTATAAAATGTGGCCGTTGTCCCACATAAACGCAATCTCTCTCTCTCTATCAAATGCACGCGCACGCACGCACGTGCACACACACACACAGGCACACACACAAGCACAGGTGCGCACGCATACATACACACACACACAGACTTGCACGCACGCACGCACGCACACACCCGCTGTGTGGCCGCTGTCCCACATAGATGCAATCTCTCTCTCTCTCTCACACATGCACGTGCGCACACATGCACACAAACACACACACAGGCGCGCGCGCGCGCACACACACACACACCCACAAACGTGCGCGCACACGCATGGGGGCATAATTTTATACAAAACTTAAATACTAATGTACATACATGATTTATAGTTTTGTACTAAATTATTTTAATATAACTGGAACCATGTCTGAGTCACAACAGTGCAGTCAGTACAGTGACTAGGCTACAGGCTTGACAACTAAGTAATTATGATTCAATTTCCATAAGACAAAATTTTTTCCCCTTCCCTTCAACTCCAGACTGATTTTGCAGCCCACTGGGCCTCTCCTCAGTGAGAACTAGAGGATGTTTTTGTGGGGATTAAGCAACTAAGTCACAAAGCTGACTGCTGACCTCCATGTAATGCTGAGTTCAAGAAATGTGTGCAGCTATACTTTTACTCACAGGACACACAGGAACAATTTTAACTTTACTTTAATTGCAGCAAGCTGCACTCTATAAAAATTTTAACTTTAGTGAGGAATTCACAAACAAAATTAGCAAGAATTTGTTTTAGACATCATCATAAACTTTTCGCACTTGCATATGTCTCATGACGGCACACATGTTGGACATGTTACCATTTTAACATGCATATGTTTAAACTCATGATGATGTTGATGGAGGAGAAAAAAATACATGCTGCCTTCAGTGAAAATATAACAGTAAGCTACAATTAAAAAGAATGTATCATACGTAAGTAAAATATTTATTTCAAGGTCTATAACAACACCAGGCATCACATGTTTCAAAATTTCTTCATATTTTACTTGAATAGGTGTTTTCACTGTCACACTGCAATATTACATGAGACAAAATGTCTCAACAAAACAGCGTAGCTCTTCAACAACTATCACCACAGGTCGTTTCACACTGCCTACTTAATACACTGAGAATGGGAACCAACACTTTGTGCCAAAACAAGTTTACTAGTAATCTGAACTAAATTTCAAAATTTTGACACATGGTTGGATGGATGGGTACTGTACAAAGTGAAACACTGTCAAGACATCACAAATACACACGATGTAACACTTATGTTGTTCTTGCAGTTTTATATAAAATAACAAATAAAATAACAACTTCTGAAACTATATGCTCAGCAATGTTAATAAAGGTAACAGTGAATATTACCACATAACTACAAACATGTGTAACAGGGAATCTTATTCACAATGTGAAAGTGTCTTACCATATGATGTCTCAGACTGAATGGTAGTGTGACTCAAGTAGATGACACAACTCACAAAATCGGAGATGTGCATGATCTGTGAGGGCATTAAAAAAAAAAAATTTACAAAGCAGCACACTTCAAACAAAAATACATGATTCAATATTCAGTGAGATTTCGTGTAATACAGCAGTAATACACTGGCTACTAAAGTTTCTGTACATGGGTATTTCATATAACCCAATTAACACTGTGCACAATTTGGGTCTGGAATGATCTGTAACTGCCAAAATAAACCATACAGTCATCCCGTCAACCAAATATTCACAAAATACATCAAAACAAGCTCTTGTAGCTGTTTAACGTCATATATACGAGGGTCGTACCGAAAGACATGAGCAACAATTTTTGTAAAGTAACATGCTTTATTATTGACAAACCAAATACACCACCTTAATCTAGACCTTTCTTTATTTTTCCACATAATCGCCACTTCTTTGTACACATTTCTCCCAGCGTTCTGGGAGTTTGAAAATTCCCCTTCTGTAAAATTCCGTTCCAGCCACCC
>Ga0136643_10019274_pt1 | contig 10307 bp, 7 predicted proteins | sample TergutLab28metaG_FD_96883 | JGI IMG/M metagenome (GOLD analysis project Ga0136643, IMG submission 96883) | Labiotermes labralis P1 segment gut microbial communities from Petit-Saut dam, French Guiana - Lab288 P1 (version 3) (version 3) | ecosystem: Host-associated > Arthropoda: Insects >... | reverse complement strand
GCGGATACAGGGGTGTCACGTGGTCAGCGCAACGGGTCCCCACAGCCGTTAATCTCTGTTTTCTAGACCTGGAGCCGCTACTTTTTTCATTCAAGTAGCTCCTCAATTGACCTCACGAGGCTCGCGAGACTGAGTGGATCCCGTTCCAGACCCACTATTACTCAGAAAATCTGGTAGCGCCGGGGATCGAACCCGGGACCTCTGTATCAGTAGCCAGAAACTCTGACCACTAGACCACAGATAGTAAACTGAAGTAAAATAAAGTGGGACCAAGTGTTGTAATTTGCCTTCTGAAGACGTCAAAATCACTACAAACAGAATTTTCCGCAGTGACACTTCTGGCAGTGGGACAATTTTTGAAGGATGGATTGACGTGCAAGGAAGGGGAATCTTGGAGTTACCGGGCGCATTGTGAATAATAATAATAATAATAATAATAATAATAATAATAGTGTTACTCGTCATGCACACTACAGTGACGTAACGCACCAACAGGCCGCCACGAGCAATTGAAACGTTACAAAACTGCTGATTGCTCGTACCGGGCACTCCAATGGAGGCCAGCGGGTAGTGACGTAGACGCGGCACAGTGTTGGGTGTCGGCCAAAATACGGGATCACAGATCGCATAAATCTTGCCGATCGGTTACTGCACGCCACTTCAACGTGTTGTTAATTGAAATCGATGTTGTGGGTATCTCAGCGGTGTTGCTAGTCGGCCAGCAGCTGTAGAGAAGAGAGAGTCCGATCATATTAACATGCCAGTGGGGAGAGGAAGATTGGAAAAAAAAAGTGGTAGTTGATCGATACATTATCGTGGTTGGTGTTATGAACGTCAGGCGTCAATCATCTTCTAAAAATATGAATGAACATTGTCTAAGTAACACGGACATGAGCACCATGTTCAGAATACAGATAGGATGTGCAAGGAGAGCTGCTGTTCAGCGTTACGCTACTTGGCTTATTGTCTGGAAAATTTATTTTCAGAAAACATTTCCTAAAAATTATGCAGGGTGTTTCAGCGAGAATATGCCGTACTTCTGGAGAACGTTCCTTATATTAAATTACATCGATATGACCATAAATTGGTAGTTTCCACTTGCTCACGTCATCAGCTATTGTGCAGGGACCTGATACTCGGTGGATCGCTTGCGTCGATAGATAAATATTTGTGTACACAATCGAGTAACGCCACTGTTTATCAAGAAGGAGAATTTTAAAACAAATTTTATATATTTGCATCTTTTATACTGTCATAACAATAAACGTAACATAACAATATATGTAACATAGCATAACAATATATGTAACACGACACTATATGTAACATAACAATATATGTAACATGACAATACATGTAACATAGCAATATAAAGGTAAAGGTAAAGCAATCCCATTACAGGCCTGACAGGCCCTGAGGGTTCCAGAAGGTTGAGGCTCCAAGATTTCAAGACAGTCGGCTCATGAGAGTGGTAAGGTTGTCAGCCCTACAAACCGGCCGCTTTTGCCCCCCCCCCGGAAATATTCCTGGTACTCATTTCTGTTAGAGGCTGAGTCGACCCCAGGGCCATAGTGTGGCCGGAAGGATTATGTCAATGAAAAATTCCACTGACACCATTGGGAATCGAACCTGCGACCTTCCGGCTTGTGGCGCAGTGCCTCAACCGACTGCGCTACCGCACATAACAATATATGTAACATAACATGACACTATATGTAACATGATACTATATGTAACACGACATTAATTGTAACATGACCCTGTATGTAACAGGATACTATATGTAACACGACAGTATATGTAACACGACACTATATGTAACACGACACTATATGTAACACGACACTGTATGTAACACGACACTGTATGTAACACGACACCATATTAACATGACACTGTATGTAACATGACACTATATGTAACACGACACTATATTAACACGACACTATATGTAACACGACACGATATTAACACGACACTATATGTAACACGACACTATATTAGCAGGACACTATCATCATCATCATCATCATCAGTATTCTGTCAAACGACAGGTCCAAAGCTTCTTCCAAAACAATTCCTCCACACAGTGCGATCTAGAGCTTCCTCCTTCAATTCACAGTATACTCTACTGTCCTTAGGGTCATCCAGTAACTTCTTACGCTTTATTCCTCGTCTTCCTGTCACTTCTATCCCCCTTTTATCTTTCCCCCAATAACCCGTTGCAGGAGGCAATTCCTACGTAAGATGTGACCAATCCAGTTTGCCTTCCGTTTTCTTATTTCATGTAGGATATTCCTCTGCTCATTGACTCTAAGTAACACTTCTTCATTTCTCACATGATCGGTCCAACTATACGTAACATGATATTATATGTAACATGACACTATATGTAACACAACACTATATGAAACACGACACTATATGTAAAATGATAGTGTCATGTAACATGACACTATGTATCACGACACTATATGTAACATGACACTGTATGTATCATGACACTTTATGTAACACGACACAATATGTAACACGACAGTATAAGTAACACGACACTATATGTAACACGACACTGTATGTAACATGACACTATACGTAACACGACACTACATGTAACACGACACTATATGTAACATGAAACTGTATGTAACACGACACTATATGTAACACGACACTACATGTAACATGACACTGCATGTAACACGACACTATATTAACACGACACTATACGTAAAATGACACTGTATGTAACACGACACTATATGTAACACGACAGTATATGTAACACGACACTATATGTAACACGACACTAACATGACACTGCATGTAACATGACACTGCATGTAACATGACACTATATGTAACACGACACTATATGTAACATGACACTGTATGTAACACGACACTATATGTAACACGACACTATATGTAACACGACACTATATGTAACATGACACTGCATGTAACATGACACTATATGTAACATGACACTATATGTAACACGACACTAACATGACACTGCATGTAACATGACACTATATGTAACACGACACTATATGTAACATGACACTGTATGTAACACGACACTATATTTAACACGACACTATATGTAACATGACACTATATGTAACACGACACTGTATTTACACGACACTATATGTAACATGACACTATGTAACACGACACTGTATTTACACGACACCACATGTAACATGACACTATATGCAACATGGCAGTAAGTGTAACATGATATTACTATGATATATTATTACCACCTATGTACTGTACGTACCACTCGGCAATATGCAATTAACTGAGCAGTGCTGTATGTATCGGTATTACTAATGTCCTCGGTCGTACTGTAGCTACTGTAAACTGTCTAAAGTTGCCACAGCTGTGCCGACACATGTTACAGCTATATAAGGCTGTACCGTTGTGTCTGTGCCTGCCTGCTATGCCTGGATTTGTTTGGGTTGGCAAAAGAAAATCAGCATAGGGGTTAATGACGACAGAAATTGTAATGAATGAGAGAGAGCTCTTGCACATTTATTGGGTACCAAGTGCGTATTATACTAGTAGTGATTTGTAATCTTAGTAATTAAGCAACTTAATGCACAAAATCTCTTTTTATTATGTTCCTCTACATGTTTCGAGCATTATGTGCTCATCATCAGGAGGTCAATATTGTATTATACAGCATCTGGTATCATCACACCTGTAGGTGGCCGTCCGGTGCACTGGTTTGTAGAGGTGTGACGACACCAGATGCTGTATAATAAAATTTTGACCTCCTGATTATGAACATAACAGTGCTCGAAACATCTAGAGGCACTTATTATAAAACAAGAATTTGTGCATTAAGTTGGTCAATTGCTAAGATTATACTGAGATGCACGGTCTGCAAAACATCAGAATTAACGATTCGTAGTTACCCTAATGTAATGTTAACACAAGTACTTACCATCTAGTTAACATCTGCGTGACATAAAGACATTTTAAAGCCAGAAATCTTCTGTTAAATACAGTACACGAGACCAGACCACAGCAGCGCTCTATGTAACTACGTGTTAGGTCTTACTGGTCTTGAACTGTGGCGCAGTAGGCTACTGAGTTCATTCGCTCTGTCTTGATTCGCCGTTCTGAGCATTGTACGTAATGTCCAGGTTTTCGCTGCGGGTGTTACTCAACTGATCTTACGGTACTTTATGCTGCATGGTGTGACGTGTTTGTTCCGACGTTTCGGGTGAACGTACGATGTCCTTAAACTAAAAAAACATCCAGTCACAACCAACAAACTTTTGTGAATAAGTTTTATTAAACGGCGACTAGTTTCTGCCTCTAACTGGAACTATAATAAGGCCATACTAATACAAGAAAGTGAAAACATACAGAATCCAGAAATCATTAAGCAGCAGATCTCACCCTAGCATTGAAAATACAAAATAAAACTTATTCATAAGAGTGGGTTGGTTGCGATTGGAGTGGTTTTAGATATTTATGAGTGATACATCAACGGGGATGTTCCGTATAAAGTTGTACGGTCTCCGTATCCTTTGTTACTGAGTCCGACGGTTTTTAGTCGTTTATTGTCGTTTTCGTGGAGATTAGATGGTAGAGAGTAGCGGTTCTTAGCCTTTTTGTGGCTCTTGGATCAGTGACAAAGTAAAACACATTCACACGACTTGTATCATGTACGCCTAATATTGAACCGTTCAATACCTGGTGGTAACAGCATATACCATAGTTTGTAGCATTTTAAAATATGAATTTCGTCGCACACTATATTTATGTGTTTCATATGATGGGCATAATAACTTTCAATTGTTTCTCTGAACAGACTTAACCACATCCTTTATAATGGAGACGAAACGTGTTCTTTGTGAGGTAGGATGTGAAGATTCCTGTATATTTGTATGGTAAAGGCGGTGTCCTAGTTCGTGCAATGCCTCAGGAGGTTAGTAATCAGTTTCTTACTGCGGAGGCTCGGGTTCGATTCCAGGTCAGTCCTTATGGCTTTTATGATGGACAAATTGTCAGTGAGAGAGGGGTTTATCCCAGTACTGCTGTCAGTATAATTTTCCCAGTGCTCCACACCCGTCTTCACCTTAACATTACACTTACCTGAAGGACAACCAGACGAAGCCTCGGAATCTTCAAACATAGCTTGCCTTGTGGTGGAATATCGGGGGACACTGGACTGAAAAGTACTTTCACAGCAGGAGTTCCAGCCTAGAATTGAAACGATGACCTCCACAGTACAAGTTACAAGCTTTGCCGCTTAATCCAGCTTGCTCGGTGGCCTTCCCCAGATCGTGTCTCTACATGAACCAAGAAAATCGGTCAAAAGTCTTGCCCATAGCACATTAATATTTCCACTATGACGTAGGGTCGAAGCGAGGAGTCTGAGATACAAGCAGGCATTGCCCTGTTCGTACCAATTCATCATCTGAATCATTAACCTTGCTAAGGCCAAAAAACGTGGTCGATTGGTCAATCAGGCCTGGCAGTATAAACCTGCTATTTCACAAAGGAGCTCCACTTCATCCAGAAGAAAGGTCATCGATACGTGACCTCTGAAGGCTTCCTATGGTCTAAGCATTATCTCTCCTCCAGCATCAGTGCCCTAGAGCTACGTAGCCTGTCGTAATCCATGTGCGTCTTAAAGTAATGGATAGAATGGGGCAGACGCTAAGCTCTCATGCTCTGAAACCAGCAGTCTCTGAAGCCACCAAAGAAAAGGATTGTAGAGTGGTTACCTTGCTTGTCTCTGTCTTCAGTAATCCTCGAATCATCTGTATTATCTCTACAGATGCGACGATGAAAGGGATATACCAAGGGCCTTATTCTTGTTTTTGAATTAGAGACTGTGAAATCAAAATATGCTGAATTTTAATAGGGATATCAGTAAAATAATTAAGCATTTAATTACGTACCCAAGAATAATGCAGTCTATAAAACAATTTTATTGTAAAAAGAGTAATTGCTTTATATAACGTTGCACAGTTCGACAAATCCGCGTTACTGTCAGGCGAACGTGCATGAAAGGAAAGTGTCTAGAATTACATTTCGATTTCCATTTCTATGGCAGAGAATTTCTCCTCACCATTTCCTGTTTTACAATTTTGAGGTGTGCCATCCCCGCTGTGTGTAGTAACTATTAGGTGGGGTAACTACAGTCAATAACACAATGTGTGGCTAATAATGATGTTTTATTGCAGATAAGAAACTACATGTTGTGGCCACTGTTGGCCGAAACATATAGATTTTTAATCTATAATAAAACATCATTATTAGACATACGTTAGTTGTGCTATTGACTGTAGTTACCCCACCTAATGTGGGCCGGTTAGCTCAGTCGGTATAGCGACTGACTACGGGCTGGACGGTTCGGGATCGAATCCCGGTGGAGACGAGGTTTTCCGCCCGTCCAGACCTCCTGTAAATTGGGTACCGGGTCTTTTCCGGGGGTAAAGTGCGGCCGGGGCGTGCTGCTGACCACTCACCCCCTTCTAGTGCTGCGGTCATGGAAGAGTAGAGCTATATCTCTACCCACCCTCTGGGCCAAACTGGGCCTGTAACGGGGACACTTTGTCTATACCTTTTGCCCCACCTAATAGTTCCTCTATTACAATTATATTGTTACATTAAAATCCGGTCAGCGCAGTCTACTGATGTATAATGTGAAAGTTCTCGTGCGTATAGTTGTGTTTTATGAGCTACAGTATTTCGGTACTTTTCACATAAATTTGTTGCGACGAGAATCAAGTAGTTTCATTTTGTTGCATTATTTATGGTTTCATTATTTTAATTCAATATTATTTGATAAATGGTCCTTGAACTTCTGTGTCTATAATCGATTACATACGTAAGAAAATAATCGCCGTTTACAGGAACTGGCTAATGTTTCAACTTGTTACCGAAGCCGTCGTCACTCCAAATTACTGTATACAAATATCGTTATATGACTTGTCAGTTGCAAGTGGCACTGACACCTAACACCTTACATCAATTTATTAGACATTATTTTTTGTTCAGAAGAATGATGATCTTTTTCCATCCCTTATCTTGCCATTCATGATTATTGTATAGCGTCACTGGATAGTCAAATCTCTGATGTTGAAACACCCTGTGTTCTTAGAAACATGGGGTATTTTATTTGCACATTTGTTCTCAGTGTGACCTTTACGTTCTATGAAAAACGGAATTGACAGAAAAAAAGTGAGTTGTGAAGAGAAAGCGAAACAACTGGCGGAAATTGGCACTGTGTGTGAACTGCGGGTGTTATTTATGCGCTTTTTACAGCCGGTTAGACCAGTTTCAGATTCCATACAAGACACTGGCCGCTCACAGAATTTTGTTTGTTGGAATAACAGCCCGGAAATTAAAACGAAAGATATGGCATGCTGGGCATGCTGTCAGTATGCTGGGAATGCTGTCAGTATGTAGCACACCGGTATGCTATCGGTAAGGTACCGTGGAAATCGCATGTGAGGCATGCTATTAGTAGGCTACCCGGATATGGCATGATAGCATGCTATCAGTAAGCTATCTGGATATGGCGTGATAGCATGCTATCAATAAGGTACATGGATGTAGTATACTGGGCAAGCTATCAGTAAGCTATCTGGATATGGCGTGATAGCATGCTATCAATAAGCTATCTGGACATGGCACGATACCATGCTATCAGTAAGTTGCATGGGTGTAGTACATTGGGCATGCTGTCAGTATGCTGGGAATGCTGTCAGTATGTAGCACACCGGTATGCTATCGGTAAGGTACCGTGGAAATCGCATGTGAGGAATGCTATTAATAGACTACCTGGATATGGCATGATAGCATGCTACCAGTAAGGTACATGGATGTAGTATACTGGCCATGCTATCAGTAAGCTATCTAGATATGGCGTGATAGCATGCTATCAATAAGCTATCTGGACATGGCACGATACCATGCTATCAGTAAGTTGCATGGGTGTAGTACATTGGGCATGCTGTCGGTAAGCTACCTGGACATGGCACGATTGCATGCTATTAGTAATCTACCTGGAAATGACATGATACCATGTTATCAGTAAGGTACGTGGATGTAGTACACTAGGCATGCTATCAGTAAGCTATCTGGATATGGCATGATAGCATGCTATCAGTAAGCTATCTGGACATGGCATGATACCATGCTATCAGTAAGTTACATGGACATGACATGATTGCATTCTATCACTAAGCTATCTATACATGACGTGCTGCAAGTGCTATCTGTAAGATACCTAGACATTAAATACAAGATGATTTTTAAATATATTCACACTGAAATACTTATAATAGCCGTATCTGATTTGTTGGTATTTGGGAATTGCGAAAAGTGTTTCTTTAAATCACAACATGTAGGTAACGACACTTACAGACATTTCGAGACAATGTTCAGTTCATTTTCTTTATTAGGCCTACCAAATTTATGAGGCCGCAAGTACTTATCATTTCGAACTGCAGGTTATGGGGGACATTTTAAGGAACCATTACTAAAGGGGGTTTGAGGAACTAGAAGTGTGAACTATTTGCGGTTTGAAAGACATATTTATAAAATCTACTTTTCTTTATATTAAGGCTTCATTACAAATATTGTAAGGTAATGAGAACTGTTAATCTGTATGATGAGTACAAGATGACGCCTCAACCATTGAATTTATTTTAATTCTTTGGAAATTATATTTGGCGGACCTTAAAAATTGCAGGTCCACGGCTCGTATATAAACGGACCGGCAGGAAATGGCAGCCGATAGTTGTGAAACAAAATAATGATATGGAAACTGTATTTAATTTTCTCCCTGAAATCTCTGTGTCCTCTGTTATTTCATCTTCAGTTTTCACGGATTAGACCATCCAAAATTATTTCTAAATCGGTGGATCCTGTGGGCATTTTGTGGGACATTTCGTACAGTGAATCGGCGCCTATCCAATCACTTATCTTTTCTTCAACGTCAAAAATTTTCGTTGAAATGGAGAAGTAATTAAGTAAGCAAAGGAACATGTGGTCTACCTCATATTCATGTTGGCTTGCGACTTGAGCAGTGCTGGAACGTGTCCACGTCAGCACATAGTTTATTGCTGTTTATAGGCAGAGCATTACGTATTGCTAGGTCTGGGCGTGCTTTACTTGTAATATGAACGAAGTCAAAATACCGATTTTAAATTCGATTTTGATGCTTCGAGGATGTGAGAGCTGGTGACGTCTTAAGGTGTGTCATCCCCGTTGTGTTAGGTCAACAACACAAAGCTGTAGTGTGTATATATCTATATATACATGCAGTCATGAACACAACAATATTACAGTTAGTAGCGATATATAATATACAACTGCATGTTTCGGCCCTGTATGTAGGCCATCATCAGGTTGTCCAAAGAACTTATTAACTACACAGTATATGTGGTAACTTTGGAAGGAGGACGAGATCTCGTCTTACATAATAAATTTGGGGTTGTGAGACGAGATTTCGTCCCCCTTCTAAAGTTACCACACATAGTGTATAGTCACTTAATAAGTTCTTTGGACAACCTGATGATGGCCTATATACAGGGTTGAAACATGTAGTTGTATATTATATATTGCTACTAATTGTAATATTGTTGTGTTCATGACTCTATGTATATATAGATATATACGCATTGCAGCTTTATATTAGCTGGTGACGTGTAGAGATGATAGATTTTGTGCAGTTTTAAAGGCACTGAGCTGGCACAGATTCGAGGAATTGGGAACAGCCATACACGGGATGGTTGCTAAGTACTGGTATCGCGCGGTATAGAATTCCGTCGACGAGACAAGCCGTTGAAACATGGAGGCTATCTAAATAATAATTAATAATTCGGAACATAATTCACAGAGAACACACCGAGTCTCTATTACAAAAACGAATCTGTACTGCTGTGTGTTTATTCAAGCAATCAACCTGTCGCCGATTTCCCGAATCTTAGAGCACGCTGCTCCCTGGTACTGCAGAGCTTTGAGGGGTTAAAGGTTAAGGACAGTTGTGTCAGCGTAGAGTAGGCAGTCGAATTTTTGTATTGACGAAAATATGTCAGAAGTGAGTCTCATTTGTGGAAAGGATTAGTGCCAGAGTGACTCAAGACTGAAGTGCAAACAGGTTTAGAAGTCATTTATAGAACGACACTTGGTGAAGACCTTATTTCCATTTATTGAAGAAGGTTGATTGTGTGATTTACATGTTTTTTACAGCGCTTCTTATATATATATATATATATATATATATATATATATATATATAAGATCTCCCTTTACAGCCGCTG
>Ga0136643_10019269_pt1 | contig 10308 bp, 8 predicted proteins | sample TergutLab28metaG_FD_96883 | JGI IMG/M metagenome (GOLD analysis project Ga0136643, IMG submission 96883) | Labiotermes labralis P1 segment gut microbial communities from Petit-Saut dam, French Guiana - Lab288 P1 (version 3) (version 3) | ecosystem: Host-associated > Arthropoda: Insects >... | reverse complement strand
CAAACTGTTATGTTAAAGCTAGAGAAGTAGGTTCAGCAGCAAACTGTTATGTTAAAGCTAGAGAAGTAGGTTCAGCAGCAAACTGTTATGTTAAAGCTAGAGAAGTAGGTTCAGCAGCAAACTCCGTAAAATGTTAAACTTTACATGAGCAGTGTTAATATTGTTTTAACAACACGAATCGATTGTTGGAGACGTCACCCATCATTGTTGGAGACGTCACTCATCATTCTCCCATTCGTATAAATGGACCCATCAGTTTTGATGGTAGTGGAATCCATCTTGTTTGCTGTAGTGCCCCGCCCCTTTGCTGTCTCCGGTCCCTTGATGTTTACTGACAACTGAAATATCACTTTGCTTCCACACTACCTTCGGCCTGCCTGCATAACCATGTCAGGTTTAGTTGCGATTAGGGAAACGCCTTTAAGTACACCACCTGGAAGGACCTTGATATGATAGATATTGTTTAGTTTTAATATGTATGTGTGCTTAATATCTGGCTGACGAATCAAGTAACACTAACCCCTTGTTTGCTTCGTGGTGACTGAAAGTGAGCTTACATTTATATAGGGCCATAATTATTTACATTGATGCTTTCCTTACTCAGCGGTTTTGAAATTGTTTGCCTGTCGGCTTTTTAGGCATTCTTTGCAAATTAAAAAGGAAAGCCTTAAATAAAAGCTACATCCGTCCGTCTCTTTCAATCACCTAGTATCACAGACTAAATCTCTTGTCAGATGTTCCATAACATTCGGTATAAGAATAATCAAAAAGCTTTCGAGCGAAAGGAAGTTGCCTAACATCGGTGCAGTGATAGCAATACGTAACTTAAGGGTGTAAATTAATTCCTACCTGTAATTTCCAGGTTGCAAAGACGCATTTGAGTAACGTTAGGCATGTAAACTCTCCACGAAACACTCTTACACCTTAAAGAGTTTAATGAAAATAGGTGCAATGATAGGTACATTTTCTTTAAGAACGCTAATTAAAATTTTGCCTAAGTTTCTGAACCTTTCTTCGGTTCCGGATGAAGACGTGTGTAAGAGATGTTAAAAAAGAAAGTTGTTTTGTATTTGATTCTCGCGAAAATTGGCCCACTTACGTTCATATTGCACGCAAGCGCGCCACGAATTCTTACCTGCAATTTCCTTATTTTTCCAAAAACATGAATGAAATTCGGTAAAGTCATGTAATGGCATTTAGTTTGTCATGTCGCTTTATGAGATTTATGAAAATAGAAGCAGTGAGAAATATATTTTATTTAAGAGCATTACTTACATTTTTTTTGCATGTTTTCTACACTTGTCTTACAATTCGGATATAATTAGATACAGATTACCTTTACAAGCTTTTGTTTTTCATTGCGAGTTTTCGTAAAAGTCGGCACATTGCTAGCCATTTTGTACTGACGCGTGTGAACAAGTAACTATTTGTGCTTTCCATTTTTTGTTTACCTTGACTTCCGTATGTGCAAGTGGTCTGCACATAATTATTTTCAGCAGTTGTGAGATTTATGATATTCGCCGCACAAAAAATCCTATTATGACAGGCGTAAATTAGGTCATATTTACTCATGTACCAGCGAACCATGTAGTATTTTGCGAGTAGAGAAAGCCTTAAAGTCTATGCAATACGACAGGAAGTACACAATACGAAATGTCGTCAGATTTCTTAATATGGCTTATAAAATATAATTATATAAACAATACTACCGGCTGACATCATGTTTATTTTCCGGAACACTGACTGATGTGGTGTTGAAGTTCCCATATGTCGACTTCGCGAGTTGAGGCTCGTAGTACGTTAATTTTTATGATATGTTCTCATCGTGAGCCCACGCTATTCTGAAAACCATTTTACAGGGCAGAAAATAATAAACATTATTTTGTCTCTGGTGTCGGTGGCAGCAGAGAATAAAAAAATGTCAAGGTTAAAACTGAGACCATATTTTAAGTAAAGAACATTATTTTATACTGGTGTGAAATTCGTGAATATGGCTGCTGCTGCTGCTGATCGTTTTATTTTAAATAAATCCGAACACTTTTTGTTGAAAAAATATCGCAGTCTGGACAATTTCGACCAAATTATAAAAAATCGATTACTCGACATATCGAAATCCTGTCGAATTGGAAGACAGAAATTTAATAAAAATTAGTTTCTTCAGATGCCCAGCGAAAGGAAAACATTTATAAATTAAAACACTTAATTATCCCTGGTGAAAGTTTATGTAGAATCTCCCTTTACTGGTAATTGGTGCTTGCAATTGAATCCTTTGTGCATTCTAAGGTGGAAGCAGGTTAAAAATGTAATATTATGGGACGTTCTTTTGAATGTCGCTGAACTATGTAAGGCGATTGACAAAATTCAGGTTTCGAATTTGTTGGATCATATACTGATTATCTGAACCAGCAGTGTGTGAATAACATAAAATTTACTTTAGTTGATTTGCTTCAAGCAGCATCTGTTCAACTTCGAATGTGTACTGCTCAATAATCCTAAAAAATAAAGACGAGTAAATGCCACTAAACGAGGTACGTGGTCATTACATGGTGTAAATAATTACTTACCTACTTAAATAAATAAATAAATAAATCACGAATGTTCTGACTCAGAGACACAATAACCACATACTCACTCAGCATAACGAATCAATCTCGGAAGTAGCAAGTATTTAACCAGTAAAACAATTTACTCAATATTGTGCAAACCATTGGTTAAATACTCTGCTCAAAAGAACCCGATATTATTGCCTAACATAAGTATGATTAATACTACCTACACCCTCTGCCCCTTTCCCAGAGATGTTCTAAGCTATGTAAATTGTTAGGGGTAAAATTTCGGAGAATCACAAAATTGTGTCGGAACGTTGAGGGAATGAACAAGAAGAGAAAGAGGAGGAAGCACATAACTGTGGAGCTAAAAACACAGGGAGTAAGCCACTGTCACTCACATCATCCAAATTTGCATAATAATTTTTGATCCAACGCTCGGCTTTTTAACAGAACATAAAAGAAAATTTCTACCCCCGAAGTTCCGCGCACCACAAAGAACAAGCGACCCGTTCTTTTCCTTGATTTATTCTTCCCTCCAAAGAAGAAAATTGTCTTTGTTAGGTCTATCTGAGTGTCGGTTTCATAGCTTTCCATATGTATAACCAAGGTCAGAGTTTATTCATTTTGCGCATTGCTTTATTTTTGTTCAATGTCTGACATCTTGGTGTGTAACTTTTCTGGAGTTACGCAATATTTCAATGCATATTTTACATGCCAGCGTTTATTGCGCTTCTCTACTGTGTTATCCTCTGCTTTAAACGAAGATGGAAAGATAGTTATAACATTTCGTTCTGAAAGTCTGGTAGTTTCTCACAACTTCTTTTGGTGTTCTGTAAAAATAAATTGATACTGATGCATACACAAATACACAAACACACACACACACACACACACAAAGAAACACACGTGCATGCATAGACATAACCACACAATTCTTGCACACATTCGTACATGAGTCCATACATACATATATGCACACATACATACATATATACGTACGTACATACATGCATACATACATACATACATACATACATCATATATACATACATATGTACACATCCGTTTGTACGTACAGCTTTCAAAAGTCTTACCAATGGTACTATACTGTGTTTTCTTTCAGGTAGAACTTGATTTTTTATAATACTCGTAAACTGGATTAAGTTTAGTCTTGATATGGTGCGTAAGCTACACAAAGAGCGAAAAGAAATTAGACACTCCATAGTGTCATTCCATTAAAAGTCAGCAAAACTGTTATACAGCGTATTCCTTTTGATGTGTCATTTTCAAGACAGACGTCACCGTCAAATGGGCCAACGTATCAAACGATCACACTGGGGGTGCTAACTGGTTACAGTGGGTTTTCGAAGCTACGTGCGTCAATTACAAGGCAGACGGCAGTGTGCCTCACGGTCTTGTGTCAGACACATTTTCAAGAGCTGTCTTGTCCTGCATCGATACCTTTGATTGTGTTGGGAGGAGCTTCTTTTACGTGCTCGTTCAGGATTTCCCACAGGTAAAATCCGTTGGGTGTAGATCCAGCGACACTGGAGGCCATGCGTTCGGTCTCTTACGTCCAATCCACCTTCGTCGAGTTATGGCTCTTAGCAACTGCCGCACATTTTGCTAGAACATGGTAGTGTTGAATTCACATTTACCTCACAGACAGACAGACAGAGAGAGAGAATGTGGGGGGAGGACATACAAAGAGCTCCGATGGAAGAGTTTCCAGAAAAAAATATTCTTGGGCAGTCAGCCCGTCAGGTGGCTTATGTGGACTCAGAATAATGTCACCGACGATACCAACGCAAACTCTGACACTGAGGACGACATGATACACATGTTCACAAATAACATGAACTTGACATGGTGCTCACAGGTGACTGTAGTGGACGTTGAGCAGAACCCCACGAGGCAGACACGCTTTGTCTTTCTTCAGAATAGTGTGTAACAGGAGCTTTTCTGTGGCATGTGGATGTAGTAATTCGAAAATTCCGTATATATACGTGTGTGTGTGTGTGTGTGTGTGTGTGTGTGTGTGTGTGTGTGGGAGCGTATGTGCACCTCAAGAATTTTGAAATGGATGCAGCTGATTTTCACGAGAAACTTCGAGAATCCTCGGTTGGAATAATCCCAATTTTCGTGCAACATCTCATAAAATTTTCATCGACTGCCATTTTGCAGCTGCATTTATGGCATTGTTATTGATCGCTGCCAGTATAGTTAGTGGGCGACCTGCATTTATATGAGCCACAAGGATTACATTTCGCTTTCATGGAGACGCTGCTCAAATCGTCGAAAGACAATAAGACACTGACGAAAATAACGTTGGATTTATTTCCGTGCATAAATATTAGCTCCACTGCTACAGACATCCAGATTTACGTGTGTATTACGTCATTATTCAGACACAACTGAGGTTTGCTTTACACGCACGGTGTCTTGAGTGCGTACCAAAAAGTTGTCTGCCATCGTGACAAATTATTGAAGGAACATTTTACCACACTGAACGGCAACGCTCCTCTCTAAAACTATGGGTCTTAGGAAACGTTGTGTAACATTTCAATTTATTTATTTATTTAACAAGGAATCGCACTCTGGATTGCTTGTACACAAATTTGTTTCAAGTGTAATACCACTACTGCCCTCGCCCACGGAAATGGAAAAGGCAAAGCTGTTGGCAACAAATTTTCATTTGTTGACAAAATCCTGAAACGAGGTCTATGAATACTATTTCAAAAATATATTTTTAGATATATTTTACTATAATTTTGATACTTTAATATAATTTTCTTCCTTTTACTTTACGAAAATTGGCTTCTCAGGATACGTTTCTAATAAGTGTCCGTGTTTGCTTCAGTTACGTTAAAGGTGTACATTCTGTACAACTTAATCATAATAAGTTACTCATCGACCTTGAAGATGGAGGTAGCAAGTCCCTCTGAAACATCAGTACATTTCTACCAGCAATATCGCTAGTCACCAATGTGTAGAGCTCACATCTGACGTCATGACTATACATTTAACTACACACAAAACTGTTTACAGTAGTATGGTAAGTTTAGTGGTTAATTGATGGTTGTGTGCGAGATATGTATTGATTTTGTCTCTGTTTTGTAAACCATACTTTGTTTGGTGGCAGAGTTCCGATATCATGGTTGAAACAGTAACTCTGTATGATTTCCACGTTCCAGGCGTATTTGATTTATTAAACATTCATAGGTTCTGAGTGCATAAAAGGTGACCGCACTGGTTGTCAGTTTCCATCCAGAAATGACTATTTCACCACCAACAGCGCGTAGCCTAATGATTGTGCATCATTACAAAACGGCACTGCGATCCGTTCTGCTGTCTGTAATCTGTAAACGATATGCACCAGTGATATCCCGTAGCTGAGTGTTTATAATTACTTTTTACATTTATCCGTCCCTCAGCAACTTACTTTATGTCAGTATAGTTTAGCGGCATTGGATAGAGTACAAGCCAAGACCTTCCAAATTTTTGTGTGCGGGCCTCAAATTACTCCTATGCGACAAGTGGCAGTCAGCGTCTTTCCGTTCTTCGCAGCTTACGTTACAGATTTCCTCATCTTTGATTAAAGGAATTGGACTTTACTGAGGAAAAGAAGGCTTGTTCTGTATCCCGTATCGTTTCATTATTTTATTCCACACACAGTACTTAATTAAATGAAGGTGTAAATTGTAAGATTGTAAGGATGCTACGCTATAAAACCTTAGTGCTTTAATTTATATCCCTGACCAGCCTCAGAGTTCAGCTACCTGAAGGCATTCCGACTCTCCAAGGAAAAAATTATAGGTCAGATTTCGCACCATTATATAGGAAGATATGTTTTTGAGAAAATCGTATCTACTTAACTGCGTAAAAACAACTCAATTCATCCTTTAAACACATTCATTAATATACAGTGTACAATACCTAACTTAAATAAAACTAAATTCATGGAGCAGCGTCTTTACTGAGAAGCTCACAGAACACTACATACCTTGACATCACAAAAACCTGCGTTCTGAACACGGTGACTTTTCTTTGGTTTCGAAAGACTCTCAGAGTAAACAGCAATCGCTTCCCCCAAAATCATTCAGCAGATGCAGTTTCTAAAAAGAGGCAGGGCGAAGATTCCTGTCTTAGACATGTCATGTTTTGTCGGTAGGTGTCTACTCGTATTTTCGGAGGATTGTGTTGCCTCCAATGTCAGTGTAGGAGATCTCCGACATATGTTTACGTTGCGATTTGTTTATTAAGCAATGGGATAACTTCACTTTTTGACGTTATTTAACCAATTCAGAAAGTTCAAAAAAACGTAAGAAATAGTTCTTAATGAGTTTGAAAGCGAGAGAAAGTCAGACTTCTTCGGACCATCTTTTGAAGCTCCCTTTCCATTCTACACAAAACAAACAACCGCGATTTAATTTTTAATGAGAACAAAGAACGTTTTACTAATACAGACTTTCCTTGTGTTGCATAGAAAAGGAAGTGGTAGGGTAAAAGTGAATAATTTTCCTATTTTACTCCCAACAAGGGAGATATAAGGGTATATAGGCAATGCGGGTCTTTGGAATTGGGGGAGGAGTGTTTCTGTAATACCTGAACCGGTGGAGTATGTTCCAGTACATCACCCGGGAATCCACCCCTGTCGTCGTCATCTCTGTGAAAAGCATGTCCCCTTCTCTATTCCAAGCTTTTTACGTCCTCTTCGTCTTCATTCCGTCGCTTGAGTACCGTGTACACCACAACGCAGCGATCTTCAGTACGTATCTCTCCGATAAAGAAACGCGAGACGCTATAATGGAAAGACATTTCTACCTTAACCCCTCCCCCTTACCCCCTCCCACAGTTTTCCGCCAACATTCTCTTTACAAGGATCCTGCCGCAAGTCGCTCCAAACCCACCAATAAAACAATAATACCATATATATTTAAAACAACATATATAATTCTTCACATAGACCATTTCACAAACATCTGCTGCTTCTGCCAAGTGAAGAACCTTAAAACAAAGAAACACACTGTGTAATATTTCTTACGCTATATATCATATTCACTGGCTTATCTAATTGAGCCCAAGCTCAAGGAGAAAAGTCAGTAACTACATTTTGAGAAATTCTGAGAAATGTCTTGTTATTTTTAGAAAATTTAATTTTTTTATTTTAATTAACTTACAAACACAAAACTCAAAGTCAGGCCAATATCGCCTGACTTCATGGTCGGAGCTGAGTGGCTACAATGCGTCGCGCTACAAACGTAAGTTACTATATTGGCCAGTCGATACCCAATCTGCCACACGATCCCCGCACCCTTCCTCCTCAAGCCGCACACCTGCAACAACTGTTACTAAGCGGAGGGCCCAAGGCAGGAATTTGCAGAGTGGGCAGAACGGACGTTGAATTTCCGATGCGAACCCTTATACAAAATTTCTATGAATTTTAAATAAAACCCAAACATGTCAGGTAAGTCTGTTCCGGGGGTCGAACATGGAGCGGGCAGCTTCAACCCTTTTCTCAAAAACCTCGGCCTACATTCCTACCTCATTGTGAGCAACCACGATTCTCACCCATACAAAACAACAGGCACAATTATTGTTCTATATATCTTAATCTTTATATTTTTGGATTGCAAAGTGGAAGACAAAAGATTCTGCACCGAACAATAACAAGCATTCTCTGACTTCAGTCTGCTCTTGATTTCTTCCTGAGTAGAATTTTGATTCGTTAGATTTGTCCCAAGATATTCAAACTGTCCCACCCCTGCAAAGGAACTATTTGGAATCTTTATATTGTGACTTCGCACTTCATTCTGATCTCGAGACATGAACATATATTTAGTTTAATCAGTATTTCTAGACGAATTTCGTTAATAACAAATTCTAAAGCCAAAATATAAATATTATTTTTAAATAAAGATTGAGGGCAACTTTAATTTGTGTGTGTGTGTGTGTTTATTGCACACAGCAGCTTCCATTTTTACAGATCCCGAGACTTGTAATAAGTATCCAGACAATCAGATATCCCGAAGAATTTGGATGCGCTTGTTATGAGAACATAGCTCGCTTTCTGCAGTAAATATTTCCTGTTCCCGTATATCAGCCCTGGGTGGGGTTTTGTTACGGTGACTTTATCTTACCTTTAGAAGATGTCTATACGGAAAAGTGGTGTTTCATCAACATTGCCGCACAAGACGTTTCGGTGCGTCCGCCACTGTGCCTTAAAAATTAAAAAAAATGTTTTACAAATTTCACTAAGCACTGGTAGGTAGGGAGTCCGCTACATCTGTATCTCTACAAACCATTTGTTACCAATTTTTTCAGACCATAAGACGCGGCAGACCTTTCCATCCAGATTCGAAACCAGCATGCAAGAATTGATTTCAAAATTTATTCTATTTTTGTGACTGCATAGAATGTAATCTTGTTTATCTGGATAGTTATTGGTACACAGAGAGGGATGGCCGATCGGGTAGCTTCCTGAATCAGAGAAAAACTTGACGCGAAGTTCCTATCTTGCTGTAGGCGCTATGAGAGCAACGTGCTCTAAACGGATGATAGAAGGCGAAGCAGTTATCAGACGGATGGTTGCTCCCTCGAGTTGCTGCAACCAGCGGAGCTGGAACGAAATAAACGTATACTCGCAAAGGGACAAGGAGTAAGAGAGAGAAAAACGAAGATGGAATAAAGAAATTCGAGTTTCTCAAACGTGAAGGTGGATGTCAAGTGATCGCGTCTGCTGTATGAGTCTTAAGTGAGGGTTGGATGTGATGAGAGTGTATGGGGAGCCTTAGAGAGGGGGGGGGGTTGTAAATAGCAACGGCAGGTGAAGTGCGGAGGGGAAATGCGAGAAAGTTAAGGTAGATCGTATATCGAGTTCCGGTGGTGACTTTCGTGGTTCGTCATAGATTCGCTGGGGACCGCACAGCGGCTACAGGGTGTTTGAGCTTTTAGGGCAGAACAATTCTAAACGTGCCTTTTTCTAATTTGTACGTCCGCATTCTACTGTAGAAAAGTGTAAAACACAATAACCTGGACTGTCATTCAGATGTTATTTTTTCCTTTAGTAACTACAATTTACTGTGACATATTTCGGTTATTATATATGTTCATCCAAGGAGCGTTTATTCATACGTACTAATTATGGTAGAAAAGAGAATGCAAAACCTACAGTGTCACATTTCAGAAAAAAGAAACAAAGGGATCCCAGAGTTTTACAATAGGTATAATCGTGAAAACATCGAACCGCCTAAGGCAGCATGTCGCAGTAAAACTTTGTTATGAAATAAAGAATTTGTTGTAACGGTAACCAAATCTGTTTATTGTGTCCAACACAAAACTCGCATTTAATATTGTATCTTTAAAAAATATCCTTCCTCTCATTTCTAGGTCTGATTTTTTCAGACTACGTTCTGGGGGAGATTCTGTTGATTCTAGTATTTAACGAACAGGAGCTCTTATGTATCTATTTTTGTAAACACAAACTAGTATTGCTAGTGCTGGTGGTCCCTCAGTTATGCTGTTTGAAAAAATTAAATGTTGCATCACACAGTGCAACTCAGAATAAATTTAATTTCTATTTGTAAAAAAGATCTTAATCTGGGTGTATTGCAAATCAGTGCAAAAATCTGAATTTCATATCTGCAAGTAAGTTGCAGTGCCACTTAGTTTAGAGGGGACCCTTAGATTTGAGAATGTAAGGAAACGATATTTGAGAATGTGTATTTGTATTTTGAAATTCCCGTACATATCTGCAAGT
>Ga0136643_10019268_pt1 | contig 10309 bp, 5 predicted proteins | sample TergutLab28metaG_FD_96883 | JGI IMG/M metagenome (GOLD analysis project Ga0136643, IMG submission 96883) | Labiotermes labralis P1 segment gut microbial communities from Petit-Saut dam, French Guiana - Lab288 P1 (version 3) (version 3) | ecosystem: Host-associated > Arthropoda: Insects >... | reverse complement strand
CGGACAGTTCCTCTGTCCATCATCAGGAGTTTTTCACTGTACACACCGCAAACCTGTATGACATATACCATTGCTGTGTGTACAGTGAAAAACTCCTGATGATGGACAGAGGAACTGTCCGAAACATGTAGAATTTTATTCCAAAAATAAATTTGTGAAATTAGTGCATCTAGTTGGTTTCATTATAAGAAGTCAACAAATCAGTTATTGTATGGATATCACCGTTTACCGAAGTGTTGTCCTCATTTCAGAGATTCATTACTCGTGTCGAGATAATTAAGACTTGTTCGTGTAACTTAATTGAAATACTAGTGAAATACTATTGAAATACTATTGAAATCATGATCGGCCTAGAAGCAGCATATAGCATCTCCGACAATGCTTGCAGCTGTGCAATTCTGTAGGACTCCGTTCGTTTCTAAACAAGATTGTGATTCAAGGAGATAAAGATCCTTCCATTTACCCGTGTGCAAGTGTTCTGAACACATGACTTCCACATTTTCAGTGCTCTAAGCCTCCCGGGAATAAACCTGAAAGTCTCCAATTCACCTTTGACATGACCTGAAAGAAGAAGGGTGGATTGGCTTCAAAGTTCTGCTCTTCCTTTTAAGAGTCTTGCCAGATTTCGATGTAAGACTTATTGGTGATGGGAAAGACTAGTGCGTGCGTGCTCGTACACACACACACACTAGTGGAAGGCTTCAATTGCAGACGACAGCGTAACAGACACTGTTCGGAACACGAATCTTGTTGGTACTCTTACATATGCCCCGCGGTGACGTGGGTGGGGGGAGTGCAAGAGGTGAAACCGTGAGCCTCTCTTCTTGATTAATGTGGAAGGAGAAGAACGATGTACGGCAAAGAAACTGACAGACAGGAGAGATGGCGAGTCAGCACCTTCGAATGTCTGGAGGCAACATTAGAAATCCGGGAGTACGAAAGAAGCAGACACAGAAAAAAAAAAAAGCACGGGAAATGAGAGAAATGAGAATAGGAAAAAGAGAAGACAGAACTATAAAGAAATAGAGATAGCGTTGGGTTCGGCCAACAGAACCAATGACCCATACCACTGCGTCATCATCAAAATTATGACATCATTAAATGCTATGCAAATGCGTTCTTTTGGAATGCATTTATTGTATTTTGGAATGGAGCCAGGGCATAGATTTTTACAAACAATTATTTAAAATTCGTCTTCCGAATGGCAATGACCCTTCCTGATTATTCACATGTGATTCAAGGACACAGCTGATTTTAATATGATAGTTTTCGTTGCTACTTCAGGATAATTTCTGAATCATGAGATCAAGAATCGGGATTAATTCGAAGTTTACGTTTAAACACACATAATAATTTTTCAAGAAAAACTCAAGTTAGTAAGTCAATATGGCCAGGGTAACATAATGTTAGGCTTAGTCATGTGGTTGGTGTGGTTTGAATCCATGCTACATCCTTTAAAATTGCTGTACAAAAAGGAATACTGGAAATAAAAAATCAAAGAAGTATAAGTGCGCACCCACATTATGCAACAGATAAATGGAATAATGCTTTATATTACTGTGTAAGGTAAATCAGTCCCGGTACAGGCCTGGACAGGCCCAGAGGGTTCCAGGAAGTTAAGGTTCCCAGATTACGTGACAATGACCCAGGATGGTGGTAAGGTTGTCAGCCTTACACACCGGCCGCCTTTACCCCAGGAAATACTCCTGGTACTCATTTCTGTTAGAGGCTGAGTCGACCCCAGAGCCATAGTGCGATCGGAAGGATTATTTCAATGAAAAATTCGAGTGACACCATCTAGGAATCGAACCAGCGACCTTTCGATTCGTAGCACAGTACTTTGACCACTGCGCTACCGTGGTCCCCATATTACTGTGTAGTCAAGCAAATTAACATTCGTAATCCTTCATAAGAGCAAGTGCCCTCTTAGAGAGTATCTCCACCTGAGGACACAGAGCAGGGTCTGTATTTCAAATTGCAACAAAAATACAAATCACTTGTAGAACACGGGATTTAAATATTACGAGAGATGGAAAAGTACAGAGGAACAATCGTATTTCAAACTCTACGACTTCACTCACCTCACTTCTTTTCCACACCCGAATATTCAATTTGTCCTGACACAGGGCTATAAGTCAATAGGTCAAGGGTTATTTGTTTTGTGTTTCATTAAGTAGATCTGTCTTAAATAATTCATCACCCGGGTTGAGATCAAATGCTGCTTGGATTTTTTGGGTCTTTTATATGTGATATCGAAAAACTTTTCAAGAGGAATTCGTAGGTCTTCATGGTATTCCTGTTCATTTGTTATATGAGTTACCAGGAGGATTCTTCGCGATGGAATACTTGAAAAGTTTGATTATATATTCATGTAACGTAGGTACATTCAGTCGATTATGTTCCTAAGTCTAATTAAGAAACAAGCCATTGAGGGCTATGTGGGAGTGTAGTTTGTGAAACTCGGCTTTACATGGAAGTAAGTAGTCATTTAATGTCCCGGCCGCTTTATTCCCCAGGGAATAGTAACTTTTCCACCGAATGCCTGGTTGTGAGTGCCCAGAGCCTATCTTGTTGTCTTGATGAATAGTACAGTCTCATCACTTTGAACCGATTCGAGCTCCAGTCCTTTGGCCTTGAGTCCACAACCTACTCATTGTGAAAGCACGACGATGGAATGATATTGAACAAAATAAAATACCGCCAACAGCATTTTGCACATAACAAATAAAAAATTTCCGAAATTATTCCAATACCTTCGGAGATAAAAATCTGAGGATAGACGTAGAGTCAGGAGATTAACCCAATATTCTTTTATGTAATAAATATATCCGTTTATAGTAAATACTGCGTAAAATGAGAATAAAAATAAGCAAACTTTCATAAATGGAATGGATCTTGTAAAATGAAACTATTCGCTCACGGTCTGTATGTCACTAGGGCACAATCGGTCTCAAGGCCTACCTACGTTTTCCAGTGTTTTGTGGATCTTAATTGTAGATATGTGGTAGCATTCCTTTGGCGCAGGCTAGGCCCATACAAGACCTCAGGCTATACACGTTTAAGCAAACACACACACACAAACAAAATCCATACATTTATTCATATTGCCTTCTACTTCCAGCATTCAGTTCTCACAATAACAGTGTGTAAACTACAGACGCCATTAAAGCCTTTGACTTCTCTATCATTGTAATGAGCAAGCTAATCTTGTATTAAAGTTTTCCTTTCCTAATAAAACAGAGTAAACGCTTATATGATTAAACCACCTGCTGTCGTGTTTAGCTTGTTATTAACAAACGTAAAAATTCCTTTGAAATTTGTAAGGGAAAATTTACATTTCCCACCTCTTAGCTACCTTTCATTTAGGTCTACAACTTAAGGAGAAATTTGAAATTGTTAAAGTGTGTGTGTATGTACCCAAAAGATTTGGAAACAGAGTGCTAGAACAGAAGAAGGTGCTACACAAGAGGCTAACTGCTTCAGCAAAACGTGCGAACTACTTCACAGCCCGCAGCATATGAACTCATCAAGGACGTTTATTGCTGCCATCTTTTGATGTGCTTGTAAACTAACAACAGTTACAACTACATAATGGCAGAATGGCGCTTGGCCTTTTAATATACGGATGTCTTTCTTTGTTAAAGTTATTCTTCTTCTTTGAGACAGCTTTTAACAATTATGTACATTTCCGCGAAAATAACCGCAAATCATTAGCAAAGCACATGACGGACCAGGTGCATAACCGTTCGAGCTGAAACCAACACACTTAATTGTCTACTTCATTATAAAGTGAAGTTTACAGACGTGATCGTATCATTAATTAAGCACTGTGTCATGTTGCCGCTCCGTATACAATTAACTCTTAGGCAGACCACACGTCATTACTGTCTGCAGAAACAACGTTCCTCTTTCCATGCATTAAAGTCGCCAGTAAGCCGACATTTCTCAAGATATACCAAGTCTGTTATGGTTGCCGCACATCAGAGTTATAGAAATGACCTTAATGCAGCCATGTATATTCTATATGCACAGGCAGAACAATGAACGGAGCCCACACAAACAAAAAACCCTTTCGCAATATTGCAAAGCTTCGTTACCCGCATCAGTCACTTCAGGGTTAACCTAGCAAGAATTTTCTACTAATCTGACTTGTGTAGCAGATGATGTGCCTGATTGTGTGCCTGCATTTGTCATGGAGGTAATACAACAATGTGCAGTAAACTATAATTTTTTCTTCAGGGGGAATGAGGAGAAATTCTTAATCGGAAGCGCTAAATTTTTCAGTATAATTCACTTCACTGAAGGCTATCGAGCGCAAACCAACTCGGTTAAAACAACAATTCCGTTTTCGTCACCTGCAATTAAAGCTTTACAAAACTAAAACAACAGAATTACCTTATCACTACACGGAGTTTCAGAAGCACTTGGACTACGGTGGTTGACGCATTACCCCTAAGACAGACCTTCAGATATCAGAATATGCCAATACTCTAACATTCTTTGTCTGTTAAAAGGTAAAATGTAAAGTGATCCCGTTACAGGCCCGGTGTGGTCCAGAGGGTGGGTAGAGATATAGATAGCTGTGCTCTTCCATGACCGCGGCACTAGAAGGGGGTGAGTGGTCAGCAGCACGCCCCGGCCGCACTTTACCCCCGGGAGAGACCCAGTACCCATTTTGCAGGAGGCTGGGTGGGCCCCAGGGCCGGTATGGATTCTTTGTCTGTTATTCACCGTAAAATACAACAAAAGACGAAATCCCCAAAGTCTACCAGATTTCTGCAGGGCATTTTTCATCAGTTTATTTTCATAACTATTTTTTTTTCCATGTGTGTCGGTCCCTATAATGACTGTGCTACAGGCTGGAAGATAGAAAAGTCGTGTTTCGATTTCCGGCGGAATGCAAGATATCTCAAGTCCAAAGCTCTCTGACGGGCACTGGGTTTCAACCGTTTCTAATTCAAAAGGCACCGGCAGCACTTTTCATAAGGGTAAAAGCGGCCGGGATTTGAACCTACTCTCGCTTATCTATCTAAATGCCGATATATACCTCCATCCAGCCACATGCCTTCGTGGCATGCTTAAGAACAATTTTAACTTTTTAGGTGATTTTCGCTGAGATTCGAAAAGGGCTTATTATCTTTGTCTTAACTCTCCGTCCGTCCGTTTGTCTCATGGAAGTCTCGGCTTCCACAGAGATGATTTTTATGAAATTTCTATATTGGAAGCTTTCATTAAAACCTGTCTGGATGAAAAAATTTTGACTGAAATCGAAAAAATATCGAGCTCTTTAAATGAAGACCTAATCAGGTTTATTCCTCGATGAATTATTCTTGGACGAAGTAGGGTTCCTGATTAATGTTAAAAAATGCATTTCATATTAAATATATTTTTTCCAAAAACCGATCTGTTTAGAACAATTCACGAAAAAAATGCGGCACAACCAGAAAGAACATAGACAATGGAACATAGATGATTTGACGTGTACCTCGGGTAATTTAGACAAAAACTGAGAAAATAACGGTAGAGTACTTAACATATATTGCTCTCGACTGGTTGAAGAAATGAGGTTAATATAGAATTTGCATGACGGATAATGAAGGAAAATCACATACTATCATAATATTTAATGTTTATTGCTACATAATTAATTATAATTGCATAATAATATGACGCAGTCTATAGAGGATCGATGTTTATCGTGGCATGACGTCATCGTCAATGACATAGGCTTCGTGCGGTTTTGTCACGTTCTGGTATAGTCATTAATTTTTATTCCCTATTTAATGATGTATAATTAATGATAATGAACTAAATCTTAGATAATATCTTCCAATTGTGTTTGTCAAATAAGTGTTTCTTTTTTACTTTCCGCATAACACAACTATATAGATTTTGTACATTTCATTTTTATTCAGCACTACTACATGTTTCGGCTGTCTATTTCAGCTATCAACAAGTAGGAATTCTGGTTCACAAAAAGAGTAAAAGGGGGAGACACATGTACTTGTAAGGACTATTACTATTTCTGTGAATCAGAATTCCTACTTGATGATGGCTGAAATAGACAGCCGAAACATGTAGTAGTATTGAATTAAAATCAAATGTACAAGATGTGCTGTACATAGTTGTGTTAATCGGAAAGAAACAATAAACAAATAATGAAATTCAAAATTGCCGTCGTAATATTTAATATTTATTTTTTTTACCTACTAATATTAAATCTTTCACGTGGACAGAATAAGAACGTACGTAGAAAGTTTGCAGGGAATATTGCTTGAAAGTCAGAAATTACGAAATACTTCGTGGTGCTGAAATGTATGGGTTCCTAGGACCGATAAATTTAACAAAAGAAATCAAAATAGGTTTATAATACTTTTTGAAAGCAGTAAAACAAAATAACCTAATAATAGTAACAATATTGTTTAAAGTTTTAAAGCCTCCTGGTCACGTGATGCTCCACCAGTTTAACATTCAACAACTGTACGCACTGCCCACACTGTATTTATGTGTTTTGTATTTATCTGAGAACAAACAGCAACTTGTGCCACTTACAGCATAAACTGATTGGGTTTTATAACCGAGATGAAAAGTGTTTACAGCGCGGTATGGACTGGGCCTTTAAATAGAGCAGTCTGCGCTTCGTCTGTAAAGGGTTAATGTATATAACTATGTGAAACACAAGATGGGGAAATGCAGTCGAATAAATGTTATGAGCATCCGAAAAGAGTCCAGGATGCGGAGATTTTAATGCTATTCAATGCTGTGTGGGAGCTACATTTCCTGTCATGTGTGTCACGTGAACATTAGTCCCAAAACATCTTATTCTTTTAACACAATTCGGCACGATTTAAATTTTGTATTTACTTCATATAAATGAAATTTATCGCAGATTAATTGTATGATTAGGTCTGGCGATGTTATTAACGCGTTTACTCGTAATATCAATCATCCTCATTTTGGGGTTTTGGTGAGGGGCTAAAATTTCTCATCACAAGGACCAGCGTGTTAGAGACTGCAACACATCACATGACACGAATAGAATAAAATAAAGAAATGAACTTTCCGAGAACATTACGAGAAGCAGGATAAAACTCTTGAGATGATATATGTCGAGAAACTCTACAGAAGTTTGTAACTCTCTTGCAATTTGTCAGATCGCAGACTGGCTTTATATCCCGCAGCTTTAGCTGACATCAATACCGATAAGCCAAGCTGGGGATCTGGCTCAGAGGCAACATTCCAGCGATCATCTTCATATCACACAGAGTGTAGTTCAAGACATGTGCTCTGATCTTTATCCCTGGTAAAACGCGCTACAGAGAGGTTACCTACATAGAATCCGATAAGTGAATCTTGTTCTGAACAGATGTTCATTTTCAAACTGAGCCTGGAGCATCCTGTCTATAACACACTAGCAGGGGCTTGAAATCCAGACATACGTACAATAAAACACTCCTTTTTGTCCTTCTTATTCTCCTCCTCCCTCTAATTCTTCTTCAGTCACGCTATTGTCCGTTTAGAGACAAGGCCATTTCTAATCCAGAGTTGAAGATCTAAATTTTCAATCCCTTCCCTTCAAATTAAGACAGACTTACCTGAAGTGAAAACGTATTTTTTTGTGCGTTATTAATGAAAAGTTGCGAAGTGAGGCATTAACTTTGACAGTCTGTCTGTTCGTAACCAAAAGCTTAGAAAATCAAAAGGAATACACATGAAAGTTGATATTGTAAAATGTTACGAGAATTCCTTGATGTAGAACATTATAATTTTTTATTAGGCAAAAAGTAATGGAAGCTTTACGCAAATTCCTGCGTTTCTGCCCTCATCTCGAGAGTATCATATTGAACATTTATTGGAACGAAAATATTATAATAAGAATTGTGGAGAAAATAAAATATATTTCCAAGGAGATATTATTTGTGTGTCCTTTAGAATAGAAAATGGAAGTCAGGGAATGCTTGCTATCATTCGGTACAGACTCGCTTGTCTTCTGGCTTGCTATCTGATCATATAAAGACTAAGGCATGCAGAAATATGGGGCTAATTTTGCCTATTGATTTTATATGTGTGAAACTTGGTCGCTCAAACTGTGAGAGAAACGTAGTCTCAGGGTGTTCGAGAATATGGTGCCGAGGAAAATAATTGGGCCTAAGAGGGAAGAGGTGACAAGGGAGAGGAAAAGACTACATAACGAGGAATATAATGCTTTGAACTTCTCATCAATAATATTCGGTGATCAAATGAAGAAGAAAGAGATTGGCCCGGCATGTAGCACGTATGGGGAGGGGAGAGGAGAGGTGCAGACAGGGTTCTGATGGGGAAAGCTGGCTGAAAAGGAAACACTTGGAAGACCTATGTATAGATGGGAAGATGATATTAAAATGGATATTCGAGAAATGGTTTGGGAGCATGGACTGGATTGATCTGACTCAGGATAGGGATAGGTGGCGAGTACTTGTGAATGCTGTAGTAAACCTTCGGTTCCGTAAAACGAGGGGACTTTCTTGGCCAGCTGAGAACCTCTTAGCTTCTTAATAAAGACTCTCCTCTATGGAGTTACTTAGTTAGTTTGTTATTACTCACTGTGTCAGTCATTCAGTTATTTTTTTCGCTCATTCTTTAGTTAGTTAGAATAGGCTTGAAGAAAAATAGCTGTCACAATACTCATAGTCACACGACGTCACATTCCAGAACATAAAATATACATAAGACGTAACTTATAACATTTTAAAAATGCATCGTTAAAGTGTCATATTTAAACACTGAAAAGGGATATTGTTATTAAACATACTCTGATCCATACTATTTACATATTTTTTACAAATTCTAATACTTTTCTAACTGACGGAATACAGAGCCACTTGACAGTCCAACAATATGTTGCTCGGCCTGTTTTACATTAAAATTCTACAACAAATATTTTCCGCACATAAAAAATGCGTCATGTTGGTGCTGTATTCGTGTAACTGATTTCCACATATTGTGATTAGTTTTATTTCAAGATTAACCTTTTGACGCCTAATGTCAACTATAGTGGTCTAACCGCACCGCTAACCTCGTAAGTTGTATTTTATGTATTTATTCAACAAATATATGTACTGAATATTTTAAACGTGGCATATACTCTCCGTCTTTTTCTCTTCAAAATGCAGTTTGTTTCACAATTCTAACATATTTGGTTCCTGTATTATTCACATTTTATATACAGGGTGTGCTAAAATTAAAAAAATAATTCCGGCACCAAAAGGTTAACTAATAAATTGCTACCCCTCATCACTACATTGAGTGGTCACTTTGATTAAACAAGACGCATCTGTAATACTTAACGTAAAATAATAATTAAACTTTAAATTTTGCAGAGTATCCTGATTGCATATCATGCAAGATTTTTGGAAAGCTTTTGTTTTTCTCATGGGCAAAGTCTTGGAAAAATAATGTCTAACGGATAATATTATGGGTAAGTATCCACTCTTTATTGAACATGACTGTCCAGAAATACGGCTAGAGTCAGCACAAGGTCAGAACGGCGTAAACGTAACTATGGGTTGCGGATGGCCACTCATTCCATTCAGTCATAACTAATGTTGGTGCCACTGGCATGTTATGTTCTCAGGTGGTCATCTGTCCAAACGCTGGATCATTCGAGATTATTCAACCGAGAGAGTATCAGGCGTCAGCCCGTAAGTTAGAACATTAGCGTGCTAACCATTAGAGAATCCGAAGGTGCAGCATCACGATTATATATATTATATACATATATATATATATATATATGGAACATTAGTACAGTAAGCGTTAGAGAGTATGAACTTGTGGCAAAACGATAAATTGTGAAAATACTACTGTTGATTTCTCTGTTCCTTCAGACAAAGAGGTGAATCGAAATTTTCAATACACGATTAAAAATAAATAAGCTGTTGTGTAAATATAATTTATAATTTCAAGACAATTTTTATTAATTTTGAAGGTTATGGCGGTTTACCTTAATAGTACCTTCGAGGGGGTGGAAGAGTTTAAATATTTGGGAACAACTTTAACAAATCAAAATTCTATTCCGGAAGAAATTAAGAGCAAATTGAGGTCAGGAAATGCTTGCTATCATTCGGTGCAGAATCTTTTGTCTTCCAGGTTGCTATTAAAAAATTTAAAGATCAAGATATATAGAACTATAATTTTGCCTGTTGTGTTGTGTGGGTGTGAAACTTGGTCGCTGACATTGCGGGAGGAGAGGAAGCTGAGGGTGTTTGAGAACATGGTGTTGAGGAGAATATTTGGACCTAGGAGGGACGAGGTAACGGGGGAATGGAGG
>Ga0136643_10019266_pt1 | contig 10310 bp, 4 predicted proteins | sample TergutLab28metaG_FD_96883 | JGI IMG/M metagenome (GOLD analysis project Ga0136643, IMG submission 96883) | Labiotermes labralis P1 segment gut microbial communities from Petit-Saut dam, French Guiana - Lab288 P1 (version 3) (version 3) | ecosystem: Host-associated > Arthropoda: Insects >... | reverse complement strand
GCGAACATTTTTTAAAATGTAGTGCATAACGTAATTATTTCCTTTAACTCGGTAAAGTAACAAAATACCCACAGTTAAAATGGCTTGTTGGTTTAATTAAAAGTGGAAAAAATCACCAGACTGCAAAATAATGTCAGTTTTCAGTCACGCAACTCTTGTAACATGGCGATAATGCACGGTGCATAGCTGCTTGTCTATACACGCACAATATTAATATGAAATGTAATTAACTGCCCATATTCTTACTGCTTCTGTACTGCAGAATTCATCCCATCATTTTTTGCGTAATGTAATGTGTCAAAAAGTTGCTATAGCTGCTGTTCATATTGTACTTGTTTTTATTTCCTCTTAGGTGTCTTTGTAACCTTGAAATTCTGTTCCGTTCACCATTTTGACTTTGCTTAATCTACGATACACAATTTCTCAGTACCCTGTTATATTTCTTTACCTTAGACCCTACGTTGTTTGGAGGTACAAAACAGAAATTTATTACCAGTGTAGTAGATTATCTATACGATACCTAGGTTTTCAAGTATTTACTGTTTACAATTACGGCCTAATTATTTAAAAGCATCAAATGATGCTAACCATATTCCCAGTTAAGGGAGAGGCCGCCATGTTTTCTAAATGCAACATTATAAGCCCTCGCGTAAAATAATAGAGCAAAGTATTAAAAGAAATTCCCCATAGTCCCGTAATGTTCCCGATATTGTCATAATGTTTGGTTGCATCGGTAATTATTTATGGTCACGCCTTGACGCAAAACCACCAGAAAAGGCTTCCTGTGGAGGGTATTTTGAACAGCCACATAATTTATTCAATAACCTAATTTACATTTTAAATCTAAAGCTTCCTGTTAATATAGAGTTGTCATACCAGTGTAGCCATGCATACCTTATGTAATTAACTACTACTCGTATTGAATATATGTTTCATTTTGTTATCACTACCAGAATTTATGAGATGAGAGGCATTAGGTGATCAGCTGTAGACCGCAATAATGCTACACTGACTGCTTTCTTACTTTGCTTCAGCATACGTTATTAGGAAGGGCCATGAAAATAACGAAATTTGAAATTTAAAACTACCATAAATATTGCTGCCTTATGGGATGTGCCGCCATGTAGTCATGGCCACTATAATATTACCTGTTATTTTGTATAGGCGTGAAACTCTGTCTTCTAGGAATAATATACTAGTAGATCTGGCGTCCACATATGGACATCTGAGGATAATGTTTGGACTTTACAGGCACAGAGTAAAAGAAGAATGGAAAACTGCATACCTGTATGTAGTAGGGTCATAATTTGTTGGCCTCACTAAACGTTAATATCAAGTCCAGGACCATGAGGTGTGGGGGCTTGTAGCACGAATGGGAGTAATAAGTAATGAATAGACCCATACCAGTGTATTCAGAAAACTTGATGTCAAGAGACCACTTGGATGATCCTGGTGTTAGATGGGAGGACACTATTAAAATGGATCTAAAAGAAATAGGAAGTGGGGAATTTCATCACCTGAGAATTGATCTAAGGAAGAACTGCGCTCTTCTGGGTTACTATGCAGCGAGTAGTGGTAATTTCTCCGACGTTTCAAGACAACCTATCGGTCCTATCTTCTCAGGCCAAGAATCCCAAAGAACTCAGGCAAGTTAGATAATCTTTTTAGTTCGATTAATTAGTGAAAGGTGGTTGGGTAGCACCAAGTGCATGTATTTGTTTCTTTAATAAAGTTTTATACATTATTGGGTATGTTCTGGTGGGCGTGCGCACGCACACACAGATGGGGAAGTGAAAACTGTAGGTGCAAACGTCCATAAGAACAGATTTTGAATTAAGCTAAACTTTGAAAACTCATGTGCCAGTTGGTCTGTGCCCCTTCACTCCATTGCCCATGCAGCATATATGTGATATACATGCCGTAACTTTTATCACTGTCTATACACTGTGTACGGCGGCTACTCTCCATATTTGGAGGCCATCTTCTCCATTGGCATAAAGGATTTTGGTGGTTAATTTTTAAGGAAATAAACCATTTGGAAGAACTAAGTATAGATGTGAAAATAATATTAAAATGGGTCTTAATTAAACAGCATGGGAGGACCTGGTATTAAATTACTGAAAGATAATCTCATGCCATAAGACATCAATCAACAACACTTAATGAAACAAAATTTGTCAGCCCTGGGACTTACCTGCGCAACAGTGGGGGAAGTTGGCTCGCCAGCTACTACCGCAACCCTGTTCATCAGAACCAGTACAACAGGCAAAAACAATGGAACTAAAATGATCACAAAAGATCGAAATCCCAAACATTGAGGAGCCAAGATATTCTTTAAATTTGGCAGCATGGCCATGTTTTGTTTGTTCACTGAAAGTGCAGTCTTACTGGACATGCTATGTCATTCTGTTTAACGTGAATCAAATTACATGTCCTTATTGAGTCTCCCAACAACATTACTATATCTGACGTCACTATAATTATACTGGCCCCCTTTCCAGCGTATTTCTGTAGCCACGTACTGGAGTAGTATATAGTGTCACGTTAACGCCTTCAAATAAGCTGCCATTGCCTCCTTCCAAACTATTAGGCAAAATTCATTAACTATTCTCCATTGTAACTGTTATAAATACCACAGGTTCTTTGTGCTTCCACAGACGAAGACTCCATGTTTTTTTCTTAGTCCCTGTCCTGGCGGAAATGGTGATTCTGTCACGCCTCCTCAACACTTACTAATGACAAGTGGTGAACACACCCCCATCATGCTTTGCAAAGTGTACACTTGTGCAAATGTCAACGGTGCCAAGACTGTGGTGATATATTTTATTTCATAATGGGAATTGGTTTGACACAACGTTATCACAGTTTGTAACTGTCCATACATCTTAAAGTGCGTAATATTCATTTTCTGCTGGCTATGGTAAACGCAGCTGATGCACTTACACTTCATATTACTTTCTGGCACCTTCTTCAATTTACATTACTCTTCGTTAAATTTTACTCGTTTACGTTACTTAATGCTAGACGATGTGCTACTTGCTTCCTGTATTCACAATAATAGAAATATTGATGTTTAGTTCCTAATTTCCTATTAAATTACAGAAATACTCCATGTGGTTATCAGCATTTCCACATTTGTGGATGTCTATTGGGAAGTGTATGAGGTGCCATTTTAACAGTATCATGGCACTGAAACAAAAATTTATCAGAACAAAATCAAGGCAGGTTAATGTATTATTATTATTATTATTATTATTATTATTACACAACTTACAGTTAAAATATTGCAACTCCAACTTGTTTTGACCCTCTTTACATCATTTTCAGGGAATGCACACAACAATTGTTATGTATACATCATAGATTTTGTTTAATTAAGTTAGGTTAAAATTAGGTTTTGATGTTAGATGGGTTGAAGGTTCCAGTGGAGACATAAATTGCATGAAGTACTCCATATGCAGTGGTTCTTACAAATGTATGGGATCACACATGTTCATGTCATAGAAGCAGCACTGTATAGTGCACTGCAAGCAGGTTGCATTTAGCTGGTGCTGTCTTACATAATTACATATATGTACTCCACTTATCTCTAGACCATTCTGTTTCCAAATATATTCACACTCTGTTGCAGTTTTTCCTATTCCCAAGGCTTAAGAAAGTTCTGAAAGGACACTGATTTGAGGCAACAGAGGATATCAAACGAAATTCGACGAAGACACTATTAGACATCCCAAAAGAGGAGTTAGCAGAATGTTTCCAACAGTGGCAGAAACATTGGGCGAAGCGTGTAGCTGCGGAAGGGAACTATGTTGAAGACAATTAGGGTTAAAACCCCGTAAACCTTATCTACTTCATGTACTGTGGTCAGTTCGGATACTTTTTGAACAGACCTCGTATGTTTAATACTGGTTAAGTTATAGCAGTACAGAATTAATGACTGCTGTATAGGAAGTGTACAAAATTGTATCTGAAAGGACAGACCAAACAAAAATGGCTTACATTTTATGATGTGTTCCTGCTCAGATCTGAGAAGTTTACCATGCACTATCTCAAAGCATGCTTTTTTTTTATTTTTATTTTACTGACATTCTGCATATGTACCCTGCAGTATGAAAACACAATGAATTGTCCTTGTGTTCTCCCCAACCTGTAGCAGGTAAGTGAGACTCAGAATACTGGATTTTCAATAGCTTCTTTTGTCCCACCTTCAGGACCTTGCAGAAGTTCCAGATGGAAGCAGTAAGTTGCTTTCACATATGAAGTACAGAAAGGCACAATGACGATGATGATGGTTGTGGTGGTGGTGATTTTATGGTATTATAGGATAGGACTCTGTACACTCTGGCAAATAAATGCAGACATTACTGATCAAAAAGGCACAGGACAGAATTAATTGTATAGAAATGAAAACCATGTAGGACTATGTGGCAACATCTGGTACCACACATCAATGGAGCAAGTGAGGTGATTTACAGTACAGGCATCATTTCCCCTCCATCAGACCAAGAAATATTGTGTATTGCTACAATGTGCCAAAAATAATAGTGCCTTCTTGTCAAGTATTATTACAGGGAATGAATCATTGGACTTTTTCCAGTTCAAATAAATTTGGACATTCAAAAGTCAGGAACACTGCCCATCTGGGAGTAAACTACCAATATGTAACTTTAAAAAACATACAGAATAAGCTTTAACAAGCCTGTACTACATCACATGGGGCACTCTAGTCACCTGAATGCACCTTACAAATTTTGGAATTTAACATTACAAGTAACTGTCTCCAACTGGAAACAAAAACTAACTGCTGTGGCCAAACTACACACGTAACTTAATGATGCTGCAGACTTCTTGAACATGGCTATCAATTCCCAGTATGCAGGCAAGCAAAATTCTCCAAAAATTCCCCCAAATATGATTTTCAACAAGTTTGTGAGATACCCTACATGTTCAAAATTCTAATGACTTTGCCCCCCTAACAAGTTACTATGTCTGTCTCTTCCTGCTAACGGATGTCATCTAGGTATATTGGCACTTGTTAGCATAATACACTGATGACCTTATCATGGCCCCAGATTATGAATGGGAATCTTCTATTACATTATAATAATGTTCCTTGAGTAAGGTCCTAGTTTTATGTTTAGTAAGATTCCTATTACGGAATTGTATCACAGAATTTGCGCTAAAGTATGACTTGGAAAGAATATTTTGAGTGAAAACATCCAAGCACAACCTGATAAAAACCATATATAGGCCCATCAGACATGAAATTTAACAGATGCCATCGCATGTTTGTTCATACCCAAACGCAAACAAACAAGACACAGCGTGTAGCAGTTTTAAACATTTCGCAACAAATGAATGCCTCCTTCAGAAATGGATCGTCTGTGGGAGCAGTATATTAACTCAGGGATATTAAACATAGCCTGCCATGTCACCGTGGGACGAAACTGGACTCACAAGATTTGGAGTTCTCACAGTGGTCCTGGTGACAATTCCAGTCTTCAGGGATATGACATTACATTTATGACATGTTGGAGAAGACCTGTGAAGTTCATTAGTGGTTCAGAAATTAAAAAATGTAACAGCAACCCAAAAAATCCAGGTGTCAGAAGAGTGACATAAAGGATGTTCAATACTGGAAATCCACAAATGTTTGATGCTACCATACAAAATTTAGTCCCCTGAGTAATGCCACATCTACTGTTTGTGCAACCATCTTCTTCAGGGCATCTACATGGTGTCATATCTCAGACGACTGAGTTTTGAAAACTCCACTCATTTTTAATCTAGGCATTGGACTGAGGTAAGTGACAGCTTCACACTCCTGACAAAGTGCTCACAGGAGAGGACACTGGATGGCCCCCAGAACCTGTCTGGAGATGGCAACACAGGTGAAACATCACACGGCTATAGAGAATGGAACCCCAGCTGCCTGCCTTGCAGTCACTGTTAACTGAGCCATTCCTGCCCCTAATGTCAGAGTCAAATATTGTAAATAATTCTCTCATTTTTTAAATTTAAAACACTAACAGAAAACATGAAGAAATCAGTGCCATTGAAACTTTGCATTTCATTTACACATATTCCACATGGGAAGATGTTTTAACTGTCATCTGTGAACCCAATAATGTTACACAGATAATGAATATATATTGTCTTGATGGATCCCTGCAACTTGAATCTGTGGCACTTTTTGCACAGATTAATGAATAGAAGTGCATTCAGACCCTAGCGGTTACCTTAAACATATTCAACTTCATGCATTACTCCTGTAGGAAGACAATGATTGTTAATTATGTAGCAAGGGAACATATTTCTCTTTATCTTCAAATGCTCTCTGCATACTGCATTACAGTTAAAGTCTTCCATGCTTATTTATTTTCTCTGTAATTGTTCCCCTTTCCTGGTCAAACTCACTACTTTTTGTCACCCTTTTCTTTCCTTTGATTTAATTTTTTAAAAGTGTGTACTTTTCAGTCCTTCCTATCCTGTTCCAATCTATTTTATTTGTTTAAATGTTACTTTACATGTGTCTGTCATCTGCATTTCACTTACTATCTTCCATGCCCAAATCCTTGTCCCTTACTGCTTATCCTCCTGAAGTTAATCCTACTGTGCATATTTCTGTTTGTCCACTCTTGTTTCCTTCAAGGTCTCCTCACCTTACCGTGTAGCTCATTGAACTTTCTTCGAATAACTCCTTTGCCTTCTTTCTTACTCTGTGATTGTGAAGGGGGGTACTTTCTTGCACTGGGGTAAAAACATGCTGTAAAATTCGGCCTCTAGAAGAGATAAAATTAGGCATACAAAGATGCAGTGTTCATTCTTTCCTATCTTTTCTTAAATCCCACATAATTTGTCCTGCATTTTATTCTTTTCCATAACTAGCACCATTATTATTTCATTGCTACTTCCATTTACCAGTCTCTTGTCTCCCATCTGGAGGTCATTCATTTGCCCCTTATTGTATGTGTCCGTTACTATTTTCCTTTCCTATGCAATTCCAATTCCTTTGATTTTTTTAATTCGTTTTTTCAGTCGCATTTCAGCACAATGTGTGTTTTCCAAGTTCCCAATTAATCTTTCTTCATAAATTTGAACAAAGTCCACCTTCCTATTGAATCCATGTTATTCAGCTCAAAATCCTAACCCCTACTTCAATATATATTTTGGTGGCCGAAACTGGGCTTTTCCCCCTTGTATATAATAGTAGTAAAAAATAATGGGTGAAAATGAACTACCGCACCATCTATTCACAACACGGATTCCAACTTTGCAAACGAGGGAATGGTACTGCCATCTATTGACAATCTGAGGCACTAAAGGTTCAAAAAGTGAACGCCTACGCCACCTGTTACCAACCCCAGGCACTAATTGTCTAAAGTGAATGCCTGCACAATCTATCGGTAAATTTTGATACTTAGGCTTTCGACAAAATTCCTGATTCCTTCTTCAGGGATTTTTTCGAATATAAGATTGGGAAAATTGTTTAAGATGGAACCACATATTTCGTTCGAAAGCTAGTATCGGAGGTTGCTAACAGATGGCGTAGGCATTCTCTTTCTACAACTTTGGTATCTAAGATTGTCTATAGATGGCACTACTGTTCACACTCTTTCTTTTGCAATAAATTAATTTTCACTCCCCTTGTTATCAACAGATGGCGTGGACGTCCATTTTCACACATTTCATTATTACCAGTCTTGTATACATGGGGGAAAACAAACGATCTCGGCGACGAAAATGTATATTGAACCAGAGGTTAGTATTTTGAACTGAAAAGCATGGATCCAATGTGACAGTGGACTACGTTCAAATTTACCACAGAAAATACAGATTAACTGGGAACTTAAGGGAGTGTACTGAAATATGAACAGAAGAAACAAAATATACGGAATCAAAGAAGCATACCAGAAGGTAATTACAGCAGCAGATGTCAGTCAAGTAATATACAAATTTCAGTCAAACACAACATTTAACCCAACTGAAATTTGTACATTCTTTGATAATTAAAAACACAACGGGATGACTACAATTAAAGTGTTTGCTAGTTAAGCTATGTCCGTCAGTCTGTACAAGAACCTGAAGAACAAAAGTAGTAAAATGTTGGGCCAACATCTACTTTAATAAGGAGCGTCTTAAAAAGAAGATGATCCCACAATACGCACACATAAAGATCCAAAACATGTCACCAGCATCTCATATTACCAGTAAAGCTTTTAACTATACATTTAGTCCAATATCATGTAAACTTTTTGGAATCCAATTGTACACCTTAAACATGGTAGTTAAGATAGCCTAATTACGACTAGTATGAGTTGAAATATGTTGCTGGCTGTAATAGCATCATTTAATGTTATGTTTGACTGAAATTTGTATATTCTTGGATAATTAAAAACACAACGGGATGACTACAATTAAAGCAGATGTCAAGGTTTTAATTTTACGTAATCTGTAGCAATATTAATTGCACCTGTTATCACAATGCTAGAGGAAGTAGGGCCCATGAAGCATAGTCCTCTCCTGCTGTGAGTCAACAAAGGACATAATGTAACAGCACACTATGCTAAATGTTGTGGAAATAAATGAAAAAAAATGTTTAAAAATATTTATTCTGTATCTTACATTTTCCATGATACACCTTCAAAAAATAGGAATGAAAATCAATTTTTATGAAAAATAAAAAAAATGGTAGATATTAAAGAAGGCAGGAAATATACACAACGTTGAGAATGAGACGAATGAATTAACAGAAAAAAGATATGAAAACAGGATACGAGAAAATAAGACATGAAGGAAATACCACAGACAAAGAATAAACATGTTCCAAGACTGTTAAAACTCTGTGGGATAACAAAGAGGGCAAAAAAAAAAATTAGTAGACAGGGCAGGTAATGGAAGAGGGATAAAAAGTAATACAACACATAAAGAACAAAATCAGGAAGGAAAAGGACATTAAGCAAGTAATGTTGACACATTAAAAAATCCAAAGAAAACCACAAAAGCTGAAAAATGAGAGCAGGTTTCAGAGTAAGCATCCTAAGGGGATAAAAAAATACAAACTGAACAAGAGTGATGAAAGAGAACTACAACAGTAGTAAATAAACAAGATTACCCCTCCCTCCTACTTTGCCTACATTATGTGTGAAAGAAGAGTAATATCAAGAAAAGAAGAAAAGAGAGGTGAAGCAGAATTATCAAAAGTAATGAAAAGGGGGGGGGGGGGGAGGTGGAATACGCAGTATACAGGAAATTAAAGATTGGAGTTAAGGTATAAGAGAAAGGAAACACAGAAACACAATTATACTATGTTTGTGTGTGTGTGTGTGTGTGTGTGTGCAAGAACACTTCCTCTGTCTGTGTCAATGATGGCATTTTATAATATACTGAATTCTGGCACCAGAAAATGAGTTACAACAAATATAATTGGATTACATATTAAGTTGTCACATCTGCCAGACTAGTAAGAACCTGAAAATACAGTACTTCTCACATGACAGAAATGCTACCTGAATAGCCATATAAAAGTTATTTGAAATCAATCCCCGACTCATTCTAAAAATTTCAAACTTTTTCTTCGTTTAATGTACTAGCAAATATCTTTATGGAAGGCCTACCATGGACCATAAATTAACTATTACACAATTTCATCCACCGTATATAATTTCTACATTCAAATTAAGACACATGGTTCACACAATGGTACTGGCGAACATGAAAGCCTTCTGGGATGTTACAGCATGTTGACTGGTAAACAGTTACCAGGTGACATGGCATAACATTACTAAGTCTTTAATGTACATTGATTGCCCAATATGCATCGCTGTCAATTTGGAACTGTCTACACACAAACGAATGATACAGAATTTGTACGTACAAAAAGCTAAGTAATATACCATGCGCACATGCATCATGTTGGTGTTTTTTATTTTAAAAACAAATTAACGTTAAAAGTAGCATATTCTTCATAGATGTTACAATATAAAACATGAATCTGATGTTTATTGGACAGTGCAACATTGTGATAACAACCAACTAAATGCCACTTGTTATTTTATTGTACTTCTTACAGGCTCAATATGTTTCAGGCATCACTATGAACATCATTAGGAGCTCGCGACTATGATGTTGATTACCAAATTGGTTGTTTCGTTCTTGGTTTGCTGTATGTTAGAGGTTGGGTGTAGTTAGGCTGGAGTGGTGTCCGGGTTGCAGGCTCAAGCACGACTAAAGTCGTGCTTTAGCCTGCAGCCCGGACACCACTCCAGCCTAACTACACCCAACCTCTAACATACAGCAAACCAAGAACG
>Ga0136643_10019261_pt1 | contig 10311 bp, 5 predicted proteins | sample TergutLab28metaG_FD_96883 | JGI IMG/M metagenome (GOLD analysis project Ga0136643, IMG submission 96883) | Labiotermes labralis P1 segment gut microbial communities from Petit-Saut dam, French Guiana - Lab288 P1 (version 3) (version 3) | ecosystem: Host-associated > Arthropoda: Insects >... | reverse complement strand
GAGAAGCTACTATGAATGATTTATTAGAAGTATCAGTTTCATATCTTTCTTGAATTGTTAAATATTCATTCCTGTGCTCATTTATGTGGTATACTATTAATTGGTTTCACTTGTTACTGATTGATGTATAAATCTAGAATTTTTTAATGTTAGTCTTGACAGTGGACACTTCATGTGTAATTTCATACGTATTATTGAAGTCTCACAATGATTATTACATTGGATTTCACGTGGTTAAGTTGGAGTAATTCCAGTTTCTGTCCTTTTACAGTTTGTACCTCATTCAGACAGATGAAAGCACTTTGAAAACATTGAATATACAGACTGTCAGCACCAGTTGTTGCTTAGTCTCTTCTTTTGCTTGATTCTAATATGATGAAGTATAGATGATTTTCTGTCTCTGTAGTTGCTCAGTGGGTATATGAAGAGTCAGGTGGTTGGCTTCCTGCAGCTCCTACAGCAACCTCAGGCAGTCCAGCAAAATATGTGTGCAACGAGTGTGGCAAAGTTTTCAGCCGCAATGATTCATTTGCACATCACAAGACCATCCATAAGGGAAAAACCAGATGTCCCATTTGTCAGAAGTTGTTCTCTCGGAAGTACACTATGATGTCTCATCTTCTAATCATCCATGGCATTAAGTATCCATCTAGATAATGTTAAAGAGTGCATTTTATCAGCTGCTAGGTTTGACATTTTATGTAATTTTGTTTGTAACTGTCTTTAATACTGTATAGTTGTGATGCATACAAGTTGTAACCAAAGTGACACTATGGTGCACCGACTGAGTGAAGAAAATTGCGTACCAGAAACACTGTGTTGAAGGTTTTACTGTTAAGAATGTGTTAAGCAGTTGCTTAAATACATGAAAGAGGAGGTTTCCTTTTGAGGTACTGAAAGAATTGTGCATATGTGTAAATTATATTTTATAAAAAAAAAATAATAATAATAATAATAATAATAATGTGTGTTAAATTAATAAGCTTGTGTGCACTTCAACAAGTGAAATACTGTGTATAATCGTAAACTAATAAATGCTGCTGCATATTTTCAAACATTATTTACTTGTGTTATTTTGTGAAACAGAGCATTGTTTGAGTAACTTCCTGACATCAGTTTCTGCTTAGTATAATTTGTTCTTAAGTGTATTTACACTGTAATATTTTTCTTCCTTTAGTGGCCAGTTGGGCAGTGCAAGACATCCATGATTGGTCGAGGGGTTCGTCAGTCCTCACTGCCTCAGCTGATGCTCGCAAGTTTGTCTGCAAGCTCTGTGGGAAAAAATTTGGTTGCCATGATTCTCTCACACATCACAAGAGTTTACACCAAGGGCATACGAAATGTCCAGTGTGTCAAATGGTGTTTAGTCGTGTGTTCAGCTTGAGGCGGCACATGTTAACTTTCCATAAATTATTTGTGGAACTGCAGTGAGCAGCATTTTTCTGATAATTGCTGCTAGTACCTCTACAGTATGCAGAGACTACCTTAAAATGGTTCCCTGTTTCACCGCTGCTAGTACCTCTGCAGTAGGCAGAGACTACCTTAAAATGAATGGTTCCCTGTATCATCATGATGCATTTAGTTACAGATCCAAAGTTAGTGTCTGTTTGCTTTGTAGTAGTGAGAGTTGAAGATGTGTCATGGGTGTCATAAAATTACTGAATGTTGGCTTCATATGAGAATTGGTGAAGATAGTGCCAATAATGATGAGTTACAGTGGCACCAGTCACTCATCTGTCAAGCACAAATACATTTTTAATAGTCTGGAAATCAACTGCATGTGTGTGTGTTTTGACTGATTATCAGGCCTTCATCAGACTGTGTGTAAGAATTAAATGGTAATATTTACAGCTTAGTTACTGATTATTCAAGTTGTGATCTCCATCATGTTACACTAGTATCCACACAGTGTCATGTTCACAATCACCAAACACTCAAATGGCTCAACATCAATTTTCATTTTTAAGGAAGTGGATTCACTGCCACATGCTGTTTGATTGCATTCAGATTCGTCAATTCAGTCAACCTGGTAATCACCATGTTCTCTGCATGGTTGTGTTGTCAGCTGCCAGTTTTCTTGGCATCTTCTGCTACATAAGCTGTGGTCAGAGTAACTAGGCAGACATGATGAAAGGCTTGGTTGCTACTTGGTTACCAGTGTTCAGGTTTTCATCTCACACCTTTACTGCACATACACCAGATGTTTTCCATTGACAGATTCAAGTACCAAGTGAGCAGACTCCAAAATTTTGTCTGAACCTCAAGAATGAAAACACTTGTGGAAATGAATTGATTAGATCTTGACAGAGGACTTTGATGTCATCATGGCCTCATCCCAGGGCTGAGATTGGTTAACAATTACATCACACTTACTTGGTCACATACAGTATACCTTTTGGTACAGTCACATCAAATGTTTTGTTGAAATTATGCACTTGTTATATGACTTATCCAGGAATCTGATGTTTAACTTCATTATTTTGTGGGTTATTTGCAAACATACATCTACTGCAGGTCATTTAGTGTCAGATGAGGTAAATAGATGATCGTGGTTTTGTGATGTCTGTTATTGAGGTGGGGTAGAAGTATTTTTTGGCCAGTTTTATGTATTTTGCATGTGTATAATTTCTCCACTTGTCGATCGTGTTCAGTAAATAGCTTCTGGAAAAGGATGCGTCATATTCTGGTAAATGCTGGATGATAACCACGTCACAAGCTACCATACTGTTTGGCATTTGATCCTAGAAAACTTAGTCTGAATGCCCACTGCCATGGATGGCTTAGATCTTGTAGAGTAAATTTTGTTTGCAAGTAGACATGTAAGCAGTTGGATTATGAACTGAAAACAAAGAAGTCAGTGATTTTGTTTTACTGATGATTAGACAAGGTGAGATATAATTACTTTTAGATATTCTTTTTTGTAGATTCATTTGTTCTTCTGAGTTGGAGGCAGAAAAATTAGGCAGACATTTAGCCTCTTTAACCCTTTAACACTGAACCACACATACATACATATATATATATATATATATATATATCATGCAGTGAGCCCTTTAAATACCCAAACAACTTATATATATATGTCGCAAACTGTGTGTCGGATTTTGGAGGGATTTTGTTCACTCCTATTCGGTTAACTTCAGTGGCTTGCAATGCTTCAGGACCCTTGAAAGTCAGAAGCCAGAATGTACCTCTTCCACCTCCTAAACCCCTCCACAAACACCGATATATATATATATATATATATGTAAACACTTCACGTAAGTTTTCATTTTTCCCGGCTGACTAATATGGTTCTGACAACACTGCTGCTGTCTGTGTTCTTCTCATGGCCAAAGGAAGGGCACAATGGATAAATGCACCAGATCTGATGTGGGCCTGTGCATGGTGCCTTGTGTCGAGGAATATCATACTAAAGTAAATTTGTAAATCACCCTCTTTGGGAATAATGTGTGTCGTGATAAAACAGTGATCCAAGGTGCCACTGACCTTCTGCAGCAACCAGAATTATGTGAGTAGTGAACTGTTTACACCACATTTTATATAACGCATGTGGTTCACAGGCTTAAATTTATTATAAAAATAGGTGAACATTTTTTTTTCAGATTAACCAATTCATAAGCAGAGGGCAAAATTTTATTTTATTTTATTTGAAAAAAAAAAGTTTATGAGATATGCTTTTTTTTTTCTAAGAGTAAGCATTAAAATTTAAAAACCCCAGTAAAAAATTCTGGCAGGCAACATTGCTTGGAGGAATTTAATTCCATCATCAAAGGGTTAACTGGTGTGAATTATGTGGTGGAGTATTCCAGTGGATGTGTTCACTGTCTTTACTTAGGGGAGTTCATGATGTCTTCCACAGTCTGGCTAACAAACATTATCTGTTGGTGTGTTGAATGCTGGTACATAGACACTATATATTCCATGGAACAACTTAATGTGAAGAATTTATACTGTACTTTACTGATGAATTGCAGGATACTGGTATCTTAATGCTGTGTATACAGTTATATCTTCCTGGGTTTAATCAGGGAGATGTGTCCTAAAGCTCTGCTTACTTCTGTCTTTGAATGTACTCATTAGTTTCTAATACTAAGTATTTCATTTAAAATCCACTGTGTATAATTTATATAAGTAGTGTTTTACCTTTCTTGTTAAATTGTACCCATGTTGGAAGGTATTCTGCTAAATTTTATGGTCAAGTGGTTGGCATTCCTGCTACTTAATTAGGAATTCAGATTAAAATGTCAGCCTGGAGATGGGTTGTCATGATAACGGTCTTATGCAGTCCTCTTAGCATATACCAGAACAGTATATTTAATTTGGCCACAACCACTTCCTTCATGTGCTTCCAGTTGATTTTTTGATAATAATGTAATGGAACAGTGTGTAATTGAACAACATTAATTAAAGTGGGAATGTGAGATGTCATAAAAAAATTATTCTCTGTTGGCACTAGAATGTGTGCAGGAGTGTAGTATATGGAAGTTGTTCTTTTTCCCCCCTAGAGCCTGTGCATTACATGGGATGGAGATGGAAGAAAGCTCGCTACTACAGCTGTGAGGTGTGTGGCAAGGTTTTCCAGCAGCAGTGCTCACTGTCTGCACATAAAAGCCTTCATAAAGGCAGTACACGTTGCCCCATCTGTAACACGGTTCTTAGTCGCAAATCCAATCTCTGGAGACATTTAAAAATAATTCACAAATGTTAATTTATGTTTGATCAAATTTTGTGAATGATTGGTACTTTTTGTGTCTAAACTAATATGTGTGTGTAGATGCCTAAACTGCTGGCTGAAACTAGATGTGAAACTTTGTTCATAATCTAATTTTGCAAATAAATATAATTGCTTTAGCTGTATGAGTTCTTATAATGTTTTCAGTATTCAGTTTCTCCTTTGCTAAATGCCTTCACATCAGTTGCCTGCAAAGTTCTGTATATTTATGCATGGAGACACATAGTCCTGCAACATTCGCCACCTTACCTCGACTCTAGGGTTTTGAGTGCATATTTGTATAATAATATTTATTATTTTCTTTTGCTCTAGAGCTGAAATGGGTGGGGGTTCCTGGGTCTTGGCGGGTACAGGGACGCAATTTCCCTGATGCATCAGGTTCAAGCCATCAGTGCACCATTTGTGGCAAGACATTTCTTGTCCGTGACTCACTTTATAAGCATAAGAATATACATAAAGGGATGACACAGTGTCCTATTTGCCAAGCAGTACTAAGTCGAACTGGCAACATGAGACGGCACATGGTATCAAAACATGGTTGGTCAACATAATATTCAAAATTATGTTTGCTGCAGTCATTATCTCTTTGTTCTTAGAGTCTCTGTGGCTTGTGAACCAAGAAGAGTAACAAGGCTTAGCCAGAGGAAATGTTGCCAACATTCATCAGTGCAAGAAGTGTGGGAGGACTTTTTGGAATTGTATTTCTCTTTACCAACACAGCAGTGTGCAAAAAGGGAAAGCACAGTGCCCTCTTTGTCAAGTCATGTTTAGACAAATACATGAAATGAAATGGCAATTTGCAACAAAACATTACATTTGGTATAAATAATCCATATAGTGAGGCAACCCACATTGATGGAAAGTGTATTTTTTATGGTTTCTAAAATTCGTTTTTTTTTCTGTTTGTAGAGTTTCTATTGGTGGGGTATCCTGGGGAATGGCAGGGAAGTATTCAGCATGAAAATGGACATCGGTGCAAGACTTGCGGGAAGACTTTTGCAAACATGGGGTCTCTTTACAAGCACAATAATGTACACAAGGGGAAGACACGCTGCCCGATCTGCCAGGTTCTCCTTAGCCGCATTGACCACATGAAGCGCCACATGGTAGCAAAACATGGATTGCTGTAGAGAAAAATAGCAACAATTGATTTTGATCTCTTTTTTATTTGTAGAGTGTCTGTGGGTGGGGGATGCTGGGGACTGGCAGGGCATTGCTGGAGTGAACATTGTTCCCCTCGTGGACGGGCATCAGTGCAAGATCTGCGGGAAGAAGTTCCTAAACCAGGGTTCTCTGTATAAACACAAGGATGTACACAAGGGGAAGACAAGATGCCCAGTTTGTCAGGTGGTCTTCAGTCGAACTCTGAATATGAAAGCCCATATGAAAACAAAACATGGCTGGTCAGTTTTATAAAATACTGTAAAACTGTTCTGCCCTTGTTTTTAAATTTCTTTATCTGGTAGGTAGGTTGGGCATATGCAGGTTGTGGATGTACAGCAGTTGAGATCTTGGTTCATCATGGACTGGTTGATATGAACATATATAATTTGATACAGATACTCCTTCTGTGAAGCAGAAGAGAGTTTTTGTGGGCTTCCTTTTGTCAAGAAATTGGACTTTTGAAACAGGAGTCATACGTGAGCAACACAATGTGAAAACTTGATGGTGTGCATATGTTTCTGTATTTGATTCAAGCTTTGTTTGAGAGGAAATGTGCACTATCTCGTTTGTTTCTTGATATCAAGTTCAGTCCCTTTCTGTCTGTTTGTAGATCCCCAGCAGCTGTGGGTGGGGGGTCCTCAGAGGGGTCCCCTGGTCAGTGAACGTCTGCAGTGCAACATCTGTGGCAAGGTATTTCAGAACCGCAATTCTCTCTGTGAACATAAGAATGTTCACAGTGGAAAAACTCAGTGTCCTGTGTGCAGTGCTGTTCTGAGCAGAATACGCCATGTCAGGCGTCATATGATTTCTAAACATGGCTGGTTACTATAAAAGATTCTCTGTCTTGTATTGTGTGTAGCATGTTGTCATGGATGGTGATTTTTCTTTCTTGGGTTGCTTCACATATGGCTCACTCTCAGGTTGGTCATTCTGAAGTATTAATTGTTAAAGCAGTAACTGAGTTCACCCCTTATTAACTGTAATGTTCATTTAATGGCATTGAATGTCCTGTCTCCGTTCTAATATGACAGATGAATTTGTTCTAAGTAACATCAAAGTAATGTTTACAGGGTTGATACTTTTATAAAAGCCTGAAAGTGTACATGTGACAAGTATGGTTTGTGAATTGGTTTTGAGTGCCATTTTCATTGACCCTTCTTCTGAAGGTTTACTGGTACATTTTGTCATGGTATGTGTATATTTCATGTTAATGTTGGTATGGCAATAGATGACCTGACAATACTTTGTCATAAAAAGGTGTAGAATAAGGGACAACACATACATTATATAGATGATTTGCTTGCATTATCAGTTTTTCAAATGTTTTATATTTGATATGGAATTGCTGTTTTAAGTAAGAATTGTGGCAAAGTTACAGTAAGAACTTTAGTTTGTTAGAGTGGCGATCATAAAAATTAGTAATGTGTGTTGTTCATTGGAAAATACATAATGCATTTTACAGGTGGTTTTGAAATTGTGAATTTGGATACCAAACTGTGTGCCATGGAGGAAGTCAGGGTCAGTCATAAATTTCCAGAACCTTTGTATTGGCCATGGCATAATCTGATAGCATTGTAGTTTAGTGAATGCAGCAGAAACTACAAGTATTCAAACCAATATTTAATAGTCAGTCTCACACACCTGTGTTTTTATTTAATAGCTGCAGGTTTTGATCCAAATATCAAACATCTTTAGACTAAAAAAAATATACAGTCATTAAAGGGTAGCTAAAAAATGCAATATAGAGATTGTTATCATCTTTTATTTGGGATCCCACAGTTTTACAGTGCTTTTATGTTGCTGTAATGTAGTAAAGTTACATGTGGTTGATTGTAGCGGAACAAGATTAGTGTACTTATAACATTACTATTCTTTTTTGTTATTAGCTTGTGAAAACATGCAGTTGAAGGGGTTGATTTAATATTTATAGATATTAAAATATTAAAACAGTTAGTTGTTTGTTGCCAGCAGTAGACTGGTTGATATCTCATATATGACACGCTGAGTTGGGAAAGTACATAGCAGAATGTTCTATAAAGATAAGAGATATTATAGATATCAAGAATGTAAATAAATTATTTGATGAGCAAATTTTTATTTTTAAAAGTATGAAATAAGTGCTTGTTTTTTGCATACATGTTTTCAATTGTTCTTGTCACTTATGTTTTGTTAGTTTTCCATTGGGTGACAAGAACTAAAATGCATATGTAAAAAAACAAATGTTTATTTCATACTTTCAAAGATCAAAATTTTTTCATCAAATAATTTATTTACATTCACAATATCTGTAATATCTCTTATCTTTACAGAACATTCTGCCACATGCTTTTCAAACTCAGTGTGACATATACGAGAAATCAACAAGTCTACTTCCTGCAACCAACACCTAAGACTTCACCTGTTGTAATATTTTAATGTGTGTAAATATTACATTAACCCCTTCACCAGCTTGTTTTCAGAAGCTAATAACAGAAAGGAATATTTATGTTATATAACCACGATTCCTGTTTAGCTGTCATCAACAACATAATTTTACTGTTTTATTGCAAAACAGAAGTATCATAAAACTGTGGGATCCCACATAAAACATGTTTTTATATTGCATTTTTTACTTTCCTTTTTGTGATTGTGTATTTTTAGCCTGATGTTGGTCAATATATAGACCGAAACATGTAGCTTGCAAATAAAAACGCATTTGTGTTAGGCTGACTTGAATACAGTGTTGAATGTTTTCCTGAAAACAGAATGGGATATATTCTATTAAGTTGGAAACTACAAGGTTTATTACATGAATAAAATATGGAAATTATCAAAATTATTAAACTTTGTATGGTATGCTCTCACACAGTAAGACTCTTTACTAAAGAAACAGATAATTTATTGTATAAAGGAGATTCTTAAATTGATAGTGAGAAGGTGTCTGACTTTTTCAAATTAAAATTTGTGTTTGTATTTCAGCATAGAGCTGATATGTTGAACCATAAATTGGCATAATTATTATTGCAGATGGACACAGTGTGGTTGTGTTGGTTGCATGATGATTGTTTCTGTACTACAGTGTATTTTTATTGTCCTTGACATAACCGCCTAGAAGCAGTCTGATAGGAATAGAGGTATGTGTGCATAAGGCCACCATACTTTTGAAATTCTTTGTTGCTCTGTCAGTTGGTAGAATGAGTCACTTATCACTGACATTTTATTGTGTTTGTGTGTGTGATAGACAAGTTCAACAATTTGGCATACAACACTTTTCTTTTCACATGATGTAGCGGAATGTCACATGTGGTATCCGCAATTTCCATTGCCCTGACTGTATGAGAATTAGGCAAGGTGTGATGTCCATGGCTGTTTTCACAGTTTTGCACATTGTGGTTGCCATAGTCGATGCATGGCATACACTTGGTAAGGAAACATGTTAAAATTTCTTCACTGCTACCTTAACACTTCCCAAAAGATGTTTCCGTCTGTTGAATACATCTACTGATACATCCAGAATTGTATCCAGTTTGGTGCCTGCCTGTACCACTCAGCCCATGTCAGAACAGTAGAACAGTGAAATGGTGACCATACTTGCAACATATGCAACTGCATGCACTTTCACTGCCTTTGAACCTTGCCACTGGCTTTGCAAGAACTGGTTTTGTCAGTTTGTGAGACATTCATGTCATTTGCAAAGTTAATTTTGCCCTATTGCAGTGTAACACATTACAACAAACATACATCATTCTGCCTGCTCCTGTTAATACCAACATTATAAAACAGTGTATATTACCAGTATTTCTCATGCTTGCAGCACTTTGCCATCAAAAAACATAACATTTACTGCCAGATTTCCTCTTATCAAATTATTGTACAGTGGAATAGATTAATTTGATTACAAGGTCCAGATCTACCTTACTATCAATGTTACTAATGAAAAATTGTCCACACAGCAATTTATTAAACTCAAACTTCACAACTACAGTTATGTTTGATTTTAATAAATAGTTCTATTCAAGATATTCAGTTAGTAATATAGTGTACATAGAACATAACAGAATGACGTCCATTAAGTATTGTTGTCACATCATGTATGTCATGCAACCTTAACAGACAGCTGTTCTTGTAAACTGTAAATAACACTAGGCTCAAACGAAATCATAAGGTTCGTCATCCCCGTTGTGTTTATAATAAACTATAATGGAGTAAATTTACTGTCTAACACAACTATGTGGTGGAGATATATACAGTGTGTGTGTATATATATAATATTATTATTACATAGAGAACAACTACATGTTTTGGCACTTGATAATGGCCATCATCAGGTTTTACATGAATCACTTAGTAAGCAGTTATACAAACATATGTGTGTGTATATATATATATATATATGGGCTACTTATATGGGGAAGGGGTTGGGGGGGGGGGGG
>Ga0136643_10019259_pt1 | contig 10311 bp, 9 predicted proteins | sample TergutLab28metaG_FD_96883 | JGI IMG/M metagenome (GOLD analysis project Ga0136643, IMG submission 96883) | Labiotermes labralis P1 segment gut microbial communities from Petit-Saut dam, French Guiana - Lab288 P1 (version 3) (version 3) | ecosystem: Host-associated > Arthropoda: Insects >... | reverse complement strand
GGAGTCGATCCAGCTGGCCGGTGGCGTGCCGGTCTACGTCGCCACCGACGACGCGACCGGTTATCTGGCCACGGTCGAGCAACTGGAGGCGGCGCGCACCGAGCGCACCAAGGTGCTGCTGTTCGTCTCGCCGTCCAACCCGACGGGCGCCGTATACCGACAAGAACAGATAGAGGCGATCGGCCGTTGGGCACTCGAGAGAGGGATCTGGGTGCTCACCGACGAGATCTACGAGCACCTGGTGTACGGCGACGCGAAGTTCACCTCGCTGCCGGCGATCGTGCCCGAGCTGCGCGACAAGTGCGTCGTGGTCAACGGCGTGGCGAAGACGTACGCCATGACCGGCTGGCGTGTCGGGTGGATCGTCGGCCCGAAGGACGTGGTCAAGGCCGCGACGAACCTGCAGTCGCACGCCACCTCCAACGTCTCCAACGTCGCGCAGGTCGCCGCGCTGGCCGCGGTCACCGGCGACCTGTCGGCCGTGGCCGAGATGCGCGCCGCGTTCGACCGCCGCCGGCAGACCATCGTGCGGATGCTCAACGAGATCGACGGCGTCGTCTGCCCGGTCCCCGAGGGCGCGTTCTACGCCTACCCGTCGGTGAAGGCGCTGCTCGGCAAGGAGATCCGCGGCAAGCGCCCGGCGACGTCGAGCGAGCTGGCCGCGCTCATCCTGGACGAGGCCGAGGTCGCGGTCGTGCCCGGTGAGGCGTTCGGCACACCCGGCTACCTGCGGCTGTCGTACGCGCTGGGCGACGAGGACCTGGTCGAGGGCGTCTCCCGCCTGCAGAAGCTGCTCGGCGAGGCCTCCGACTGAGGGTGCCGAGCACGGCCTGACGGGCCGGTCACGGCCCGTTCCCGTTTTCGGGCGGGCCCCCGTTCGGAGAAAGTGGTTCCGGGCGGGGGCTTTCGTGGAGCAGGATCTTGGGATGGAACGCGAGGCACCTACGGCCCGGGAAGTCCGGCGCCTTCCCAAAGCACACCTGCACCTGCACTTCACCGGGTCCATGCGGCCGGCCACCCTGCTGGAGCTGGCCGACCGCGAGGGCGTCCGGCTGCCCGAGGCGCTGACCTCGGGGGAGCCGCCGAAGCTCAGCGCCACCGACGAGCGCGGCTGGTTCCGCTTCCAGCGGCTGTACGACATCGCCCGCTCGTGCCTGCGCACCCCCGAGGACATCCAGCGGCTGGTCCGCGAGGCCGCCGAGGAGGAGGCCAGGGACGGCTCGGGCTGGCTGGAGATCCAGGTCGACCCGACCTCGTACGCGCCGCGGCTCGGCGGCCTGATCCCGACCATCGAGATCATCCTCGACGCGGTGCACGCCGCCTCCCGGGACACCGGCGTCGGGATGGCGGTGATCATCGCGGCCAACCGCATGAAGCACCCGCTGGACGCCCGTACGCTGGCCCGGCTCGCGGTCCGCTACGCCGACCGCGGGGTGATCGGCTTCGGCCTGTCCAACGACGAACGCCGCGGCCTGGCACGGGACTTCGACCGCGCCTTCGCCATCGCCCGGGACGGTGGCCTGCTGGCCGTCCCGCACGGCGGAGAACTGGCCGGGCCGTCCAGCGTCCGCGACTGCCTGGACGACCTGCACGCGCAGCGCGTGGGCCACGGTGTGCGGGCGGCCGAGGACCCCGTGCTGCTGCGCCGGCTCGCCGACTCCGGCGTCACCTGCGAGGTCTGCCCGGCCTCCAACGTGGCCCTCGGCGTCTACCAGAAGGCCGAGGATGTCCCCCTTCGGATGATGTTCGAGGCCGGCGTGCCGATGGCGCTGGGCGCCGACGACCCGCTGCTGTTCGGTTCCCGGCTGGCCGCCCAGTACGACATCGCCCGCGACGTGCACGGCTTCACCGACGGCGAGCTGGCCGAGCTGGCCCGCCAGTCGGTACGGGCCTCCCGGGCGCCGCAGGACGTCCGCACGCAGCTGCTGTCCGGCATCGACGCGTGGCTGGCGGCCCCCCCGGACGCCCCCGCGCCGGGCGGCCCGCGGGCCGGGGTACCGGGCCAGGCACCCCCGAGGGTCCCCAAGGCCGGCTGAGCGCCGGGCGGCAGCGGGTCGCCGGCCGCGGGCCAGGGCGGGTGGGGGTCGCCGGCCGCGGGCCGGGGCGAGAGCAGGTTGCCGGCCGCAGGCCACGAGCGGCAGCACGGTCGCCGGCCGCAGGCCACGAGCGGCAGCACGGTCACCGGCCACAGGCCACAGCGGCAGCAGGGTTGAGGAGGTGGGTGCGGGCGGGGTGGGGGTACCCGGGCCGCGGGTCAGAGGGTGACGCCCACCGTCACCGGCTCGTTGACCAGGGTCACCCCGAAGGCGGCGTGGACGCCGTCACGCACCTCGCGGGCGAGCGCCAGCAGGTCCTGCGCGGTGGCACTGCCGCGGTTGGTGAGTGCCAGCGTGTGCTTGCCGGACAGCCGGGCCGGGCCGCTGCCGTAGCCCTTGGTGAAGCCCGCCTTGTCGATCAGCCAGGCCGCCGACAGCTTCGTACGGTCGGTGCCGTCCGGGTACGCAGGCGGGGTGACGTCCGCGCCGAGCCGGGCCTGGGCCCGCTCCAGGAACGCGGCGTAGTCCCCGGCGTCCAGCACCGGGTTGGTGAAGAAGGAGCCGGCCGACCAGGTGTCGTGGTCGCCCTCGTCCAGCACCATGCCCTTGGACGCGCGCAGCGCCAGCACCGTCTCCCGCGCCTTGGACAGCGGCACCCGGTCGCCGGCCTCCACGCCGAGGGCGCGCGCCGTCTCCGGGTACTTCACCGGCGCGGACAGGCCGCCCGCGTCCTCCAGCCCGAACCGCACCCGCAGCACCACGTGCCGGGCGGGATCGGCCTTGAAGCGGCTGTGCCGGTAGCCGAAGCCGCAGTCCTCGTTGGCCAGCACCACCGTCTCGCCACGCTGCCGGTCGTACGCGACGACCTCGGTGATCGTGCTCGACACCTCCTGGCCGTAGGCGCCGACGTTCTGGATCGGGGTGGCCCCCGCCGACCCCGGGATGCCCGCCAGGCACTCGATCCCGGCCAGGCCGGCCCGCACGGTGGCCGCCACCGCGTCCGTCCAGGTCTCCCCCGCCGCGAGCTCCAGCCGTGTGCCGTCCAGGGCGACGCCCTGCGTGGCGATACGGATGGCGGTGCCGTCGAAGCCCTCGTCGGCGATCAGCAGGTTGCTGCCCCCGCCGATCAGCAGAACGGGCTCCTTGCGGGCGTCCGCCGCGCGCACGGCCTCGACCACTTCCGCGTCCGTGCGGGCGGTCACGAGGCGGGCTGCGGGGCCGCCGACGCGGAACGTGGTCAGCGGGGCGAGGGGGGCGTTCTCCATAACGTGCACGCTTCATTATGTCCGGGGACTGGGTTGCCCCTCTTCCGCGGGGAGCGCGGCCTCTCCCTTGTTCCTCGGCCCCTCCTTTTTCTCCCACCCGCCCACCCGTTGCACCAGTTCGTCAGGTGGACGTTTCCTGTGGGGGGTCGGGGCCGCCCCGGGAGTATCTCCTCGGAACTGTGCGTGCACCGTTTCTCCGTCGGGTTGGCCAGGAGTATGCACAGTTCCTGCGGGGACACTCCCGGACCGTCCCCTCCTGCTTCGTCGGCGGCTGACGGCCGGAGGGGGTGAGGAGGTACTCCCGGGTTACCCGGGAAGAGCCCCTTACCCCCCACCGGGGGGCAGGAGCCGACGAGAGGGAGGGGACGGTGGGGCGGTGTCCCCGCAGGAACTGTGCATGCACCCGGCCGCCGTGACGGACAGGGTGCACGCACAGTTCCGAGGAGATACCGGGCCGGCGGCCCCGGCTCACCCACGAGAGGCGTTCACCTGACGAACTGGTTCAACGGGCGGGCGGGTGGGAGAAGAAGTGCCGGCCGAACCCTCGGCACGGAGGGGGGCCACAGAACCCTCGGCCGAACCCTCGGCAAGGGACGCGGCCGCACCACGCCGAGTGGGAAGCAGGAGAGCCGCCACCACCGCCACCCCCAAAATCCCCGCCCCGACCCAGAGCGCGGGCGTGAGGCCGGAGACGAAGCGGGCCGGCGACCCGTACCCGCCGTTCGCGGAGAAGATCGAGCCGAGGACGGCGATGCCCAGCGCCCCGCCGATCTCCCGCAGCGCGTTGTTCGCCCCGGACGCGATGCCCTGCTCGGAATCGCGGACGCTGGACAGGACGAGGTTCGCGGCCGGCGCGATGAACAGGGCCATGCCCGTGCCGCTGATGATCAGGGCCGGCAGCTGGGCCGTGTAGGAGACGGTGGGGGAAAGGATCAGCGCGAACCAGCCGAGGCCGAGGGCCTGGAGGGCCAGCCCCGCGGCGACGACCGGCCGGCCGCCGATCCGGTCGGAGAGATACCCGGCGATGGGCGCGACGATCATCGGCATGCCGGTCCACGGCAGCATCCGCAGGCCCGCCTCGGTGGGCGAGTAGCCGACGACGTTCTGCAGGAACTGGCTGAGCAGGAAGATCGAGCCGAACATGCCGGTGAACATCAGCATGCTGGCCACGTTGATGCCGGCGAACGCCCGCCCGCGGAACAGCCGCATCGGCAGCATGGGCCGCTCCGCCACGATCCCGTGGCGGACGAAGGCCGCGACCAGGATCGCGCCGCCGATCAGCCCGGAGAGCACGCGACCGCTGGTCCAGCCGTGGTCGGAGGCGTTGACCAGGGCGAAGACGATGCCGAACAGGCCGAGGCTGATCAGCGCGGTGCCGCGTCCGTCGAGGCGGGCGCCGGGCGCGGTGGACTCGGCGAGCCGGAAGCGGGCGAGCGGGATGAGGGCGAGGCCCAGCGGCACGTTCAGCCAGAAGATCCACTGCCAGGACATGTGCTGGGTGAGGCTGCCGCCGATGAGCGGTCCGCTGGCGACGGCCAGTCCGGTGGCGGCGCCCCAGATCCCGATGGCCGCGCCGCGGCGCTCGGCGGGCACGGCCGCGCTGAGCAGGGTGAGGGTCAGCGGCATCATGATCGCGGCGCCGACACCCTGCACCGCGCGGGCGGCGATCAGCTCGTTGATGCCGGGCGCCATGGCGGCGGCCGCGGACGCGCCGGTGAAGATCGTCAGGCCGGTGACGAAGAGCCGGCGGCGGCCGAACCGGTCGCCGAGGGCCGCGCCGAACATCAGCAGGACGGCGAAGGTGAGGGTGTAGGCGTTGACGGTCCATTCCAGGTCCGACAGCGCGCCGCCCAGGTCCTTGCGGATCGAGGGCAGGGCGGTGGTGACGACGAGGTTGTCGAGGGCCGCCATGAATCCGGCGACGCTGGTGATGGCAAGGGCCCAGCCGGCGGAACCGGGCCGTCGTGCTGCTTGCTGCTTCATCGTTTCCCCTGAGTTAGTTATTGATGACTAACTTTCACGATCATGAAAAAAGCCCGCGCGGGGACGGGCTCGTGACCTACTCGGGCCGCGCACTCTCGTAGAACCCCTCCCAGTTGCGGTGACCGGCCGGAAACCCCAGGCTCACCAGGGTGTTGACGAGCATCCCGTAGGCCAGGAACGTCGTCGTCTCGTTCACGTCGCCACCGAGGTCCACGTGCACGCTGTCCCACAGCTCCTGCCAGGAGCGGCGCACCACCTCGCCGAACTCGCGGTCCCCCTCGGACTCGGCCGCGGCCACCGCGACATAGGTCTGCATCTGCATCAGCAGCCGCTCGGGGTCGTCGTGGATCAGCTTCTGATAGGCCTGGGCCATGGCGGGCAGCCGCTCCTCCAGAGGCAGGCCCTTGGCCGCCTCGGCGAAGACCTCGCGGGTGGTGGCGATGCAGTACTGGGCCGCCGCCAGGAAGATGGCCTGCTTGTTCGGGAAGAGCCGGAAGAGGTACGGCTGGGAGACGCCGACCCGGCGGGCGATCACCTCGGTGGAGGTGCCGTTGTACCCGCCGTGGGCGAACTCGCTCATCGCCGCGCGGATGACGCTCTCGCGTCGCTCCTCTGCGCTCATCCTGACCATGGGTTCTAAGTTAGTGGCCAATCACTACCTAGTCAAGCGGGAAGCGTGGAGCGGCCGCGAACGCCGATGCGTAAGGGGCGCCCCTCCCAGGAGGGACGCCCCTTACCTCTTACCTCTTACCTCTTACCTCGCGCTCTCGGGGCGATCAGGCCAGGCGGACCACGGCGCGTGCCATGCCCAGCACCTTCTGCCCGGCGCACATCGCGGTCAGGTCGACCCGGACCTGGCGGTCGTCGAGCTTGGCGGCGACCTTCGCGGACACCTCGACCACCGCGCCCTGGTCGTCGTTCGGCACGACGACCGGCTTGGTGAACCGCACCCCGTACTCCACGACCGCGCCCGGGTCGCCGGCCCAGTCCGTCACCACACGGGCGGCGGAGGCCATGGTGAACATGCCGTGCGCGATGACGTCGGGCAGGCCGACCTCGCGGGCGAACTTCTCGTTCCAGTGGATGGGGTTGAAGTCGCCGGACGCGCCCGCGTAGCGGACCAGCGTCGCCCGGGTCACCGGGAACGTCTGCGCCGGCAGTTCGGTGCCGACCTCGACGTCGTCGTATGCGAGCGTCGCCGCCATCACGCCTCCCCGCTCTCGGTGCCGGTGTCCGCGGCGCGCGCGACCAGCTTCGTCCAGGCCGTCACCACGTGCTCGCCCGACTCGTCGTGGACCTCGCCCCGGACGTCCAGGATGTCGTTGCCCGCAAGGGACTTGATCGCCTCGATGGTCGAGGTGACCGTCAGCCGGTCGCCGGCGCGCACCGGGCGGGTGTAGGCGAACTTCTGGTCGCCGTGCACCACCCGGCTGTAGTCCAGACCGAGTTCGGGGTCCTGGACGACGAGGCCGGCCGCCTTGAAGGTGATCGCGAACGGGAACGTCGGCGGGGCGATGACATCCGGGTGGCCGAGCGCCTTGGCCGCCTCCGGGTCGGTGTAGACCGGGTTCTCGTCGCCGATCGCCTCGGCGAACTCGCGGATCTTCTCCCGCCCCACCTCATAGGCGGCGGTGGGCGGATAACTGCGCCCGACGAAGGACTGGTCCAGGGCCATCGGCACCTCCGGTTGCGAAACGTCGCCAGGAAAAAGGTACGGCCGCAGCACGCCGCGAGGCCGCCCCCGGTGACTTGACACGGGAACGGCCTCGCAGTGGAGCTACGGCCTGGCGCGTACGCCGAAGGCAGCCGTGGCAATCACGGTCGCCGGCTCCGGCGTACTGCGGCAGCGTGGATACGGAGCGTCAGCGCGTCTCGCGGTGCGCGGTGTGCGCGTTGCAACGCGGGCAGTGCTTCTTCATCTCCAGGCGGTCCGGGTCGTTACGCCGGTTCTTCTTGGTGATGTAGTTCCGCTCCTTGCACTCCACGCAGGCCAGCGTGATCTTCGGGCGGACGTCGGTGGCGGCCACGTGAGTGCTCCTTGACGAACGGGTGTAATGAACACAGGAATAGTAGCCGACCGAGGGACCGAACCCGCAATCGGCTACGGAGAGTAGCGGCGACCGGACTTGAACCGGTGACACAGCGATTATGAGCCGCTTGCTCTACCGACTGAGCTACGCCACCACTAATGACAGTTAATTTATCTAAAGTTTAATCCTTTGTCAAGTCGGTAAAACAATAAAAAAATGTCAAAATCTGCTTATTCAAAATGGATCTGTTCTCTTTTCAATCGTGAAACAAGTACATTATAACCTACGGAAATAAATTCAACAGAAAACAGTTTTTTATTTTCAGCATATACACTAATTTTTTTATTGCTATGTTTTTTTACTTTTGTTATGTTACTAATCGCAAAATCCCTCTTAATGCCAATAAAAGGGGTATGCACAATCTTATTACCTTCTATACGCAGTTCCCATGTGGCACAAAAAACTATTAAAAATAATCCAACAACAACAAATAGTGAATAAAAAAGATAATGCCACCATTCCATTGTATCATCAGGAAATACTGTCATATACACAAGCAAAGCGCTAAAGGCAAGAGTAAATATTATAACACCTACAAGAAAAATCTTTGGCCGACGAACCACAAAATTGTTTTCATCCATATTCTTTTCTGCATTTTTTACTTCTCTTTTTCCATAGAAAAAAAATGCTATTACTACCAAGACCACGATCAGAATTTCAAACATATCTTTACCTTCTTAATTTATTACTGTTACTGGGGTATTAAGTAATAGTCTTATTTTAAACATTTCTTCATTTTGATTGTCAAAATAAACAAATTCAAAAATAATATTATTATTCCGTAATATTGCAAGCTCCTTGCTTGATCCTATATCTTCAATAAAACCTTCAGCTATGTCAGCCCTGAATGCTACTAAGTCAAAATCATCTTTACTATGGTACAGAAACCTATATTCAAGAATAACAGTTCTTTCTTCTTTAATTAAGGAAACTTTTTCAAAAACCGCCATGTCTCCAACAGCATAGTGCGGTTCATCCATAGATTTTGCAAACATTTCGAGCGCTATATCAGGGTTTTCTTTTAAATATGACTTCGCCAGAATTTTCGGCAAAAAATTTTTATGAAAAATAATAGCAAAAATAATTATAATTACCAATAGTAGTGACCAAAACTGTTGTTTTTTCTCAATCATTATTTTTTAAACCTCTTTTTTTGCATCAGTTGTCACACATTAAATAAGTGCAGTAACTAATGCAAGAATAAAGTAACGCGATTTCCCATCTATGTTACTTATCTTTGTATAAATATTTCCTCTATACCCATCTTATCTTATCGCTCTTCCAGTGGCAGAATTTGAGGTATCCTATAACTAGGGATAACATTATCACTTGCCCCCGTTCCACTTCTTGGCTGGTTCATAATGCCTTGACCAATACCAACCGCTTCTTTAAGAGTCTCTGCGACAGCATCAATAATTCTTTCATTAGCCCCTATTTTATTTTTTGTATATTTAAAATGAACTTTAAGCGGAGCTACCTTTTTAGTATTTGTGTTTTGTATATGATTTTTATGCGACTTATTAACATATGTCTTTGCAGCATTGGAACTCATGCTTATAACATCTCCAAGCATTTTATCACTAACACCTCCCATTGTACTTTCAACAATACCTGCAGCAGTATTGGGTTCCCAATTAACAATATTTTCAGCCGTGTAACCCGCAACACCAGCAAGGGCTCCAGCAGCTAAACCCGCAGCAAGTGAAGCGCCCATAGTAACTCCTGTCATACCTCCCATTACTGCTCCACCTGCAGCAGCAGCCATAACTTCTCTTATAGATTTTCCTGCTGTATAAGCTACTGCTGCTCCAGTAACTGCGCCAAAAGCAAGGCCAATACCACCAGCAGCCAGATTTATAACTCGCCCATCTGGGTCAATATACTTCACAGGATTATTAGCGCCATAATGGTACACATGGAAGTTTATGTAGTTGAATATGCCCCCAACTCCAGGAAGGTTTTGGTTATGCCTCCTTGCTTCATCGTTAATCGGCGCTCTGGGTATATACTCCCCAATGGCAGGGTCAGCAGATATCCACCTCGAAATTCTTGGGTCAAGGTATCTTGCGCCAAAGTAGTAAAAGCCGGTCTCTGCATCAAGCTCCTTGCCAGTAAACCTATAGGGCATAGTATCTATAGCCCAAAATCTGTGATGGTTTATCCATAACTCGCCGTAAGGCGTGTACTCAAGCCTCTCATACTCATTCCCCCGAAAGTCTGTTATAAGCTGCGCGCTTCCCAAGTGGTCACTGTGATAATAGTATGTGCTTACCTCGTCATTTGAGTGGTTGCCTGTTAGTTTGGAGCCAATGTCGCTGTTCTTTGTAACAAGCCTGTTTTGCCCTACAAAAATATGCTTACTCTCCCTGAACCTTTCATTATACGCAGGTATGTACCTTATGTTCCACATACTATTAAAGTATATGCTCTCACCGCCTCCCAAGACCTGCTTGTTCGTACGTTGCCCATCATGGCCATAGACATATTTTACGCTTACCCTTGGGTCTTCACTTGCTATCATCATGTTTCGCTCATTCCACCTGAATCGCCTCTCATACGGCCTGTTGTCCTGAGGCCTTGCACCATCTATATCTCCAATGGCAAAACCATATCTGGCTCCAAATACATTTTCCCTTACCTGATGATAAGGCATATCTCGTTCATTAACAGGCGGAAGACCCCCTTCCCGCTCTAAAATAAGGTTGCCGTTAAAGTCATACACATAGAACATATTCCCGGCGCGCTTTAATCTATGGCTATATCCTTCGTAATATTCATAATCATTAGCGTAGTTTAGGTTATCGCCTAACGCACTTCCAAAGTTTAACCCACTCTTGCTCTCTTTCCTGGTCATATTGCCTATTGCGTCAAAACTAAATGCCTGGCTGTAGGTCGCTATCTGGTATCTGTGCATATTTTCAACAGGCCTGTGCCTGT
>Ga0136643_10019258_pt1 | contig 10312 bp, 10 predicted proteins | sample TergutLab28metaG_FD_96883 | JGI IMG/M metagenome (GOLD analysis project Ga0136643, IMG submission 96883) | Labiotermes labralis P1 segment gut microbial communities from Petit-Saut dam, French Guiana - Lab288 P1 (version 3) (version 3) | ecosystem: Host-associated > Arthropoda: Insects >... | reverse complement strand
TTTAATCTTCCCCCCCCCCCCCCCCCCCACCGCCACATTAGACATCTGAAAATTCTAACCGGTAACAAACGGCGGAATTCGTGCGACCGTACGGAGCATTACGTATGTTACGTTTAAAGTCACGCAAAGGCATTAAAAAAATTCACTACATCACAGAAAACACTGCAGTTACATGACAAAGACTAACCGGTTAATGCGGTCCGGTGACTGTCATACGACGCATACTCTGCAGGAAAAGTTAATTACATCCATTAGCCAGCCCTCCCCGAGAAGCTATCAGTTTCTCACCTAGTCAAATTCCACACATTTCATGGAACCGAATGTTCATTACCGTGTTTATAACAGCCCTCCACTAATCCCCATCCTGAGTCGGCTGAATCCATTCCAAGCCCTCCCAACCCATTTCCTTAAGATCCATTTTAACATTATCCTCCCTTCCTCGCCTAGGTCTTCCAAGTGTTCTCCTTCCTTCCAGTTACCCTTCCAAAACCACATAATGCAGATTACCATAAATCTTCTTATTCCATAAAAAAAACCCGAAAACAACTGTTCGTACTCCGGGAACAACCACCTATAAAACGTTCCAGGCCAGATCCTCCAATACCGCCAACTGCCGAAAAAAAAAATCCCGTCGCTTGTTTGGGGGGGATACTTGTAATTTTTCGCGGCACTTCAAAATTGTTATATATATATTCATTATACAAATTCTCGTGGACCCACCGCTGGGAAACTCTGCCGTATGCCTGTCCCTTCTCCCCCAAACTATCACCACGTGGCCTACCCACCGCATCCTACATGATTTGTTCAGCCTAATAATATTTGGGGCGGCGTACAAATCACAAGGCCATTTCCTGAAGCCTCCAATTATGGCGTGTGTACAAAATTCTGGGTTGAATAAAAGATACTATGTCGTATATATAGTCACCAATGTGCTTGAAGGAATTTAAGTACGGTGTATTTCGAAAGTGTTAACAGGTATTTCATATTTCCTAGACTCAGTATAATCAGTAATTTCCTGAAACTCTGCAGGTGATAAGATATATCCATTTACAGAAACTGACAGCAAAAGGCCAGACTTTCTGACTTAGTATAAGTCGATCACGCGTATTGATAAAAAATGCTCGCTGTACATACACCACTCACTCACGATAAGGAGGCTTCCGCGAAACTGAGGAAAACTGATTTAAGAGCGTTTCTAGAAACGATAAGTGACGTAAATTTTAAGAACTACTGGATTATGTTAAGGCTGCAGAGCGTGCGTTGGAACTTGGGGGGGATCGCAACGTTTCCTGCTGTGGAATACACATGACTGTACAGTCTGAGCAACAAGTAACAACTAAATTCCATTTTTTTGTCGAATACTGTGTTAGTCATACGTGTACAGTAAATACTCTATATGTGAACCCTACAAAGCCCAGTGATCACTATATGTACCACCAGTTTAACATTCTGCCCACACAGTGCATTTATGTGTTTTGTATGCATCTGAGAACAAACAGCGATTATTTCCCCATACAGCATTAACTGACTAGTTTTTAAAACCCAGACGGAGGATGTTTACTGCGCGCTACGGACTGGATCTACGTGAATAATAGACATAACTCCTTTAAAGTTCACTGGTCACTATACGTACCACGAGTTTAACATACAACAATTCTACGTTCTGCCCACACAGTGTATGTGTGTGTTTTGTGTGGATCTGAAAACAAACAGCGATTATTTCCCTATACAACATTAACCGACTGGTTTTTAAAACCCAGACGGACGATGTTTACTGCGCGGTACTGGCGCAATCTTTAAATATATTTCATGTTACCAATCGTCTATAAATGTCAGAAGCATGGAGTTTCTTTTGTGTATTAGAAGTAATTATTCAGAATCTGGAAAGCTGGGCGGCTTATATACACTTCGGCTTCGTTTGGCAGTAATTCTTTTTTGAAAGATGGCAACAGACGGTTTCAAAATTTCGCCTGTTACCTTCAAACGGAACACAACACCTCGAGAATTGCGAATCGCATTTTCATGCAATATTCGGCACTGCTACCGCAATGTTCACACACAGCAACGGCGACCTCACACTTTTTTTTTGACAATAACCACTGCCGCGACCAGCAGAGTAAAAAACGTGTTTAATGAACACTGCAAAACAACACCAATACAGTTAATGCCCAACACGCTTCGTCAAATGTTTCGGATTTAGAAACAACACAGAAGAGTCAACTAACTCGTCTCAAACTGGCAAGATATATATGCAAAACTCTCTCTCTGCAGGGCCACATATGCATTTCTGCAGCCGGTATATTTCGTACAGGTTCGTACATCCCTTTGAGGCACAGCGGTTGATACACTAAACCGTCTGCATCAACAGAGAGGTTGCCCACACAACGGAATGCTGTGTTTTGTTGCGATTCTCACAATAAAACAGCAGAATTAAGTGGTTGCACTTTCATACTGTTAGGTACGAAGTAAACCCTTAAATACAACTCGAATGAGATTCTTATTTCTGTTCAAGCCCAGACCGTGTCGGATTTGTGGTGGATTAATTGGCATTGGAAACGTTTTTCTCCCAATACTTCGCATTCTCCTGTCAGTACCATTCCATCAATGCTCCATACTCATCTACATCTTAATACCGTTCCTATCACATAAACAAGCGTGCGAAGAAGTGGGAGCACTGAACAGAAACCCATTTTCACATTCTTTTCATGCTTCAGGGGCGGGGGTTAATTATTTGTGGCCCCAGCTGTGATCCTGCTGCTTCAAAACCTCTCCCCCCCCCCCAAAAAAAAAAGAGTTTATCGCTCCTTCAAAAGTGTCTCCAGATAAACACCGACCTTTTCGGAAACCAACATTCTCTTATTTACCGCAATGAACGTATTTGCGTTATTTGTACTTACATGTCAGTAAATTTACGACGTAATGGCAGTGACGAAGACCCACATCACTCACACATAACACAGGTTTCTTGAAACACGTCGAAATTATTTTGATGTCGGTGTGCGGCGTAACATCAATCACGCGGAAATCCAAAACCGGTAACCAGAACACTCAACAAAGTTAATCTCACAACAGAGAAACTTTCAGACGTACGTAAGACAGGGAATGTCCCAGTCAACTCTCAACACATACCGAATATATGGAGAGAAACTTCTCTGAAATAAATGGAAGTATCCGTTTGATTGTTCCGGATTCACTTCGCGGCCACACTGTACCCTGCGCTCAGGCAACACCAGCACACCGATCCAAGCCCGAAATGCAACTGCCACTGCTTCCACCAGGCAGTTCATTCTTCGGAATTGCCTGCCAGCCAGCTGTGTGTTGAGTGGAAGTGGTGGGGACACGCGACAGGGAGAGAAATCGCTTTGAATCGTCGTTGGATCGGACGAAGAGAGACTGCGCGCGCATCGACCGTATCGTGGTAATTGTTACTGGCGAAAAAAAAAAATGTGCTAAGATCTATCCTTACTGGGAAATATAACTCAGACAAGGAAACGTAGATTTTGGTCAAGTTTAATTGGTTCATAAAAGACGTTTCAGAAAAACCTGCTGCTTCCATTCTGAGATGGAGGCGGCAGGTTCCTCCGAAACCGTCGTTATGTGTCAATCGTAATACGTGACGTCACCGAGCAGGGAGATGTAACGCTCTGTGCTTGTGATGGGAAGTCCTCTGTTCGAATCTCAGTCGATACGCTAGTTATACTCAGAAAAATGGCGGTGTTGGGCTGCATGCACGCACAAATGCCGGAAGAAGGTCACCGTTTCCTTCTACAGGTTTTCCAAATCACCTCCGTCAAACGCCAAATTTCACGTTCCTAATTCATAGCCTTCTCCAATTACGCCCAAGCTACGGGATGGACGTTTAGGGGTTCGAATCCCTGCAAAGCCAAAAGATTTATCTGTTCTCCAAAACGTCCTGACCGTCTCTAGAGCCGACCCAGATCTTTATTCAATTCTTCCCTCGGGGTTAAGGTGGCCGTGGCGTGAATTGACCACTCACTTCCATCTAGTACCAAGGTTCAGAATGAGTGGAGCAATATGTCTGATCCCTCTAACGCCTTCATGGTGTGGAGTATATGGAGTGGATTAATCTGCCTCAGGATGTATACCAGTGGCGTGAAGTTGTGAACACGTGATGTCTGCCGAAATTTGGCCTCAGTAAACTGCATGGGAATTTGCTGAAATTCCCCTAATTTTCCATGGAGTCAGTTAATCGTGATTTATTAACCATCAAAGCTCACGGATAACTGTACGCACCGCCAGGTTTAACTTTCAACAATCCTGCGTCCTGCCCACACAGTGTCTTGTGTGGATCTGAGAACCAACAGCGATTATTTCACTATACAACATTAACTGATTGGTTTTTATAACACAGACGGAAAGTGTTTACTGTGCGGTACGGACTGAATTTATGTATAGTGTATATTAAAACTTCAAAGCTCAGTGGTCACTATATGTACCACCAGTTTAACATTCAACAATCCTACTTTCTGCCCACACAGTGTGTTTATGTATTTTGTGTGGATCTGAGAACAAACAGTGATTATTTCCCTATACAGCATAAACTGTTTGGTTTTTATAATCGAGACGGAGTGTGTTTACTGTGCGGTACGGATTTAGTAAATGTAAACGAGTTAATTTCCGTATTAGAGGGTTAAAGTTGTGTCTTGTGTGCTGTGACATTGACAAGGACAAGCAACTACACCACGGAACGACGAAGCACGGGTGCCCCCTTTCACCAAATAGCGTTCACCGCCAGGGCACTGACCGATAAATATCTGTGTGAATTTCTCGTGTCCCTATTCCCGTCATGTGTACCACATATTTGATAACGTGATTTGTGTACTCCCCTCCTGTCACATCCCCTCCTTTCATCACAGAATACTCTCTGCATCACTGTCTCCACAAACACCAAAATTCTATGTTTATCTCTTAGCGTGAGAGACAAGTTTCACACCCACAACAAACTTTACGTAAATTTGTAGTCGTGTATGAATGTTTGCGTTTCCATACAGAGAAGAAGGCAAACATCGCGAAGTAAAGAGCAGCACAAACTGTCTACAAATTCGTGAAAGTAATTAATAAATTGTTGGTGTAAAGGCGAAACGCACTGGACTTGCACGGCAGTGGTGTCTGCGCGCACAACCTTTGGATTACATTTCCAGGGACTTTAATTTAGTTTACTGTAGTTCGGTTTAGTTACACCAAATCCCCTGAATGCTCTGGTGGGCACCGGATTACGTTATTCCATTAGCAGAACCAGTGAATACGGTGCGATCGGACGAATGCAGAGTAACGCTGCTACTTGTACCTCCCAAGTTAAAAGTAAAGGTAAAACAATCCCATTACAGGCCTGGATAGGCCCTGAGGGTACCAGGAGGTTGAGATTCCCAGATTTCAAAGACATTCGGCACATAAAGGTTGTCAGCCTTACCCACTGGCCGCCTGTACCCCACAAGAAATATTCCTGGTACTCAACTATGTTAGAGGATGAGTCGACCCCAGGTCCATATTGCGGCCGGAAGGATTATGTCAATGAAACCAACGGGAATCGAACCCGCGACCTTCCGGCTTCAAAGCCCAGTCACTATACGTAACGCCAGTTTAACATTCAACAATTCTACTTTCTGTTCACACAGAGTATTTATGTGTTTTGTGTGGATCTCAGAACAAACAGCGATTATTTCCCTATACAGCGTTAAGTGAATGGTTTCTATAACCTAGACGGAGAGTGTTTACTGCGCGGTACGGATTGGGTCTTTGTCCCTTTTAGCAATAGTACCGAACACATCACAACAGCTCAGCCCAGTCCGAATATAAAATGGCCCCTCCCCACCAGGAGCAACCCAAATCAGAAGCCACATAGACGAAGAATTCACACACTGAGCCGTCCACATCTGCACCATCGACAGCACTTCAAAATAATCGTTTGTAGTTGTTTTTAAACCACACTTGTAATAAAACATGGAAAATATGGTTTTGTAACACTGCGATCCAAATTCAGAAATGAAGGGCATTTTATGTATTCCCTCTTATGTATCACACAAAAAAATGTGTTTATCCTGATGATGACCTATTGAAAAGGCCGAAAAGGGTGTTGAGGAGAATATTTGGGCCTAAGATGGACGAGGTAACAAGGGAGTAATGAGGAGCTTAATGATCTGTACTCCTCACCAAATATTGTTCGGGTGATAAAATCGAGAAGAATGAGATGGGAGGGTCATGTAGTGCGTATGGGTGAGAGGAGAGGCGTATATTGGGTTTTGGTCAGGAAACCTGAGGGTAAGAGACCACTTGGAAGACCCAGGCGTAGATGGGAGGATAATATTAAGGTGAATCTTCAGGAAGTGAGATGTGGGCGTATGGTCTTGATCGAGGTGGTTCAGGATAGGAACAGGTGGCGTGCACTTGTGAATGCGGTAATGAACGTTCTGGTTCCATAAAATGCAGGGAATTTCTAGACTCGCTGAGAACCATTTAGCTTCTCAGGAAGGACCCTGCTCCATGGAGTAAATAAGTAAGATGGGCCATTTTTGAGCTGTGCCACTATTGCGTTCAGTGATCGATATGAACACCTCGGCTTCTGCCCCAGAAAGCTCTCTCCTTCTCCCCCATGAAGACCAGCCGGTCAACGTCATGTACTGAAATAAGTGCTTTTGATCCCTTGAATCATGCAGAATGCAATTAGGTCTGAGCCGACGTTCTTGGGCAGCTAATCATTAAAAAAAAAAACACGAGGAAATGATTAAGAATTTACACAGCTGCCAGCCGGAGTGCTTTCCACAAGTGTAAAGGCGCAACGTGGAGTACTTCCTGGTCTCCCTTCGTACATACGGGCTCGAATGTCGCGGGCTATCCAGTTCGCACGGTGCTGGGTTCACATTTCGGCCGCTAGACCGGCTGAGGTCTTTCCGTCATTTTATTCTCTACTTTCAGTCACAGTCGCTTCAGTACACGTGTCCTAAAGCCACTGTTCACTATTTGTAGTATCCTTCGACTTAGTAATGAGAGTTATTAACTGTATGAAACAGGGTACTATTTGAGAAGTTGGTATTTGAGGGCTTAAGTCAAGCCTACTATCCGTCTAAACGTCTAAAACTACTACAGGTACGGTAAGGTGAAGGTGAAGGCCACCCTAGAAAAGGCCAAGAAGGCCCAGAGATGAAGTGGAGGTATAGCTCTACTCTTTCTTCAACCTCGGCGCCACGTCCCGGCCGCTTTACCCCCCTGAATGACTCGGTACCCACTGCATACGAGGCTGGGTGGACCCTGGGGCCGGTCAGGGCGGGTGCGGAAACTCTTGCCCCCACCGAGATTCGATCCCCGGACCGTCCAGCCCGTAGTGAGTTGCTGTACCGACTGAGCCATTCCAGCCCAACTACTACCTAGAGTCTTACGAAAAATCAATAACTACTGCCTACGATATTTCTAACCGTCGGGAACCACTGCCTACTTTCTTTCGAAACGTCCGGAACTACTGAATACAATTCCGGAAAAGTACTGTCTGTGAACCTTTGGAATGTTGGTAACCACTCACCCAGTTACACGGCGTCACTTGCCAGTAGACTTGAATCTTCAACAAAACCGCTGTGAGAACCTCAAATGTCGCAACTCGTGGGGTATTTCAAAACCGTAGTTGGGAACAGAGTACATATTCTGCTGAAAATAGTTTGGGTGTCAGTTTCCGGAAAATGTTGGGAGGAATGGTTACAGGAAGTTGTGTGCAGTAGGTAGGGTAGGGAAGGGAGGCTGCGAGTTGGGTTGTTCTCGGAACTTGCGAGACCTGCCCTGAAGGACTGAGTAAATAATTACGCAGAAAATAACTCAGACACAGCGAGCGAGCGAGCAGGTAAAACTGCTCGGAACTGTTAAGACTGACATCGTCTTGCATGCGAGACCCGGAGGTTGGTCAATACGATTTTTCGGAGGTTCAATATACAGTAAAAAAGTAAAATGTAGTGGATCTCTACGGAACTTCGGTACCTATCTACCAAACACAACGGCATCAAATCCTATATCTACTTATTTACTCAATTACTTACTCCATGGAGCAGATTCCTTCTTCAGATGCTAATAGGTTTTCATCTAATCAAGAAATTCCCCACATTTCACGGAACCCGAAGGTTCATTACCGCAGTCACAAATGCCCGCCACCTGTCCCTATCCTGAACCAGATTGATCCAGTCCATAACCTCACATCCCACTTCCCGAAGATCCATCTTAATATTATCTTCCCATCTACGCTTGGCTCTCCCAAATCGTCTCTTTCCTTCAGGTTTCCCTACCAAAACCCTCTATACGCCTCTCCTCTCCCCCATACCCGCTACATGCCCCGCCCATCTCATCCTATGACAGCACAATTTTGATCTAAATTTTTTATTGCAACGCAATGATGTCGGCAGCAGGTACTCGCTGCAAAGGGTACACTTGGCAGAACTGTATAAACGCAGGAGGATAGTATTAAAATAGCCCTCAGAGAAATAGGTCTGAGCTTGAGGACTGATATGGTCTGGTTCACGTACATACGTAACGGACATTTGCATTTTATAAAAGGCGCAAGAAGTTTTCGAACAGATGTGCAAATATTAGCCGCTCAAGAACGAATTTTTTAAATTTTGTTAGAGGCTGAATTATTAAGGGGGGTTTTAGAACAGGTTCAGTATTCGGTTGGAAGTGGCGCTGCGCAGATGCTGGAAGCCGGGTCACCATAACGCCTACAAATTTTGTCGAAGTCCCAAGTAGGACTTCTTTATTTATATTTGGCAGGTTTGTCCGGTTCTGTTTTTAATCCCAGCTGCACTGTGATGGTGTAGCAGAAGGGCCCATTTGCTTTCGTATATATGATGGTGAGAGGGCGGTGATTGCATTGTTTGCAGGGTCTTGTGGTGGCGTCACGTTTGGCTGGTTTGACGATCAGAAGATGCAGGCCCATCATTCCGGGTCACCTACGTATCCTGACTGCGAACAGTCGACTGGCTGCAAAACATCTGCAATGGATCCCAGTAAAGAAAGGAAGCGAACTTTAATTTTTCATACAATAACGTGGAATCGTATTTTTCTCATGTGGTACGCAGGAATTTTTCATTGACATAATCCTTCCGGCCGCACTATGGTCCTGGGGTAGACTCACCCTCTAACAGAAATGAGTGCCAGGAATATTTCATGTGGGGTAAAGGTGGCCGGTGCGTAAGGCTGACAACATTACCACCTTCATGTGCCGATTGTCTGGAAATTTGGGAGCTTCAGCCTCCTAAACCTGAGGGCCTGTTCTGGCAAATATAGTGATAGCTTTACTTTTCACCATGGGGTATGCAAAATAAATGTTCCATAACAAAAAATGTGTCCGCATGCGCACCATTAAGACGTAAGCGGGGGCAGAAGAAAGCTCCACCCATCCTGAACTGATCTGTTAAAAGGCGGCAAACACTCAGCTTCGCGTCCCGGTTATTGTACCGCAGGTGAAAGAGCCCCCTATTCCCAATGTATTGAAAGCTGGGTGGGTTCCAGAGCCGATCTGGACGTTTCGGAAATGAGAAAAATCCTTTGCTTCTGCCTATATTCAAACCCTGGATCGTCCTTCAAACTGTGGTTCTCGCGGATTCTCACTCACACCATTGCTCACATAAATATAGAGTTTCCGTATGACAGGAATTCAAGATTAAAAGTTTATACTTCAGAACTGATTTTAGATATGTACCAATACATACCGGTAGCACACGTAACAATATATTGCATGATTTGACCTTAATTAAACTGACTGTCGCTCGCTGTGTGGGTCCACAGGGTTTCTTAAAACTAAGTACATGGTCATGTCTCGAGATCAGAATGCAGGACGAATTCAGAGTGTGAGGATTGATAATAGTAACTTCGAGAGGGTGGAAGGGTTTAAATATTTGGGAACAACTTTAACAAATAAAAATTCTATTGCGGAAGAAATTAAGAGCAGATTGACGTCAGGAAATGCTTTCTATCATTCGGTGCAGAACATTTTGTCTTCCAGGTTGCTATACAAAAATTTAAAGATCAAGATATATAGAACTATAATATTGCCAGTTGTTTTGTATGGGTGTGAAGCTTGGTCGCTGACATTGCGGGAGGAAAGAAGCTGAGGGTGTTTGAGAACATGGTTTTGTGGAGAATATTTGGACCTGGGAGGGAAGAGGTAACGGGGGAATGGAGAAGATTGCATAACGAGGAGGTAAATGATTTCTACTCCTCACCCAATATTGTGCGGGTGATAAAATCGAGAAGAATGAGATGGGCTGGGCATGTGGCGCGTATGGGTGAGGAGAGGGCGGTGTATAGGGTCTTGGTG
>Ga0136643_10019253_pt1 | contig 10312 bp, 7 predicted proteins | sample TergutLab28metaG_FD_96883 | JGI IMG/M metagenome (GOLD analysis project Ga0136643, IMG submission 96883) | Labiotermes labralis P1 segment gut microbial communities from Petit-Saut dam, French Guiana - Lab288 P1 (version 3) (version 3) | ecosystem: Host-associated > Arthropoda: Insects >... | reverse complement strand
GTGGCGCGTATGGGTGAGGAGAGGGGGGTGTATAGGGTCTTGGTGGGGAAGCCGGAGGGAAAGAGACCACTGGGGAGACCTAGGCGTAGATGGGTGGATAATATTAGGATGGATCTCCAGGAGTTGGGACTTGGGTATATGGACTGGATTGGGCTAGCCCAGGATAGAGACAGGTGGCGGACGCTTGTGAGTGCGGTTATGAACCTTCGGGTTCCGTGAAATGCAGGGAATTTCTTAACTAGCTGCAAACCAGTTAGCTTCTCAAGAAGGACTCTGCTGCACCATGGAGTAAGTAATGCTGCCTCCACTTTGGTATCATACGGACGCACGTAATTGCTAGTACTCCTGGCGTGTCATTTTACACCTTCGAACGTCGTTACATAGCCACAAGGCACGCTAAACATTGTGCCACTTTAATTTCTTTGCTAACATAAATCTCTTCTAAATTCCAAATGGAATTCATTGAGGACAAAAGACGAGTGCGTGGTCTAGACAACATCTGTGCAGGTACCACGTTTTTTTCCCCATGTAACACGCAATGCTGTCAGAAATTTCTAACTTTAACACCACATTTACATGTTTTTTGTTCTACATGATTACTGAGATGCTGAATCTATTCCAGTAAATCCCACTGCCGTTCATTGCTGTCATCTTCTGATACTATTTGAAAAACCATTAACTAAAACCGGCAAAATTTCAAACCTCTTTCCAACAAACCTTCTGCAGAATATTTCCTACTCCTTAAAAATGGTAAAAAATTACTACTGTACGAATTGTAGTGATTATAGTTCGCTTTTGATATAACATGAATCTATAGACATTTAGGTATTTCAGTTGTGTATTTTAGAATTAAAATATCTGGTATCTGTAAGCATTTAAAATTAAGTAAACTCACAACTTCTTCCAAGAAATTCTTATTTTTGCTCCGAAAACAAGCTAAAGGAGAAGTTCCTGAATTGTTAAACTTATTCAGGCTGATAATTCACATGAAGATATTTTGAAGTCACATCTAAGTTTAATACAAACTGCGTGCTTAAGCTTCATATTGCAGAAATGGAACGAGAGCGAGCTTAGCGTAGCTTAATTCACATACGTTGCAATTAGCGTTCCATTCATTAGTTCCTGGGAAAACCAGCCAGGATCCTAACTGGTACCGCAGTAATGTAAGTAAGATTACTGTGGTATTTGCACATACCCAGGAGAACTGTTTTGAACTTTACACCAACTTAACACAGAAGTATAACTGTCTAAATTTCAAGTAACAACCGCAACGCTTTATATAGCGATAGACGGTGCCCACAGGGAACTGTGGAAGAAGCCGTCATATTATCTAAAAATTGAGGAATTCATTTGACCACATTTGTAAGTATGACGTTATTACTGCCGTATCGAGGTTAGGGTTTTCTGTAATTTGGCATCGTGTAATTATATATATGGACAACGTTTCGGTGAAACTACTGTCTTTCATCTTCAGGCTTTATTTATCCTGAAGATGGAGGCAACAGATCGCTCCAAAATGTTGGCATCCATTTATAATAGTACGAGGCTTCAGATAACAGAGGGCCATAATCATTATCATAAGATCAACTGGGGCAAGGTTTCAAGTCGAGTTGGAAGTTCGAAACTTTGTGTGTGTCTGTGTGTGTGTGTGTGGTGTGTGCGTGTGTGTGTGTGTGTGTGTGTGGTGTGTATGTGTGTGTGTGCGTGTGGTGTGTGTGGGTGTGTGTGTGTGTGTATGTGTGTGTCCTGTAGATTAGTACGTAAGCAAAAGCAGCGAATTCATTCTCGCCGAGAATGTGTTAAAAAACGTACACATGGAAAGTGTTTTTAGAGAATTCAGTGTTGAAGGTAAAGAGAAGAGGAGAGGATATCGGAAAGCCGTTGTTCTTTTGTTTCTGTTCTCGGACGCCCTCGATATCATTAGTATCGCGAGCAAAAACGTCGTATAAACTGCTGTTTTCTGGAGAAGGAAGGACAAATTGTTTGTTTTTGCTTGGACATTCGTCTTCGTCTTCATCAGTCTCATAGATTTACCGACGCCTAGCTTTCCCCGTGTCGTAACAGAACAACATATAAGATGAATGAATACAAAAGTTCTGTTACTCTAACCTGTTCTACATGCAGGCCTATACTCGTATGTTCTGACCTGTTTATCCTGCTGTAATAGAAGGAGCTGCAATTTCACCGCGCAGTATATTAGTTTTCCGCATGATATTCATAATCAACACCACGTAATTTCCTAAACAGTATTAATAAAATTGTCTTATAGTTAAAACGTGGGGTGTGGTCTGTGTTAGTTGGGACTGAATTTTCTTTAAACAGTTGATCACGATGAGACAGTATACAGTTATCACCGGATGGCAGATATCTACATAGCTCGCAGCTCGTCTTGGATTGCTGGTGGAGAGAAAAGCCGCTGTCCGACAGGACTGAACTCTAGTCAAGTGTTAGACTGTGATATCCCTGGTCGCATACTTGTTGCGGGGATGAGTTTTTTTTCGGACAGCGGGCTTCTGGATTTTGATATCGTGTTGAAGTTAAAGTGGATACAAACTTTCGGAGGAACTTGCTACATCCATCTTCAGTGATGAAGAATTTTATTCACTTTTGGTAATGAACTGATTATGGTAGGATGGTTTGAGGTTATGTAGGATGGTTGCGTAGCCGACTAACCCCCTGGTAACATGAGATTTCTTAGGCGCCTTGTAATTTAGTGTTTTATTTATATATCACCTTGTTTTTTGTAATTACAGCTGCTTTAGTGATAGCACTTTTTTTTACAATCACACACCAAGTCTTGGCACTGCTTGCTTCTTTATCTTCTGCAACAATACTTACTTTCTCCCAAGTCGTACAACCTGTCCTTCTACCTTCACTCCACAGGGCAATACCCGCAACACCCTTCCCTATAGTTATTAGTTGGACTACGAAAATGTTGTATTTTCGTTGGCTGCCCAATTAAAAAATTCTCGAATAAACTTAAATTTCCGTAGAAAAAAACTCCCCCAACATAACAGAAAATCGATAATTCTTCACCGAAATAAACCACAAACTTTGTAAACACAATGACAAACAGAATTTCCAAATATCGAATCCCCCTCACAGTTTTGAAATGGTCACATCCGGAGGGACATGGGTAAAAGAGAGAGGGTTGAAGGACAGGGATCCCTTCACAAAGCGGTTGGTCCAACAGGCTACTTATGTTCGGCTGCAGTTGGATTTAATGTGGCAATGTAGATGGTGTAGGCCGTCCCGTATCCTCACCCTGATCACTTCGGTGTAAGAACTGAACTTAATCCTTGATCATGCTTCTCCTAAACATCAGTAGTCACAAATCTACACGGTGCCTAAAATCATAAACTTGCAATCCGAATCCCTCATCCTAAATATTGATTCAAAAAGTGGAGCAGGTGTGATGTCGCTACACAAGATGTGACACCCCTTGCCAGAACTATCTTTATTGAGTTTTGTTTAACCTCATCAGTTATGTCAATTGCAGGCATCTCCTACTTGATCGAAGGGATTACTAGATTGCGAGTTCTGAATTTAAAGGGATGGATTAAATATTGGGTTTTAATACCCAAGTTATACGTTAATTTTAAGCATGAGATCAAACACGTAACTTGTTCCAGCTGCGTTTTAGAAGGGAGAAGAGTACAAAAGAAAAACAAATGTCTTAAATATTGTAATATGACCCAAACCTATTTCGATACCCAAAAATACGATTTCACTTCATGTACAGTGTGTACAGTGGTTTTTAAATTCGGATATACATTGAACATTACATTTCTTCGAAATGTAGAAGGCTGCAAGCAAATCTGTTAAAGTATATTGGTTATTGTACACTAGCACCATCTGCTTTAATATTAAAGATCTGCATTTTTACAACAGAATTATTCATATAATTCTTTCCATAAAGAGGAATTACTTGCTTAAACAACATCAACACTTCGCCCTTATAATGGAGACTTGTTACGTTTTATGTGAGGAAGGAACTGCTTTGTTGTGTGATGTGTGCATAAATTTGACGCTTCAAAATTGCAAGTTCAGAGTTTCGCCATTTCTATTTCAACGATCAGTTTAACGTTAAAAATGTGTATTTTAAACCACTGTCCTCTGGTGTGGGGTGTCTTCAGTTTAGAAAAAGAGGCAGTATTTTCCTCCGAAACACTGATCCTTGTCTAGCAAACTCTTTCTGCTCACATTCAAGCAGACAAATGTTGATACAGTCAAGATTCTCAAATCCCATCCGAATTCTAAGTTGTCTTCAGAAAGAGCAAGTCAAACAAGTAAGTATGAAGGTAAAGTTCTCATACTTGCTATGAAGACATGACGGAGTACAGGAGCTTCCTTACTCTTAACTTCAGCTCTAAATAGGTGTGTGTGGCATCTTCACACCCTGCCGCTGTACCCTCGCGGAAAGTGCTACCGCAACCCTCTGAATAAGAGACTGGGGCCCGAGAGAATCTCGACATTTTCTTTTGAGAAGAGAAAACCTCTTTTCCCTGCGTAGAGTCAAGCCGCGATAACTCGTTTGACCAGACCATAGCTTACCTACAGAGGTATCCTGGTTCCCTGACCTGTTCGTGATCACTTCGTTAGGGAGCAAAGGTCCTTAGCCCATTAATCTTTTGACGCCTAATGTCAACTACAGTGGACGTACCGCACCGTTAACCTCTAAAGTCGCATTTTATATATTTATTCAACAAATATAGGTACTGAATATTTTAAACATGGTATATACTCTCCGTTTTTTTCTCTACAAAATGCAGTTTGTTTCATAATTCTAACGTATTTGGTTCCTGTATTATTCACATTTTATATACAGGGTGTGCTAAAATTTAAAAAATAATTCCGGTGCCAAAAGGTTAATAGGGCTGTCAAATGGTAACAGAGGCTGCGGGATTTTATAGGAGGTAGCGAGACACGCGGTACATCTCTATCTTACTGGCAGTGCAGTTACCGCAAGGGGTTTTAGACAACCACTAAACTGTACGTGATAACTATCGCCTAGTCTTTGGTGGGTAGGAAGTTCTAGGAAACGGGGTAGGCTTGTATAGTGATATACGGCCTACGTGTTATGCCTTGGACTGTCGTATCACATCAGGGTATGCAAGGAATCTGCGGAGTCTGCATACATTACACGTCTGGTCACTGTGCTACGCTCTTGAATTCAGACGTGTACAGAGAGCAGAGCGATGCTGCTTTTATTGCGATGCTGCCCAAGTTAATATCCAAGCGAACAATAAATGTAAAAGCGTAAACAAAATATGTTCTGAAACTTTCAGTGCCGTGACACCGCTACCTTTTTGGATAGTTACTGTCATGTGACACGGCTAACCCTAGCGATACTTACTTTTATGTGACACCGCTAACCCTAGCGATAATTACTGTCATGTGACACCGCTAACCCTAGCGATCGTTACTGTTAGGTGACACCGCTAACCCTAGTGATCGTTAAAGATATTACGATCCGGTATTACCAATACGGTTACCAATGTCAGGGCCTTCATAGTGGTCTACCCAATTAGGGGGTCTACCCATTCGCGTTGGACTTATTCTATGCTACAAAATAATTCCAACAAGCATCGGCTGCTTTGATTTACCGGACAGAACTCTTAAGTTGATCAAAGTTGGCAGCTTCTTTATTTAGCACCTGATATCAAAACATTCTTGACGGCTGTTGCCAGTGACGAAATGAGAAAGTCTCCACGATCATCAGGTACTGACGTAAGTAGATGAGCTTTTCCAGGTGGCGTAGGCACAGATGTGATATCTTATCTGTCACCAGAAATACCAGTATGTTTTTAATAATATCTGAAGACAAAACATCTCTGACAATGTACTTAACCAAATGAAATAGTTTGTATTAAACTGAATCAAAACTGTGGGTTAATAAACTGAATTAAGTCTTGTTAATCACTTGACACAATTTTTTAGAAAAATTTGACAATTGATTTCACCGTAAATTTAATATGAATGTCTTCCTACTGTTGGTTGCCTTACAGCTGAATATTTTCAATCGACAAAAGAGGCCCCTTCAAAAAAGCGACCTCGTAAACCTTAGGAGGAGGATGATCAACACTTTTTCAAAAAATCATAATATGTCTACTGAAAACAATGTAATTTCGAACTAAAAAAATTGAAGACTTTCTTAAAAGGCACTACAGTCAAAAAATAACACGAAAACGTACCTCTGATGTCACAGTGGAATGAATACTCTCAGTTCTGCTGTATGACAGACCCAAGATTGTGATGGCACGTCGGTAATTCGGTGTTGCTGCGAAACAGGGTAATATGGAAAGAATGAAAAGTCTGAACAGAAGTAAGTATATAATTTGCATATGTAGATAGCACGAATTTTGATTTAGACGCTTTATGTCCACCTGGTGGGATAAAAAATACGAACTGTTACCTAGTCTTTGTTTATTCAGCGTTTACCAACATCTGGTACCAGTGTGTTTCTTATGAGGTAAGAAATAAATATTTAAATTTATTAGTAACCAATTTCATATTTTGTATACATGTAAAATAACCACTGCCACCGCGTGACAACCCAATTGCAGTTTATTATTATTATTATTATTATTATTATTATTCTCCCACAGGGATTGGGGAAAATTAAACAGTCAGTAAACCCAACCAAGGTGACCTGGAATCCCCAGCCGGGATAGTTCGTTAAATTCTGACTAGGGACAGGGCGGCTGAAGAATAAACTTACATTACAGAAAATTTTCTTCAACCCAAAGCCTTCACACCGACTCTGTAAGTTATGCACCCTTCTATCCGAAGGGTACCAGATGTTATTCTCTCGGCGGTGAGGTGACCATTCATCTATAGGTAGTGCCGAGAACAAATATTTTTGGAGTCATATCTCCACTCCTCCATACGTCTTCAGAGTCTGATGCTCAAAAGAGGCAATTCTACCTTTACTCCTCAACCGAATCAGAAATAAAAGTCAAAAGCATTAAGTCAGAAGAACCTTTCCGCTATAAATCTAAAAGACAAACTCTCCTGTCCGAAGGGACATTCTGCCTGTCATAATATTCTTTGCACCTCTGAGTACAGCGAAGAGTATGCGATTTGTGAGACGTCTGCTCGGCTGTATTCTGCGTTAACTCCATAATGGCTGTTGTTACAAAGTAAACAAACAAAATGCAAACACTTATTTAAAATCACAATAATGTTTTAATACACGAAAACTCCTACATGTTTCGGGCCTCCCTGGCCCATCATCAGGGAGAGCACAGTTGCATAAAACAATCGTTAAAACAGTACCTTGAACAAGCTCAAACTTACAGGCTGCTCCAATTACTGTGCACATATAAATCTCTATAATTCATACAGTGACACACGTACGACTGTTCTACATACTAGGGACGATAGAAAGGTTGGATAATTGTTGTATACAACTGTGCACTGCCTGACGATGGGCCAGTGAGAACCTAAACATCTAGGAGTATGCGTATATTACAGCGCTGTTATGGTTGTAACGAAGTGTGTTTATTTTGTTGGTTGACATAGTAACAATTGTATCATAATGCACGGAATCGAAATTGTAGAAGTCCATAATGGCTGTTTGTGACTGAAATAAAGTGAAACCATTTTCACGTTGAAAAGCACCCTGACACACGTAAAAAGCTCCCCGATAAAAACAAAAACAAAACAGACAAAACACCTGATACGTAGGCAATTCAGACGACATGTTTAGTTCATCAAATACACATATTCTGCTGGGTTGTTCTGAAGGTTTGAGAATGGATGGTGTCAATACGACAGACCTTCCTTTGCACTTACAAGCTGTCCGGCTATATGCCTCTGAAAAAGAGAGACTGCCGGGCTACTCGCTGTAAAGCGGAAGACATTTTTGCTGCATAGCGACCGATGATGCCGCCCGCTGTGTAGTGCTCAGCGCACCGATAAACAATACTATCTGTGTAATGTCCTGGTGTGATTAGGTAAGTCACGCTTCGTTTCTATGGCAACCGCCGGATGGGCACATTGAAATGAAAATCTGAGTTGCTGACGACTATAAATGTTCCTCTCATACGAAACAATTACACAGTGTTCTCGTGCTAACACCTCCCCGGCTCCCGCCTCAAGGGAAACTGGACTTGCGACATCAAACACAAACCACGTTGTGCCGTGCCCATGGCAACCCAGGTCTGACTCAGTTACAACCCAAGATCCGTCGTCAGCATGGAATGAACTGCCTCCATCAATCAGACAGAAATCAAGCACGTTATAAACAAGGTACTGGGAGAAGGCACAACCAGATGACACAGGAAACAAAATGAAAGTCTGGTTTACTTATGGCAGTTACACCAGATGGCACCAGTGAATCGAAAGTTTGTATTACTTACGACAACATAATCATGTCATAGCGGTTCGGGAACATAAATGACGCCAAAGACAACGGGAAACAGAAGAATTTCACGGCTGCGTGTAAATCTGACGCTAAGAAAGGGAGAAATCTCACTGTGTTGCGTAAAACTATGAAAGACACGTGGATTAGGTCATGACACCTGTGTGCTGAGTGAGTGAGTGACGTACGGACACCCCGAATGTCATATCACCAATGACGTCACGCATGGGTTTCCCTGGTTTCGGATTTCTATCTAAAACCACGCGTGTCACTGACTCACCATGGTTTACCATGGCTCCGCACACGAAACAATAATCGGGACGGTTTTTGAGTGACGTCACGACCTGGCATTTTTAAGTGTATGTAGAGGGGTATATCAGACGGTGAATATTACGTTATCTTGTCACATAACAGGACCGGATCCATTATGTATTTGTATCGACACACATACACATACATACAAACAAACATATACACGTCAATTCACCCCTGTGATGAATTCAGCATTAGGCCATACACTAATATAAGGCAATGGACGCCAGATCCACGCATTCACAACCTCGACACCAGAGGTAAGTGGAGAGCTTCACAGCCCGGCCTCTTTATACCAAGGGAAAGAGTCCCTTATTCGGAGTCGGTCCGGATCCAGATTAGAATAAATTTCTCCACCTGGCTTAAATGAGCCCCGATTCACCAGTGTACCAGTCCGCCGGTTTTTCAATACACTGACGGAGACATTCCATCAACTGATAAGTTCTGTAAGACCTCCGAAGTCCTTGTCTTTATGCTAATATGTCGTGGGTACACTGGCGATGCTGTTCGACATCTTGTACGACAACTGGGTCGCGTTTTACTTTTCCTTTGGTAACTTAATAAATTTATGGTCCAATTTCGTACATATGCAAAGGAAATTAAAACACGCGGAAATAAAGCGAAGCAATGTAACAAGACCAGGATATATAAAACGCCAGCCTGAATTTCATTTGTTCACACTTGTGCACAATGAGACATATAGCCACGTCCTAGCCACAGTACGCACTGAATTCTCACGCCGTGGCACTTGAACATAAGCAAACAGAAAACATTCGTGTCATCACGCACAACGGCATAGAAACTTTAGAGCAACCGACAAAATGTTCTGCATGTTGTCTGCAATCACAGACACACATACAATAAGTCCCTTCCTTTGCACTGTATCGTGTAGTGTCTGTAGGAGGTGTTTGATTTTAGTGAAACCTAAGAATGCTCCAAGTTAAGTCCATAATGTACAATAAGTAACGTTTGAAGCAAGAGGTATTTAGATAGACAAAGCAAGCAGGCAGGCAGGCAGGCAGGCAGATAAATGGACAGATAGACAGACAGACAGATAGATAGATAGATAGACAGACAGGCAGACAGACATAGATAGATAGATAGATAGGATAGATAGATAGACAGACAGACAGACAGACAGACAGACAGATAGATAGATAGATAAATAGATAGATATCCATATATATATATATATATATACATAGAGTACAGATACTGCAACCTCCCTACCTCACAAGGCGGCACTCCTCTTTATTCACTCTCCTCTACTACACTTATTTCCTTACTCCCAGTCACGCCAAGTATCTTCCATCTGTCCGTCCGTAACAAGTCGACTACCCTGCGCCATCCTATGTGTGTGTGTGTGTGTGTGTGTGTGTATATATATATATATATATAAATATATATATATGTGTGTGTGTGTGTGTGTGTGTGTATACAGGGTGTCCCAGGAGGAATGTGCCAGACTTCGGGAGAATGTTCCTTATGTTAAAGTATACCGATATAACCCAAAACACCTATGTCCAAAGTTGAACGGTTACTGAGATAATGGCCAGAGAATAGTGGGGGCTTCTGGCGGTTCCAAATACTGCAACCTGCACAGCTGATGTGGCACGCGAGAGCGTTGATGACCTT
>Ga0136643_10019251_pt1 | contig 10312 bp, 5 predicted proteins | sample TergutLab28metaG_FD_96883 | JGI IMG/M metagenome (GOLD analysis project Ga0136643, IMG submission 96883) | Labiotermes labralis P1 segment gut microbial communities from Petit-Saut dam, French Guiana - Lab288 P1 (version 3) (version 3) | ecosystem: Host-associated > Arthropoda: Insects >... | reverse complement strand
CAGATGCTCTCTCTGCGAGGCCTGTTAGATCAGACCGCAAACGGTCAGATGCTCTCTCTGCGAGGCCTGTTAGATCAGGCCGCAAACGGTCAGATGCTCTCTCTGCGAGGCCTGTTAGATCAGGCCGCGAAACACGCGGCCCGCAAGTTCATTTTATGCGGACGGTTCACTGATCTTGTTGCAGTTATAGAATCGTGGAAATGTAGATTCCAAAATTATTAACTTGAGACGAATTTGAGATCCCTGTGTTAGCAGAAGCAAGTCCCTGTCGCTAAGCTTGTCAGGAATAGCTTTATATAGCAAGCTGTACAAGTAGACATGCTTACTATTTCCTTCTAATCAAACCAGAGGTAAATTTATGTTCCGAAACGTCGCGTACGTCTATCACGTTCACAAGCAGAAATCGGACAGAGTCCTAGCAATATATTGTAATGTCTGCACTAGGGGCAGACATTTTTTTCAAGCCCTACGCCTTACAGTCGGTATTGTGATTCTGATGTTGGTACATCTAAGCAGTGTACAATCGGAAGCAAAGGCTTAAAAACATTTAAAAATTACGGTCTATGGAGTAAAAACTAACAGACTTTATGGCGTATTTTATTTTATGCTGTGACGCACGTGACTAAAATTAAGCGTATCTGCGTTTTCCACAAGGGGCACCATAAAGGGGCCATTTGTAGACAGACTTAACATGTTACAACTAACTCTATAACGCTCAGGCCCCACAATGTTCGTGAAAAATGTACAGAGAGGAACCACGAAATAAATTGTTATGAAACTGTTCATATAACAGAAGGCAACACGATTAACTATTTCTCAACTTTATTTTTGATATCCAACTCAACATGTTTCAGACAGACTTACTGTCCATCATCAGGAGTCTTGATGCTGTAGTCACAGCAACTGGTATTTGTTATACCAGTTGCTGTGACTACAGTATCAAGACTCCTGGTGACGGACATTGAGTCTATCCGAAACAAAATAAAGTTGAGAAAGAGTGCATCTTGTTGGCTTCTATTTTATGAATATATCACGATACACGGTCCTCAGAATGTCAAGTTATGAAACTGATTATGCTTCACAACCCTCCATTTCACAGAATGATACACCTACTGTAATGCTTCTAATACTTTAATGACGTGAATATTGAAAGTCGTTTTCTATCCGATGCCCCGCTGCAACAGAAGGATTATTCCTTTTAGAAGGTTTCCTGGCTTCAGCTATTTGTCTTTCTGGTAAGAGCAACACGTGGATAAAAGATGAATATTCAGCATTGGTTGAATTATATGGATAGGAGGAAACGGAAGCACTCGGAGCAAAACTTGTCCAATTGTCACACTGTCCACCACAAATAACGCACGGACTAGCAAGGGTGCGAATGGTGGACGGCACCATCCGCACCGCACACACGACCTACGCAGCGGCTCTCAAGACCACCACCTATCCAAAAACTCGGTGCAGAAAACCATATGCTGCAACTCAGCATCCAGTGCTCCTGATGATGGGCATATGTACCCGAAACATGTCGAGCTAAGAATGCATTACTAAAATTGCCTCGTTGCATCAAGTTGGCATTTCAAGTTATTTCATGAGGAAGTTGCACGGTCAAACAACCCTCAAGTTTCGGAAAACGTTATTGCACATACAACGTGTGCTTTGATTTTCTCAGCAAATTTGTCTGAAATATTTCACATTCTGAGAAGCAGTCAGCGAGATAATATCATAAGTGTACTGCCGTCTTCAAGTAAAATACCCGTTACTTTTGTCAGATGTTAAGGAGTCTTAAAGTTCCTCGATATATTTTCGAAAAATAATCCAGTGTCAAATTCCATGGAAATCCGTCCAGTAGACGCGGAGTTGTTCCATGCAGCCAGACGGAAGTACAGCCGGACAGACAAATAATAATAATAAACTGCAATTGGGTTGTCACCCGGTGGCAGTGGTTATTTTACATGTGTGAAAACGGTTACTACTAAATTTAAGTCGAAAGGACTACATGAGAAGCATGTAGTGGCAACTTGGAATCTTGGGAACCATCTCAGCACTTGCTTATAGACACAGGGAAACCAAGAAAAACCTGTGTGGAGATGGTCGGTCGCAGGACCTTCCGAATACTGACTTATAGTCAGCAGTCCGGCATCTAAAGTAAAAACAGCAATACACACATAGTATGTACATGACGAAGTTAATAGTGGTTTTTCGCAATTTTGCAAAAGCGCCTAGGAAAATAATTGCTGATTGCCAGAAATCCATTCAAAAACACACAAACAGTCTACACTCTGGTCAGATGTAGACTTTGGAATGTTAAACCTGGTGGTACATAAACTAACAGCTAGGCTTTAAAGGGCTACAACTGACTGGTATTACAACCGTGAACTGCGTATAGCACTACATAACGCATTTCTTTACGACCAGTTTAAGTACACTTGCGAACCAAATCGAATAGCCAGCGCGGACGGAACATAACTCAACACAGCAGTCCAAATTTAAAATTTCAATTTCAGGTATTACTTGCCATTCGTCAATATAAAATGGATCATTTATTTTGGCTCCTCATGTTAAACTTCGACATCGTTGATACGACGCGTGAAACTTTACGCGTCCTTGAACACGGTTACAGCCTGAGAACAACGGACGTGCACCTATCCATCTACGTTCCTATAAAACAACCGTACTGACAATTCCTTCTGCTCGCTAGCTGACGTAGTCTGCAGCTGCGGCCACATAAATTTTGTGTTCTACCGGACTCGTAACAAATGAATATTGTTCGAGATTAATACCAATACACAAGCGAAAAATAAAATAGAGAGATTCACGACCGAAGCAATATATTATCTCCACATTAACGTCACAAGATTCTATTTCAAGCGAACAGGTCAGAAGGAGATGCTATTGCAAACATGCATAAAATCCTAACACGTTAACCGACATGAACGTAGCACACTGGACCAAGGCACAAACGCAGCAGTTAGAAGAAGCAGCAGCAGCAGCATTTACTTAAAACAGATGCAAAATATCTCATTTCCAGTACCATCAATTGTTACCATGAAACTGCCTATTCACATGAACAATTTTTGTACATTTTGAAAACAAATTTAAATTTTCTGTGTTCCTGTGAACACAATGCACGTTCGGATTTCATTAAAGGCAAGAATTTTATTAGTTTTTGTTAGCGGGGGGGGGGGGGAGTTAGGTTTTCAAGTTGGACCGTCCTCAGTTCAGTTAATTTAAGTAAAACTGTAGGTTTGTTTGAATAACATTACGCATTCCCTACACAGACAACAGACTACACACATGTAGGACGAGATCTAAAAGAGATGTGACAATCTACGCATCAGGATCTTAAACATAATCTGTTTTCACGTTACAAAATGAAATGATTTAACAGTACTTTGAAAATCATACGAAATACCATACGTGTAAATTCGTTAATAACACTTGGCGGGGGGCGACAAATTCGACCACCGGTATTACGAACTTCAATTTACGAAGGAGTCAAGCTAGAAAGAGGGAAAAGATTGGTTTGGACCGAACATTAACCCTTTAAACGCCGGATTAAATCTCATTGCCATTTGCTCGCATTATTAGGAGCTCATCTCATCATATTTTCCACGTTCGCAGGATAAGGGTTAACACACATACATCACTTTCCCCCATTATCACTCCAAATTTTTATATGTCACTCTTCAATTCAGTAGCAAAAAAATTTTTTTTTAGGTTACGTCTTGTGTCTAATATTGCTCTATAGCCTGTGAAGTAATTTTGTACGTGGACTTTCCACAGCTGAAGTGCATGTCTAGGTCTAAACGGTGGTATTTCTCAGGCAATGGCATGACACACGGTATATAGCAAAAGACCTACAATATAGTGAATTTTGTAGCCAGAGCAGCGGTAAAGTCCAAAGCGATTTCTCGCAGAGCGAATCTGACTACACGCGGCCGGAAGTAATTAAATTCGTTGGTTTAAAAATTTGCCGAACATTGAAAAATTTAAAAGCACTCGGATAAACACGGGCAGGTACTTATTCAACCGCCGCAGAAGCTGGCAGCATCTCCTGCCCAAGAACTGCGTAAATTTGATATTCATGTGTCCGTGCATAGTTAGTATGATTTTATAATTACAACCAACAAGATGTAACTATTTTTGATTATTTATTTCTAAAAATCTCTACATGTTTCGGGCGGTTCCTCCGCCCATCATCAGGAGCACATAAGTGTATATTCAGCTTCAGGTATTGTCAACCGATACTGCTGCAGGCTGGTATCGTGGATGGAAAGCAGTTCCATCTCAGCCACGATACCAGCCTGCAGCAGTATCGGTTGACAATACCTGAAGCTGAATGTACATTTATGTGCTACTGATGATGGGCGGAGGAACCGCCCGAAACATGTAGAGACTTTTAGAAATAAATAATCAAAAATAGTTGCATCTTGTTGGTTGTAATTATAAAATCTTAACTGTGTGAATACGTTACGTCCAAAAATGTACGGATTTTAACCGATGGGTGGTACTTAAGCGTCCCAATTCAGATAATCCCATTCTTTCCACGTAAGTACAAAACAACGAATACTGTATGTACATAACCGAGTCAGAACGTCACTGCTACAGTTGTAGAAATCGTGGACCCAAATGAAGCAAAAACTGCCTTTCATTTAGATGTAAGCGCTCGACAGGCAATACTGACGTCTGAATTCCATGTATCTTACAGACACTGAACTGAGGTCATATATGGACCATATACAGATTTATATTTATAATGGAGCAATCCTTGAAACTGGAAGCAAGATTTAGCAAATTGTGGATAAGAGTTTGGACGTTAATTTTATAAAACAAAGACGCAAAACATAAACGCACATTTAAAAATCGACCCCTTACATTAAAAAAAAAACTTAGTAAGTTCCATATCCGTGCATTATAAGGATATTTCAATTCACGTAATAAGACCAACAAATGGACGTACGGAAAATATGTTTACCGCATTCTGTTCATCACCAACACGTTTCAATGGCCGCAGCGACCACCATCAGCTTAACTTACAAGGACAGCAGACAGCCAACCAATCTGTCAAAATGCGTGTTAGAAAGAAAGTTTTCGACATTCTTGGTAACATCGAGTGGTTCATTTGTGCATTTCGAGAGATTGGTTGGTTTCCTGCTATCCTTGTAAAGCACCCTCATGATGGTCGCTAAGGCTGTTGAAACATGTTGGTAGACACATTTTAATTACCTGCATTTGTCGGTCTTATTACATGACTTAAAATACCACTTAAATTAAGAGTCTGATCTTTTTAAAATCTGTTTAACGAAACGGAAGAAAATATGAATAAATTTGAGGCTTCTTATTGGTTAAAAATAAATGACGATAATTTATGCATTTTGGTTGCCAGTTCAAAAGCTTTAAAGAAGGGCAGGTGCCACAGGTCTCTTGTTATACAGATACAGCAAGCGAGGATAACGATGGCCCGTTGTTTTCCACAGCGGCTGTGTAGCGGTCATCCTGCTGGCTCCCCGCTCGTTTGTCTCACAGGCCTCTCTAGCGTCAACTGCACGTCAAAGTATGAAAGTGGAGACCAGAGCCATCTATGGTCCGTTGAGCGTATCAGAACAGACCATCACTATGCTGAACCATTCATCGCGAGCCGTAACATAGTCAAAGGCCCCTCTTTGTTCAACTAGAAAATATATTACTTGACACTTCAAACCGCGAGACACAGTTACTACAAAAAAAAAGTTCATATGATGGAACCAAGGAAATAAATGGCTTCGGTACAGCATTTTAAGCGACGGGTTTATATCACAACGCTTCTGTGGTTTACACAAAAACACAATTTGTGTAATTACATTTTTGTACGTAAAAGAGAACAGTCGCAAGAAAAGTAAGAATAAATTTATTGTACTCACCTTGTTCAATATTTTGACATTTAATATTGAGTTTAGTGACTTGTAACTGATACTATCTGTTATTGGGCCTGTTATAAGTACATTAACAGAACCCATGTAGAATTCCGTAAGACCGTAACACCAGTGACGTCTTTAAAGGCTGTAATAAAAAAAACCATTTTTTTATTCCTCTCTTAAACCACAATCATAAATATTTACCCACAATAATAACTGAACATCTCTAACAACGCTCTGAACTGTGACAGGCCTATTCATCATGTCAACGCAGTATTTTCCAAATAGTCTATATTCCGCACGTTGACAAATTATCTTTACCGAAAATACTTAGGTGTAATACGCTTCGACGTGTTGCCTTTGTCGTTATATATAACAAATCGGCCCGATGTAACAACAGACAGTGCAGTTAGCCGGGACCTCTCCTTACAAAACACGGAGGTCCTTACACGACAGCAACACCTTCCTAGTCTGTTATATCATCAGCTTAGTCATAATAATAATAATAATAATAATAATAGCAATCAAACAAACTCCGTGGCCTTAGTCCGCACGCGAACTATACCGACAGAACGGCCGCCGCCGGTCGGCGGAGTTAGTGCCAACTTTTGCGGATAGAGGGGTGTCACGTGGTCAGCGCAACGGGCCCCCACAGCCGTTAATCTCTGTTTTCTAGACCTGGAACCGCTACTTTTTTCATTCAAGTAGCTCCTCAATTGACCTCACGAGGCTCAGTGGACCCGGTTCCAGACCCACTACTACTCAGAAAATCTAGTAGCGCCGGGGATCGAACCCGGGACCTCTGTATCTGTAGCCAGAAACTCTGACCACTAGACCACAGAGGCGGTCAATAATAATAGCAATAATAATAATAATCAGTATTTAACGCTGACGTTATTATGTTTTAACTTCGTGTCTCTATAAATATCTCGCACTTCTGTAGGACCATTTGTATGTCTTTTAGGGAAAGGAATGGGTATAAACTCAAGCTCTTCTTATAAGTCATCTCGAATTAATTTAACAATTCTTTGAATTGTGAAGTCCAACATAGCAAATTTCGAAAGCCAATTGTCCCTCTCAGTTAACTAAAATTTTCTACTATTTATGGATGCCGAATTTGTTTTTGCTGTTGGCCTTGGAGATGTCTTCTCCTAGACGCCATCCTAACACAGACAGGATATACCACACCACGCCCTCATACACCTTACTCCAACCGGACCGTCTTCACCTTTTCGCCTAGGTCTTCCAAGGTGACTTTCTTTAGGATTTTCTGATCAAAATGTACGAACTTTGAGGTACGTCATGCAGGCTGCAAAAGATTACCCTTTCAATGTTAACCCCTAAATATGATCACTCCAATAAAATTTAGTGAAGAATGCTAACGTGAACCCATTCACTCTGAAATTTTCACCAGTTTCCTGCTGCTGCCACTTTCTTAAGTTTCGACGCTCTGCACGACACCTTCGATATCTTTCTTCATTAAACCGAGAAAAGACGTTCCATATATACAAACATACAAACAAACAAAAAGAAAGAGATAATTGCATCTTGACATATTTTAGTCCAATTTTTTTTTTTTTTGTATTTTGTTGTTCATTTAACGACGATGTTAAGAACTGTATTGTATTGCGCAACCGTTCATCGTAATCAATGAATAAAAAATATGAGCAGAGAGGCGGTCGTGGCCTACTCCAAGACACTATTCCAATAGTCTGCGTGTACTGAGGTAAGCCATATAAAGTATCAGCCAGATTAGTTACTGACCAGACCGAATTTCGAGATGGCAAGCCCCCAAAATTCGAGTAAAAAGCTCTAATAATCTAGCAAACGTCAAAGCATCAGATCTAGAAACTGTACACAACGACACAACGGTAAGGACAGAACAGTAACCGGCAGTCGGTCCCTCCATAGTTAAGTTACTATTTGCTGGAAAATCTAAGAGAAACAGCGTATGTGAGAAAGGCCAAATTTTTAATAGTATCAAATCAAAATAAGCCTGCAAGTCTGACGCGGAACATTCGGTTTCAGTGTCATCAGTTACCAAACTGTGCATGTACAGTACATTCTTCGTGAACGAAAGAAACCTACAACGACCAATAATTTCTTAACAGTTGAAGTTCCTCTCTGCGAAGGTTATAGAGGCCTATGTTTCTTACGGGACATCACTTTGATTTGGAGAGACGTTAAGAATACCGTATTTTGCCTAAGGATGAGATATTTGCATTCTGCGTGTCGTGGCAACTAAAATTAACATGCTTTAGTGTCTGTCTGGTGGAAGGGAAGCAACCATCGCGCTTCTTCATGCTTCTGAGAAGAGAAGAATAGAAGCAGGAAGCAACATAAACTGAAAGAGCAGACATTTTATTTACTGCTCTGATGCTAGAGGGCGTGCTGGGTTTGATAGACATATCATTTTACAACGATGACGCGCACAATTCCGTCTTACATGTTTAAAAACAGAAAAGAAAACTAACCCTGATTTAAACCTGACACACTGAGTACTTTATTAAAAAAATTATTTAATGTCTTTTTTAAAAATAAAGTCTAAGAAAGTTATTCAAACAAAACACTTTCAACAGATACACTTACGTAGGCTAAATGGCAATTTTAGTTAACAGTGTAAAGTCGGTAGATCTGAGGACAAGAGTGTAATGATTAAAGAACAGATATCTTTGGCCTACAATTTTTAAACGAACCAGTTATTCGAAATGTTTAAATAAAAGTGTATTAAGATCGTATGTTAAAACAATATAACAAAGTCTAATATGAGCCATACAAGCCTCTGGATCAGGACTTTGGAAACGACCACGGAATGAACAAACGTGGACAGAATATTTTAAAGAATGACTGTAAGGAAAATACATGGAATCGTTAAAGGAGAACGCTGGATAATAATAAAAAAAAAACAACAAGAAAGAGGACATATTACAAGGGGAAGATACTGTAAAATTTATAAAATCCCTCCGACTAATGTGGTATGGTCATGCAGAAAGAATGTAAGACAAAGAATACCAAAAACAATTGCAACAGCTACAATGGAAGGAGGAAGTAACAGTGGAAGGCCATGTAATAGAAGAAGAAAAGAGGTTGAAGAAGACTTAAGTATAATGGGAATAAAAACAGGGATGCAATGGGCAGAGACCGTCGGGAATGGAGGAAGATTTTACTGGAAGCCAAGGTCCACAACAGACCGTAGTGCCTGAGGAGAAGAAGGTCCTATAAATTATTTTGTATTTACAGGATCTTTAGTCGTGAATTTCATAAAGAAGGCCAGACAACGTGAAGACATGGAGGGAGGCCCCATGGTTTACACATTCCGTTACATCACGCAGAATATTACGTTCCCATATTTGACCAGAACACAAAAACCGGTTGGCAGGCTGTTTTAAAACATATTCTTGCACAATATGAGCCTTTGTCTTCGTAATGTGAAGTACAGGCGACTGTAAGTTAGGCCTAGCAAGGACAAAGGGCGTTCCTCTCGCCGCTGCAGAACCTATACGGCTCTCGAGTTTGTATCCCGTATTAATGGCACACAGACGTACCAGCATGTGTGCTGCAAGTGACGAAATAGTGCAAACTGGCGTCTTCAGACAAATGTTTACAGAGCAGGAAGGTACAACGATAAAACTTACTAGGCCAAACATGGCTCGAATCTCGGCTGATTACCAGGTATCTAGCCTGCTTCTATTCCCGATTATTCTCAGTGCCACCAGAAAAATAACGGATTTATAAAATTAACCTTTTAACGTCCTGCGAAAACACTCTTATAACTCAATTTTATACGTTTAAGTAATTCGGGAGTTCACTGCAATTTTTACGGCGTGTTTCATAACCTCAGTTTTCTTTTTTTCAACAAAATATCATTTATTTAATAAATGTACATTTTTGTTCTCAAACAATTCGTTTTTCGTGAACTAGGCTCTAAAACGTAAATACCAACACCGGCTAGATATAGGTTAAAATCGGCTCTCATTACTTCCTTCTAAAAACTTCATGTCTCCTGCAGCTGCAACCGCCTTTCCGTTTGACGCTATACACGTATAGCGTAAGGAGTCAAAAAGTGGTCGTCAAATAAATAGAAAAAAATAAAACGCAATTTTTTTTATTTGTAATTTTATTTCACAGACTGTGCCGTATGCACCTGACCACCATTCAACCGTTCTGTACGACTGCCACCCTACTGTAACGGTGGAACTGCTACGGCTGGTCGACAACAACAATATCGCGACTGCCACCCTACTGTAACAGTGGAACTGCTACGGCTGGTCGACAACAACAATATCGCGACTGCCACCCTACTGTAACGGTGGAACTGCTACGGCTGGTCGCCAACAACAATATCGAGACTGCCACCCTACTGTAACGGTGGAACTCCTCCGGCGGGGGGACAACAACAATAACAATGCGAATAGCAT
>Ga0136643_10019250_pt1 | contig 10313 bp, 3 predicted proteins | sample TergutLab28metaG_FD_96883 | JGI IMG/M metagenome (GOLD analysis project Ga0136643, IMG submission 96883) | Labiotermes labralis P1 segment gut microbial communities from Petit-Saut dam, French Guiana - Lab288 P1 (version 3) (version 3) | ecosystem: Host-associated > Arthropoda: Insects >... | reverse complement strand
TTAATGGCTATATCAGAAGATGATTTACAAACAATGGCACACCACTTGAACCTTATAGCAAGAAAATATCAAATGACCATATCTAGTACAAAAACAAAATCAATGGCAATGTGGGGGAACCACATACAGAGGGTAAAAATTGTGATGAACGACAATAATATTGAACAAGTAACAGATTTTAAATACTTGGGGTATCGCATATCAGAATACGGAAGTGATTTAGAAGATAAAGTGCAAACATATAACAAAATAAACGGAGCTATACGGAGACATTTTGGAAAACAAATGAACAAAGAAACACAGTTAAGAATTCACAACATTACAGATAAAGCAGCATTGAAATTTGGAAGTGAAGCTTGGGTACTGAAGAAAAGAGAGGAACAACGTTTAGAAGCAGCATAGATGAAATTTTGAGACAATTACTTGGAATAACAAAACAAGATAAAGAAAAGAATCAATGTATTAGGCAAAAAACAGGATCACAGAACATAGTAAAGGAAATACAACTACCAGAAAAAGTGGCTACAACATGTACAGAGGATGGACACAAACAGACTACCAAAACAAGCACTACAATATAAACCAAAAGGACGAAGGAACAGAGGACGACCGAGGAAGAGATTGAGGGAGTAACTTCATCTTGAGGATCAAGGAAGAGGAAACACGCCTAAACCTTCAGGAACATGATGGTGATGATGATGATGATTGTATGCATTTGTATAAGATCAGAAGTTTTTCATTTATCCTCCCACAAAATATGCATCAGGGCAACAGAACCAAAAGGTGTATAAGTTTTCAAGGAAAATGTGCACTCCAAGCTTGAAGGAAATTGGCAGCTTTTTTAACATTATTAAGAATATTTTCACAAGATAATATAATTTCAAAATGAACTGTTAGAAATGTTAGTCGGAATGTGTTAACCTACACTATAGTATAAGGCCGAGGAACAGGATAAGCAAAAATGGAAGTATTTTATTGGCAAAACATTTAAAATTTTATGAAGACTGTAAAAGTGACTATAAAAATGGTTAACGGAACATACTGATAATATTAAATAATGCACGTCAACACAACTACTTTATTACACAAGGTAATTACATAGGCTACATGTTTCGACTATTGATCAGTCATCTTCAGGCCTATTTTTTTTAATTGAGTCACAAGACACTACGTACACATAGGGATCCCATTGTGCTTACATTCATGGAATACAAAAAAATTAAATCATTTGCACGTCACACCTTTCAGACAAATGATTTAAATTTTTTGTATTCTATGATGGGATCCCTATGTGTGCGTAGTATCTTGTGACTCAATTGACAAAATAGGCCTAAAGATGACTGATCAATAGTCGAAACATGTAGCCTATGTAATTACCTTGTGTAATAAAGTAGTTGTGTTGACGTGCATTATTTAATATTGTATTACGTTTATGAGCACATCGTGATGCTTCTGTTAAAAAGAAACGTATTGATGTACTGTTATTAAACTACAAAAGACAACAAAGTTAAACACTAGATCTGTGCTCTTAAATGGGGAGCATCTCATGAACGGCCACTACACAGTTCGATTTCATTGCTAGTAATTTCTTCCAATATAATCCGTCTTTGTCTAAAATTACTATAAATACAAAATAATTTGTCACGTACATTTCAGAGCGGCAGTCAACCTTCATTTCATTTCCAGTTGATTGTAACTGTGTAACAATGTTCATTTCATACCTCCCTTCCCCCACTATTGGAACAGTTCAATTAGTCTAAAACACATTACACTGCTCTTGTCCACAATTATTCATATTCACTCCTAACTGAAGTAACTGTTTATTGACTGACATAGCTTAAAATGTCCACTATTGTTCACTTTGATAATGCAATTTTGTAGATATATTTGGACACGTTCAATCATCATATATAGGTCTAATCAATGCCATTTTTCCCTCCAATGGCCATTTCTTATATTCTAATATAATACGTTTGCTGGAGTGCAGTTTGTTACATCGGAAGCCATATTGCATTCCAGCGACACGTGCTTCTCTCATTGCACTCATTTTTGGATCAGGGTAATTATTTGGCCAATTTTAAGACTGTATGCTACATATAGGGTGATTATTTTTTTGTAGACAGACCCAGAAGTCTTATTGTCACTTTACGACTTTTGTTATTAAATCCACAGTCACAAGATTACGTTAAAATTAGGCATCATGAGGATAGCAACGTTTACTCCAGTTGCCTATAATATGGGAGTACATTCTGTTTTACAAATTTGTCATTTTCTAATTTGCTTGTATAATCCGTGTTCATATGTACGTAAACAGACTAAACTTTTACTGGAAAGTTTATACCACTAAATTTGTTCGTACTGCAAACAAATCTGCTGTTGTAAAGTTATCAGAACTGCAGATACACCTACTGCAGTAAATTTATTGTTGCGAGGTTAGTAGCACTAGAGATGTTCGTACGTAGTGTGGAAAAAGGTAAATTTAATAGCACAACAGTTGTAACAAAGACAGAATGTGTGTGTGTGTGTATGACTATATATATATATATATATATATGTATATATATATATATTCCTTCAATAACACTGGTAAACACACATAATGTATTCGTAACCAAAATAGTTGATTCGTCTTCAATTCAATGTGCTGAAACCAAATATGGCCTTTGAATTCAATTCTTGGCTCTAGTTGTCATGATATATGAAGTGTGGCTTAATGCGTAAAGTAGTTACTTGGGAAGGGATACAGGTGTCAGCACTGCGCTCCCAGACGATAAGTAATGATGTTTGCTGAGTGACCACACTGTTTTTGTATAGTTCGCCACTTCGGCACGGAATTACAAAGAAAAAAAGAGGACTGTCAATTATCCTAATATTTCGTCTGCTATTCGACCGGTGCCCCACACTGAAGACCTCCCTGTTCCAGTACCACCGCAGCAGCATAGTTTAGACTCAGATGACGAGCCTACCAAAATCCGGGAGAAGACAACTCAACCTTCAAAATCTAAGGATGCTGATTTCACTGCTGATCTTCAGTTTAACAAATTCCGTCGCTTTACACAAGAGGAATTAAATGAACTAATTGGGGATCTTGACTTGCCTAAAAGTAAGGCTGAACTGTTAGGTTCAAGACTGCAACAATGGAACCTACTGAAAGAAAGTATCAGAATTTCAGTTTATCGTAAAAGACGAAGAACTAGTTCAGTTCTTTAAAATGGAAAGGAGGCTTGTTGCTTGCACTGGAATTGACGGCCTCATGCAAACACTCAATATTAATCACAATCCTCTGGACTGGCGACTCTTTATAGACTCGTCTAATTTGAGTCTCCAAGCAGTTCTCCTTCACAATGGAAACACCATATCTTCTAATCCTGTTGGTCATTCAGTGCATAATAAGGAGTCATATGAGATCATGAAGATTCTGTTGTAATCCATTAATTACGATAAATTCAAATGGTAAATCTGTGGTGACCTAAAAGTGATTGCCTTACTACTTGGGACTACAACATGGATTCACAAAACATTGCTGCTTCATTTGTGAGTGGGACAGCAGAGCTCAGTCTCTTCATTACTCAAGAAAGGATTGGCCTGCCAGAAAATCTCTGGTACCAGGAATCTGAATGTGTAAAATCAACCACTATTGGAACCGAGTAAAATTGTGTTGCCATCCATGCATTTAAAGCTTTATCTGATGAAAAATTTTGTAGAGGCCACGAACCAAGAAGAAGCTGCCTCTACTTATTTACGAGAAAAGTTCCCCAGACTAAGTGAGGCAAAATTGAAAGAAGGTATTTTCATTTGTCCACAAATACTAGACTTTATCATGGACGAATTCTTCGACACTCTCCTTCAAGGCGACGGGAAGGCCGCTTGGCACAGTTTTAAATTTGTAGTAAAAGGATTTTTCGCAAACAAAAGGGCTCAAAACTATGAGGAGCTTGTAAACAACCTTTTTCAGAGCTACCAGAAATTAGGCTGCAACATATCATTAAAAATAAACTTCCTTCACTCGCATTTGGATTTTTTCCCCAGAGAATTGTGGTGCAGTGAGTGATGAGCACGGAGAACGTTTCCATCAACACATTTCTTCAGTGGGAAAGAGATATCAAGTGAAATGGAACCGTGCTATGCTCACCGACTACTGCTGGACTTTGGCAAGGGATGCCCCTAACATGGAGTCAAGCGACAGGAAAAACGGAAAAAACACATGATTTTGTTTGTGTTAAAAAATGAACTTACATGAAAAAGACTGTGTAGATGTTCATTTTACGCTGTAAATTTATCCCTAAACAGAATAAGTCTACTAAACACATTCCTTTCCACTGAATAGTATTTAGTTTTTTATTTAATCCAACGTTCCCTATAATATTTCAACCTATTTCGTAAAATATCCTAGTGGTAGCATAATTTTAAAATTAGAGCCAAGTAATTTTTATGTCCCTTTTCTAACTTCATAGATGCAAACAAATAAATTAATAACATATTCATCACAGATACAAATTTTTTTTGAAAATTGTTGTCCAGTGTATTCATCTTATTGTAAAATGTTTCAAATCATTGTTACGGGGTTTAATAAGTTCCATATTTTCTTCCCCTTCTAATGATCACTTCGGGCTTCATGTAAAGAAGTGGTTATAACAGACAAGTAAGGGAGAAAATTAAACTCACTCGATAAATTTTCGCGGACAAGCCAATAATGTTACAGGATTTCAACACAATCCGCTGAATATTTTGGAGACTGTTGACAGGGATAGACAGATATGACGCCTTCATTGATTGCTTAGGTTTTTATGTCATACAAAGAATTTACATCAATTTAACAAACTTCCTGATTTGGTTACAAACCGTACGATTATTATGTCACTAGAAATGTCAGGGAAAGCATCGACCATCAAGAAACGGTGAATATTTCAGTTTGCAGCTTCTGAAGTTTTCCACAAAATGAAGTGCATATGACTGCAGCTTCAATAAGCACAACTGTCGGTACAGCAAGCATCTAACAAAGGTGTTGCCTGGTTGCACGTAGTGTCTACAGAACTTTCCGCTTCACATTCAAAAACAACTTTTTTCAGCGACAATCAAATTATTATTGTTCACAGTCTGCAGTCCTGGAAGATGCGTGAAGTACACTGGAGCATACATTCTCTAAATAATCGCATGATGGTCCAAAAGTCAGTTAATCGAAGTTAACGGAAAATTTTCTGCCTTAATTTTGATGCCAGGTCAGAATTACGAAAATGCATTGCTAACAACGGAATGAGTTGTACACTGAACGTGGAGAGACTATCTTCGATTTTCTTTTAAATTCGCTAAATGCTCGTAATCAAGAATCTTATGAGCACTTTGACGTAGATTTTACTAACAGGTTAACAGACTTTTAGGCTATTTATATAAATGTCAGGCACTCCCGAATTACAAGAATTTTCACGACATTTTTGGCCACACTGAAGTCACCCGTTCCATGTTCGAACCCGGGAACAGACTTCCTTCAGATGTAACCATTTTATTTAAAACTCGTTTTTATTACCGTTTGCGTCGGCACGCCAGTTTTGCTCTGCTCACACTGCTAATTCCGACATTGGGCTCTCCGCTTAGCAAACTTTTTGCAGGTGTGCGGGGATCGTATTACAGAATGGATGTCAGGTGGCCAACAGAGTAACTGACGTTTGTGGCGAAAGCATTATCCACGGATCACTTCGGAAATATCAAGACAAAGGGCAGGATGTAAGTTTGTGTGCTCTGGTGAACATTAAGTTATTCGACTTCAATAAAAGATACTGCTTTCTGTATTTTCGATTCGGCGTATCTTCCCTGTCGTCTCCATCTCGCCCCCACCCCCCAAATATTCTCTGTGACGAGGAGGATCACAAGAAGGGCCGAGTACAACAGACTGACGTGCAGCTTACACGTTTTAAAAATAATGACAGTGAATTGTTAGCGTATGTTCATCCACCGTTACGATTACAGCAGACCGTAGGGCTTCCAAAGGATTATTTTCATTTAAGGCTGTATATAAAATTGCCAGTTATAATAAGTGCTTCGTGTTGTAACCTCGGCTGAAAACCGAAGGAGGCAAACATTGCAAACAGCCGCGAAAATCTAAAAGGACAAGAATGGGTCTGGGTGAAGACAGTCTGTGGGAAGTAAAGGGCAGCGGAAATGTAACAGCAGAATCCGTGCAGATGGGTCACCGAAGTTTGGTGAGATATTATGGATGGCAACTTCGAGATTTACTTGTAGGGGTGTAGGATAGAAGGGGATATTGCGGGAAGCAGATAGACAATATTTAATCTTAAATTTAACAATAGTTGACAAAGCATTATGACACAGTCTACAGAACGAGACATTAAACTTTCTAATTTTGAAGTGTGCCATCCCCGTTGTGTGTATATAAACTAATTAATTAAACTTTCTATTGCTGTCACAAAAATCTTTATTTAGCTGGCCGTATTTTCCGCCTCATATATAGCTTTACTTTTCGTCAGTAATGTAGTTCGGACACCGTGCGTTTCTTTGTTCAAAGAATCTTGCTGTACAGATTAATTAATATGTAGTGGTGTCGCGTGGGTGATAAGGTACTGACGTGGTTTATCTAATGAAGGTCACTGTATATTATTTGGTATTATTAGCTCCTTTATGTCATGTGACCATTTTTACAAGCATTAAAAAGGATCACATTACAACTCAAAGTGTGTTTACTAAAGGAACTTACAAAGGAAATTTGTAGGTGGTTGTTAATGTTTTAGAGCAAAATGCTGCCTGATATTTCACCGTAAAGTTTGAGGAAATATAAAAATCAGTCCCATTAGAGGCCCGAGGTTCCCAGAGGGTTGCAGGAGGTTAAGGTTCCCAGATTACGTGACAGTGGCCCAGGATGGTGGTAACGTTGTCAGCCTTACGCACCGGCCGTTTTTACCCCCAGGAAGTACTCCTGGTACTCATTTCTGTTAGAGGCTGAGTCGATCCCAGTGCCATAGTGCGATCGGAAGAATTATGTCAATGAAAAATTCCAATGACACCAGCTGGATTTTTTTTGTAAACTCTATGTTTATTAGTGTCCTATTTATACACAGTGTGACATTTTGGCAACATAATCAGTGGGGCTGCTATAGGAGGTGAAAAGCCTAAGTTTTGTTCAGTGCGACTATCGCACGGGGAAGACGATGTGTACAGCATCTTTCCTCGCAGTCGGGTTGGAGGTGGCCAAGTCTAGTACGTAGTATCAGAGTTACAATCGAACCAGCGACCTTCCGATTTTTAGCACAACACCTTAACACTGTGCTACCGCGGTCCCCCAGATTGAGGAAATATATTTTTCCGAAATGCTGGTGCTCCCATATCAGTCTATATGTCTTCATAATCCAGAAGACTGCAATGTAAGGATAAATGCAGTGTAACTGACTTCAAGCATCCGTTTCTTAAGATATGGTTGTATGAATTACATGTAAATAACTTGGCACTGTTAAATCATGTGGACGCTGGCGTCCAACTGAAAACAGCGTACTCATAAACAGATCCAGATCCGAAAAAGGGAGACGTGTACTGTCGGGAGTTTTGTCTGCTTTAATTATGTATGAACCTTTTTATTTTCTGTATTTCTTGAAACTTCGGCATAAATTATTGCCACAACATCATAAGCTAGTATAGCTTGCCTTGTTTCAAATTTCTCTTTAGAAATTTCAACCAGAAAAGGAATTTACGATTCGCCACTGACTTTTTTAAGTAATTAAACATTCCAGGAGTATCAGATGTTGTATGAAGTAACTTGGATAATATTTTAAAAATTTAGTTAAGCTAAGAAAGAGAAAAGTTAAGAACTGATCATTCGATACGAAATACATAACATCATTAATGTCGTATTTCTTGATGTGCCGTAGAACAGTTTGATGTTATGTGCTGTGGACGCTAATGTATTCACACTGACGCTAAAAAGTTCGATTTGGCCTTTACGAGGGCTGTCCAGAAAGTATTGGCCATTTTGAATATTCCGAGAACTGGTCGCGTGGCCTTGATGGAACTTGCCTGCCAGTCAGAGGAGACATTACTGTGCATCCGTGAACAGTCACTCTCCCGTGGGGCTAGTCAGTCGGCAGAGAGACGCCGTTGACTGAGCTTGTGTACTGTGTGACCGTCGCATTCACAGTGACCGAGAGAGCAGATCAGCTCCATCACGACAATGCTCCTGCCCATTCTACAGCTCTCGTACAGGTTTTATTTTTTGACAAAGCATCACATCACACAGGTCTGTCAGCCCCCCTACAGCCCAGATTGGGCTCCCTGCGAATACTGGCTTTTCCCAAAGCTAAAATCGCCGTTGAAAGGAGGTGATTTGTGAATGAGATGGTCACACAGTACACAAGGTCAGTCTACGGCGTCTCACTGCCGACTGATTAGCCTCACTGGAGAGTGACTCTTCACGGATGAGCAGTAAGGTCTCCTCCGACTGGCTGACAAGTTACATCAAGGCCACAAGACCGGTTCTCGAGATATTCAAAATGGCCGGATAGTTTCTGGACTTTCCAGTATATTGAACTTGTATTACGTGTGCTACAACGTGGTGTCTCTTTTGATCCAATACACTCGTTGTTATGTTCGTACAGGCAGACCTGAAAGACTTACTGACTCTCAGAACGAGGACAAGCAGTGACAGTGTAAGAAGCGCTTCCACCAGGACTACAGTCAGCCAGTTTCAGCGTTGCGGTTCAGGTAACAACGCAAAGTTTGTACTGTGTCAGACCGAGGGAGTGGACAAACAGCATGCCATTTGCAGTTTCTACTACCTCGTATGACAATATTAACTTTAAGTGGTTTGTTAGTGAAAGGGAATTAAAAAACAAAATCGTTTGAAACACTTTATAGTATACAGGCCTATACCAGACGTGCACATTATATATATATATATATTTTTTTTTTAATTTAAAACCCAGCGTCCCTGTATACAACACCTGCTGTAATGCTAAGAAATTGAACTTTGCGTCACAGAATATTTACGTGTTAATTTGTTTCTATTTTTATTACCAACTACTCTTTTCAGCAGCGTTAACAGATTTGTCTGCGTAATGGATACGGAGAATTTGCCATTACGAATGTCTGAGTAAACAGAATGGATTGCAATTGAACCGGACATGTCAGATTCAGGGCTATGTTGATGATGTTCAGGCAGAAATATAAATAATGAATAGAAAAAGACAGAGGCTTTATTGGTCGCTAGTAAGGTGGCTGGTATAGAAGTAATTACTGAGAAAATGAAAGACGCATCTTATAAACGTTATCCACTTCAGAATGCAGGAAAAAATTACAACATGAAGACAGCTAATCTTCTGAATATGTGACAAATTTTAAATATTTGAGAACGACACTAACGAATCAAATTGCCTGCATAAAAACTAAGAGAAGATCACGTTCACTGAATAATTCTCATACTACTCGATCCAGAATCCTTTGTCTTCTCTTTTCAGGTCTAAGAAACTGGAGAGTAATATATATAGATCTATTTTTTGTTTTGTTTTGTGTGTGGGTGTAAAACGTCCCCGGGATTAAAGGATGAGCGTAGGCTGTGGATTTTGCACAGTGGGGTGTGGAGGGGGAATTTGAGCCTGTGAAGGAGGATTTAAGAGAGAACTGAAATAAACTGCACGATGAGGGGCTGTGTGATTTGTATTCAGAACCAGTTATTTGTAGGGAGAGTGAGTTGGATGGGACATGGGGCATGTGGGAGGGGGGGGGGGAAGGAGAAAATGCACAATTTGTTTTAGTGGTGAAAACTTCGGGAAGACCTAGGCATAAATACAAGCATAATTTTAAACCGGATGTTAGGTAGGGACAGGTGGCGGCCTCTTGCGCAAACGGCAATGAACCTTCGGTCTCCACAAAATGAGGGGAATTTCTACCCTTTTAGGTTTCGAAAAACAACCATGGATCCTCACATTCCTGCTGACGTAAGTGTATAATGTTCGGATATTAGGTATCGAAAATTAACAATTTAGATGTCACATCTGATCATACATATGTTCGAATAATTAGGTATCCAAAATTTAAAAATATATGTTCTAGAACTGATTGTACACATGTTATACAGGGCGTTTCATAATTTTCTTCGTGATTACAAACATTTATAACAAGAGAACCAAAAGACCTACCTTAATGGAATTGTTCACAGCCACATGAAAATTGAAAAAGTGTTTCTTTTTTAAACTAGAGATGTTCGATGTGTGCACCACGGGTGACACGGCACACATCGATACGATATTCAAGTTCTTGCCACACACGCGTCAACATGGGTGCATCGATATTCTTCACTGCTGCAATGATCCGTG
>Ga0136643_10019246_pt1 | contig 10314 bp, 4 predicted proteins | sample TergutLab28metaG_FD_96883 | JGI IMG/M metagenome (GOLD analysis project Ga0136643, IMG submission 96883) | Labiotermes labralis P1 segment gut microbial communities from Petit-Saut dam, French Guiana - Lab288 P1 (version 3) (version 3) | ecosystem: Host-associated > Arthropoda: Insects >... | reverse complement strand
TTTCCTAAATAGTTAAACGAATTTACTTGTTCTATAATTTTGTTATCTATTACAATTTTAGTTCTTACTGGATCTCGTCCTTTAAATGCCATCGATTTTGTTTTCTGTACTGATATAGTTAAAACGTATTCGGTTATTATTTGATTTAATTTATATGCAGCTTTTAGTATTGTATCTATTTTTGAGACAGTTACTCAGGCCAGCAATTATTCACAGTTCTGAATTTCTTATTACATTATTTTCTTCTCAGTCATTTCTCTATTAAAAATGCAAAACTGAAGTACCACTTATGATGCATACATCAACGCGATTGAACAAAAGTCAGTTTTTGTCATAAAAATGCTATACCAAAGCCTTTTTTTTTTAATTATAGCAAACACCGTCCTGGTATCAGTTCAGTTCTTGGCAATCTGTAGGAAACTCATGGGTTTTTCCATGTGTGCAGCTTATGGGTGAACGTGTTTGGTAGCAGTTTGCATATATGATTAAAATCCTTAACATCAGTTTTTTTAAATATAAAATTAGTTTATACAATATGAAATTATATACAGTAGACATTGATGTAATTTATTGTTTCCAGAATCTGGGCTTAATGTTTCTTCAAATGTAATAGTGCCGTAATGTGTGATATTTTATATTGAAAACACTGATTTTTAAGGATTTTAATGTTTTAATTGCAATTACAATTTTAATTATGTACACACACACACACACACACACACACATATATATATATATAATCTGCTACCGTTAAGTTGACACATAAGCTGCTCACATCGAAAAAACAATGCGCTTCCTGAAGATTGCCAAGAACTGAAGTCGAAACAGGTCTCAGCAATAATTAATAAATAAAAACATTGTGCAACAAGTCGGTATTAAGTACTGCATATATGCCTACTTTGTTTAATTCACAGACTGGCAGAAAAATGAAGGTCCGAGACTCCTTAGCTGTTACGTACATCGCTTCGACTACTAAATAGTTTTCGGCATTTCGGAGGAACGTGCTGTTTCCATCTTTTGGGTCTGACACTGCTGTTCCTTACAGGTTGCGGTAGTGCAAATCTCCGAAACGTCGGGAATTATTTGCTAGTCGCATGGTGTAACATCTTAACGCTGCTAAGATCTTCATGTCTGTACGCTCCTAAAAGAGTGCTTCGTTTTTAATGCTCAGCAAATCTGAAAACAATTTCAAAGAATTCGCATTTGTACACAATTTTTAGTTTTTCTGTGAATTGTTAGAATAAGTAAACAAAGAAAAGTCAATCAATTTTGATATTCATATATTTATATCCATTATTTAAAAAGTTGTAAATGTTAATGTCGACTGCTTGATTTGTATACTGTCATTTCGATATTAATGGAGTAATAACAGCACGATTTATTTTATAAAATTACGAATATTCCTTATATGAGCATAAAAATTATTTCACCGAACGAGGAGGCACCAATTTCAGATTTATGACGAAACGCCAATTTTTCTCTCAGATTTTTCGTGATTTTCCACAGTCATTCTTAAAATGGAGAGTCAGTGTTTTAAAATGGGCCAAAGCCGATTTTAATACGTCCTATCCACTTCATTATCTACTAATCACCATACATTTCGGTAACATAGACGAGGAATGGCGAAACGTTTTTGAGACTGAGTGCCGTAAGTGATAAAGGTTATCAAGATGGTAAAGAAAGAGTCAGTAACGTGCCTTTAGCTTGGATAGCGAAAGGAATTTTCGAAACTTGCGGCGCTTTGACGTAAAACATATTAACCAAAATACTGTTTCTAAGTTTTATTTAAGTAAACTGATTTTGCAAAAATAACACACTGTTCGTGTACAGAGCACTGTAAACCGTGTCCCTGTGCGCGCCATGAAGATGCATGGAGGAGTGAAAGTACAACTCCATTCCGTTTTATCTCCGTTCGTTTCACCTTTGGGGAAAGGCCTCCCGTTTCCCATTGAATAGGAATATGAGTGGACCTCACACCCAATGTGTGTTTTTTGGAGAAGGGAAATTTTGGTTACCCCTGCCAGAAATCAATTCACATTTCCTCGTTTGTGCTACCAGTAGCCTAATTACTATACCGATTATTTTACATTACGTCTCCAGTACCTAGTAATTAGCACAGTAAAATACACACTGTAACAGTAGTTCGGACAACATTAATTGTAAATGTAACAAATTGCAAATGGCACACTCCATGACGCAGTAGACGGGCTATGCCACGGCGTTCTTTATTTTCAAAAGGTTATAAGGTTTTGCAGTTCATGCCTAAATTATATTTCGTTTACACCCACAAGAAAAGTACGGCTTTCCCGCAATGACTTCCATGAAACCCACAAACGCTTAACAGTATTACATGCAGATATAAAATACCGAATTATGCCCACATCGGAAAATATGTATGGGAAATGCATTTAGACTGTTATTACGAAACGCGCCTTTTCATTGGCATTATATGCTGATTGCTGGGCCGAGTCTTACCCACTCAGTGAATAAGTGTAGAAATTACACCCTTAATAAAATATATCTGTCGCTGGACCGATTTTTAACGAAACTTACGATTTCTCTAGAACCTTTTATAAAGAACACCTGTACGAAATTTCGACAATATCCGAGAAACGGTTTAGTCGCTAGTACTAGGTCACGGACAGAAGGGCGTGGTCTCCTCACAGGGCTTTTTCTTTACTTCGTTCTGGACGCCTAAAAATTTACAGATTCAGTTGAATCCACAACCAACTGGCGGAATATTTCTTTGCTGTTCTTGCATTGGTTTGACTTTTCTTCTCCATATGAAACCATAGCGGCTTATTTGCCAATCGTTTATATGTTGGTCACTTGTGCTGTAATTTCGACATTCCGCTACAGACTCTAACTCTAAAGCCTCAGTTACTGACAGGATGTTTTGAATAAACCGCATATAATTAAATAAAGAAATACGTTATTTATTGCCATGTCAAAATTATTAGATTACAATTATTGTAATGAGAGTTTTCAGTTCCCGCAGCGTGTTTGTACACGACGGGTGGAAGGGATGAGGAGACATTACGGATTAATTTAGGGTGTATTCTGAAAACACCGAGGCGCAAAGGAGGTACAAAAGCATCCGCTCAGTTAGCCGGTCGTTGCTGATTTTCAAACCAAATATCTCACAAATACAAGCTTTCACCATACTAATTGCATTGTTTCTTTAAAGCCAACCATTGTGAAATGTCTATCAATCATCTAGAACGTTCTTTAAGGTTGCTGGCACAATACCAAGGCGGAACATGAGTCACGTGACATTAGAGGCCGTTGAACATCAAGTGTTAAGTGACTTTGAATGCACTGTGTATCACAATTGAAGGCACTGTACCCGAAATGATGCTTGTCTACGTGTTACCCTGCTTTTCTGTGACACGTTGATTGTGGTAATGTCTGCTTTCACTCGTGAGTAGGAGTGGCATAACTTATTTTAAAGTACTAGGTCAGTTTCCAAGGGGAGATACGGAGTGAAATAAAGAGTACTTCGATCAGAGTAGCAGAGGCAGAGTTTTCGTTCAGGAATATTCCGGTGAAGGATGCTTTAACTAAGAAACTAAGTCGTTCTGTGGAACAGACTAAGCTGCAGAAGGTATAGTTTTTACACTCTGAAGCACGAAATGTATTTGAATTGTATTTAAATGTTCACCTTGTCCCTGACTGTAAACACGACGTCTCGCCGTAATATATACCAAACGCTTATTGCTGTTGAGGGAAATAATTTCTCTTTGTTGTGAGAATAATAAGAAATATAAATAAATGTTACCAGCAAAATGCCAGATGTTTTAGCGATGTTGCCGGTGGTATGTGGTATTAACTTCTGTGCTTTGAAGGGTTAATAAACATACCTCTTGTTTTGAATAAAGCTGCTCTCGCTTTTTCACATTTTGTGTTAGACAAAAGATTTAGTGTTATTCTATGAGAATATTCTTCTTGGCACTCGCCTGTAATTTGCGTAAAATTCCGGGAAAATCTTCTAGAATAAGCTACAGTAAAATGAAAGAGACATTTTATAAAACCAGAACACACGTACCCTCTGTTGCTAAACAAAGAATTTCTATTGTAGAAGGGAGCATGAGAATGCAGATGAAAAGCGGTATCTTAAAAGATAAGACTGAAAGTGAAAGAAACGAAATATGGCGTATTATAGCATACAGATATATTCTGAGATTTCTTACTCTTGTTTTCCTGCCCATAATCACGCAGTGTTTTGCTTATGGCGTACAGTCAATACTGCAAGCATAAACGAGTGTTTAAAAAACGGTTTAGACGCATGCATGTTTCCGCTTTTATACATAGGCATAGTTACATTTTTACAACTGATATGAGCGTATTATATTGTATTTCGCTTTCCAAAACCTTCTGTTTGGAGGGATGTTAAAGCCTTAATGGAAATTTTAAGGACACACTAACAGACAGACAAACAAATAAACAAACAAACAAACTTCTTGGGGCTTGAGGCCTTTAGAGCCTAAGAGGCACTTAGTTCCTCAACGAATTTCGACATTTTGTGGAACACAAACGCTAATTGCTGTGTTTGATTGAGACCATGGTTTACAATATGTACAAAGTGTCGTATTGGATTTAACGTACAAATTAATAATAGAGAGTTATAGTAAAATGGAGTCCCAGAAACTGTTATAATACATCTCTCTTTTCTATCTGTCTCTCTCTCTGTGGCGCCACTTTACTAGTTTAAGGCAGATAAGATTAGTATTAATGGTGGCATGAGACCTGTGCAACAGTGAACGTAATGTGTTTAATCCCCTTGTGTCCGCGTTGAACAAGTGCCCGTGGTTTGGCTGATACACGACGCATATCACATATCAGGTTCCAACATGTGAACTTTGCGTGATTTCAGGCCACATATATTTTCAGGCTTCCGCCGGGGTGTGAATGAGATCTGCGCTCTTTTGGAATTTTACACATCGTGGACTGGAAGTTTCCTACGGACGTTTCGGGACATCCTGTCGGTCGCATCTTCAAGGGTAAAGCAGAGGGTCCCACACTCAAGGTCCAAGCAGTCTGCTTTACCCTTGAAAATGGGACCGTTAAATTATCCTAACCGTCGGTAAGAAGCTACCATTCTACGCTGCGTACATCCCTTAAAGTATCTATTTGTTCCTTAAAGATCAGACCAATAGGTTGTCCTGAAACGTCGGTAATAAATTACGGCTCTACGCTACGTAAAATCCCAAAAGAGCGAAGATCTCGTGCGAACTTTGGTTTGGCAGTGAAACAAATAGTTCCTTTGTCTGTAGACTCCACACAGTAACCTCCCATTATATATGTTTCTGGAAACGACAGATTTATACGAGTTTTTGAGATGGCGTAGATTTTATCGACTGTGTCTCTTAAATGCTTTTTGTGTTGATTTACGTACATTTTCATATTGTGTGGTCCATAATTACTTTTTTTGGTACTATTTTTCTGCCACAACCTAAAAATTGATACGAGATAAAAGTTCACACGGTGGTGAGAATTAAATTTATTATCTGGGTTTCTGGCTCATGTTGCCTGATTAACACACGTAAGTCTTATATGAAAGGTCGCGGGTTCAAATTCTGGTGGATGCAGAGACCCGATATTCTGTTTAAACTTTATGTGTCTTTTTCATATCATCCACAATCGCGGTGCAAAAATACCGACAGCCAGGTCGCTCAGGCGACTACATTTTATACCGTGGCACCTAGTACTTGTAGGTCTTGAGTGTTGAACTTGATTTACACACCCCTCCCGACGCTAAGAATTTTGAGGTAGGCCCTACGTTTTTAGAGATTTCGTGTACCTGTGAGGGTTAGTGCCTTAAATAAGGTCGTGACGGCTTCCTTCCTTTCACATGTTTTAAGATTAAATTTTCATTAACCCTTTAAATCTTGGTGGTTACTGTGTGTACCACCAGCTGTAAGGTAAAGTAAAGGTAAAGTGATCCCGTTACATGCCCGGTGTGGCCCAGAGGGTGGGTACAGGTATAGCTCTACTCTTCCATGACCGCGGCACTAGAAGGGGGTGAGTGGTCAGCAGCACGCCCCGGCCGCACTTTGCCCCCCGTAAAGACCCGGTACTCGTTTTACAGGAGGCTGGGCGGGCCCCAGGGCCGGTCTAGATGGGCGGAAAATCTCGTCCCCACCGGGATTCGATCCCGGATCGTCCAGACCTAGTCAGTCGCTATACCGACTAAGCTACCCGACCCACGTACCACCAGCTATAATTTTGAAAATTTTTACGTTTTGTCAACACAATGCATTTTTGTTTTTCATGTGGACCTAAATACAAATAGCGGTTATGTTCCTATACATTGTTATGTGGTTGGTTTTTGTTGCTCCTCTGCTGAGATTGTGGGTTCGAATCTCACCGGGGGCATTGATGTCTGTCTGTTGTAATTCTTGTGTGTTGTCAGGTAGAGGTGTCTGCGACGCGCCGATCACTCGTCCAGAGGAGTCCTACCAACTGTGGTGTGTCGTTTTAATTGATCTAGAAACCTCCTGAATGAGGAGTCCCTGGCCCATTGGGGGCTGTTGCGCCCAAAAAAGAGCTACATTCTAGAGTGACGAAGCTCTTAGGACATGTTACCAAAGACTCGATTCTGAAGATGGGGCTACGAGATCCATGGCTTATGTCTACTCGTAGTGTGATTTTGCGTGCTTACATATATTTCCCGTAACCTGGTTTATGAATTTGAGTAAACATTGTATCACCTTACCTCACTTTATTTACGCCTGTAGGTAAACTGTAGGTAAACACTTGGTGATTGTGTCAAACGCTTTTTAAGTACACAATGGGGAAAAAATATTAGATGCTGTTTACAAGGCCAGGTTGAAATTTAACTTTTTCTAAGTGCGAGTTTTCATACCTTCAAGCTGTCTGACGATTAATGCCACCTATCGGACAGCGGGAGTGATTGCTTTATAGGTGAAAATATATACACATTCAGGCCATATGCAGACGAATTCTATCTGTAACAGACTGAGAATCTGATGTGCTGAAAGCATCTGCAGATTGACTCCATCTGACGATTATCGCCGTATTTCAGACGCCCATATGCTCTCACAGGCGAAAGTACATTTATTGAGGCCGGGTAACTCCGAGTGCCGTCTGTAAGATAATGAGAGGTTCTTGTACGCAAAAGCACGTACAGATTCAGCCCTTCTTAAGATTAACGAGAGTTTCTTACTGGTGAAAGTATGTACATGTCGAGGAGGTCGGGCGATTAATGACACGTCAGGCATTGAGAGTTTCTTGTACTCCAAAATATATAGAGGTCAGGTCCACCTGACAGCGCCATGTCAGATTTTGAGGGTGTCTTTCACGTGAAAGTCTGTACATGTCGAGGCAGTCCGACGATTGACATGTCAGACACTGAGAATAACTATGTCCTTTGTGTGTAAAGTGCGTAAATAAAATACACACATTGTTAGTCACTCACAAATGGTTATTATGTGGGCTTATAGTTTAAACTTATTTAAGCCCTGCGACTCATAAATTAGTGAAGTCGGCCTATTTGAGTTATAAGCACTCAAAAATCGAATAAATTTCAATGAACTGGAACGTAATGGGAACATTTGCATTGCAATGTAATTGTCTACCCATCCGTTACGTTTCTGTCAAACTGCCTCAGTGTATTAAGAACTTTGGAAGTCTGGGTTTACACTTCAGCTCGTAAACTAGTCAAGTTGATAGCACTGACTTCATGAAGGCTTCGCTGATTCTGTAGTGACGTCTAATGTTGTTGGGGGTGTGGTCTTTAAGTTCAGGTTGAGAACAAGAGCAATCAATCAAATTTGATTCTGTGGCAATGTACCAACTACGAGGCACCTCATTATTGATTCAGTAAGATCGTCGGAGGTCGTACTTTCTACTGCCCAGAGTTAATATTGTCAATAATCTATATGTCAACAGCTGCAAGGTCCTTATTTTGTGTATGGGAATTTAAGTTTCGTCGAATTTAAAAAAAAGTGTGTGAATTAAACGTTCGTCACTTATAAATGCATGGAATTTTGGTTCTGTCACTTTGCTAGGCACTACTGACTTAAAGATTGATAGAAGAAAATTAATGAAAACTTAAATTTAAATTTTAAATAGACATTCGTATGAAATTTTTCATTACAAATACTTAACACATTCTTAGTTTACTCGACGAAGCACTTCTTATTGATTCCATTTCCTGTAACTTAATCTTTGCCTTAGACTACTTTATATAGCTATTTAGGCCTGTGTTAATATCAATAGCTTAGTGTTAACCCTTTACAGAGAGATTAACCTAAATAGCATTTAAAAATTCAATTCATACCGCGCAGTAAACACACTGTCTCGGTTTAAAAACCACTCAGTTAATGTTGTGTAGGGAAATAATCGCTATTTGTTCCGAACTCCGTACAAAGACATAAATACGTTGTGTGGCAGAACTTACAATTCTTAATGTTAAAAACCTGGTGATACGTAAACAAAGCGCTGAGCTTTAAAGGATAGTTTGAAGTCGCATATTCATGATAAATTACTTCACTGGTGTTCTGAGTACACCCACGCAAGTTCCTTGATAGCACCTGAAAGCAGAGTGGGCGGTTTCTCTTACATACTTTCTGATTAATGGTTTACTGTTCATTTCTTACTCTACTGCTGAGAAATTTTCTTCGGTAGAAAGTGAAATGAATTTCAGCGTTAGATCGTCTGAAGTTCGGGAATGTTCAGTCAGCTTGTATACTATGTTGCACTGTGCGCTGTGTGTTACTTGCTCAGTAATTTCTCCCAGTCAAAGTGTTGTACAGGTATGATCTTCTAAGTTTGGACACCATGAAGATTAGTAGGTTGACACCGACTTTTGGGGTCAACGTGCTGCCTCCAGTAGATATCTGCCTGGACGAAATTACGTCAACCCTGAAAATGGAGGCAGTTCGTCCCTCCGAAATGTCGATATTACCTTACGAATTTATAAGATATCAAAGCCGAACGAAGCAGCTACCTCCTGACCTACAATCGCCGTGAAATTCTGGAAACATGCAGAATTTTGTTTTCATAGTAAAAAGAAGAGGGAAGGTTCAATTGGGACCAGTTTTTAACCTTGTTTACCGAAACGGAAACTGCCTTTGTTTAGAAGCTGACATTAGATTCATGGGTGAGGTGTTCAGTGAATTTGGTGTGGTAAACTGAGTTGCTGCACTTAAGAACGGTACTGTTCATTATGGCGAACAAGATATAGCAGATATAAGGACAGAACCTGGACCTTTTAAAGTAGAAATATATGGGCTAAGTAAGTTATATTAAAGTACAACTCCACTGAGCAGGGTCCTCCTTGAGGATCGAAGAGCTACTCTGCTACTCAGTCAATTCTCCGTCACTAATTGACCCTAAATGTTCAGTACCGAGTTTACGATAGTCCCCACTGTAGAGATGTTATCTCAATGAATTAAAAAATTATGGAATGCTGATCCGCCAATAAATACATATTGATTTTCCGATTTCTTTCCCTTAATTGGTGTCACATTAAACGAACGGAACGCATATGTTCCATATTATTTGTTAAGCCCCTAGGTTTTATAAAGCTGGTGTGTGTCGTAAAAATATAAAAATTCGTTAGGATGAGATATTCCATTGTGATAAGTGGATAGAAAAAACAAAAGACTGTCAGTCACGCCTATTTTTCCAGGTTTTACCTTATTTTATTGTCAGAAATGTGCTACATACTTACTCTTCTTGTACATACATACATACATACATACACACACACACACACACACACACATATATATATATATATATATATACACACACACATAAAAAGTAAAGATTACTCGTTTCAGGCCGGGTGTGACCCAGAGGGTTGGTAGAGGTATAGCTCTACTCTTCCATGACCGCGGCACTAGAAGGGGGTGAGTGGTCAGCAGCACGCCCTGGCCGCACTTTACCCCCGGGAAAGACCCGATACCCGTTTTACAGGAGCCTGGGTGTTCCCCAGGGCCGGTCTGGACGGGAGGAAAATCTCGTCCCAACCGGGATTCGATCGCGGACTGTCCAGCCCGTAGTCAGTCGCTATACAGACTTAGCTACCCGACCCATATATATATATATATATACAGGGTGTCCCAAGAGGAAAGGACCTAACTTCGGGAGAGTGTTCCTTAGGTCAAACTATAACGATATAACCCAAAACACCTATATTCAAAGTTCAATGGTTACGGAGAAATTGGCCAGAGAAGTTTGAAACTTTGACAGCTATTACTCACTTATTGATTACCAAATACATATTGAAACTGGCAGGAATATGTGGTTTCTGTAATGTTAATATCTGTGCATAACATCAAAGTA
>Ga0136643_10019244_pt1 | contig 10314 bp, 3 predicted proteins | sample TergutLab28metaG_FD_96883 | JGI IMG/M metagenome (GOLD analysis project Ga0136643, IMG submission 96883) | Labiotermes labralis P1 segment gut microbial communities from Petit-Saut dam, French Guiana - Lab288 P1 (version 3) (version 3) | ecosystem: Host-associated > Arthropoda: Insects >... | reverse complement strand
TTGCGCTGACCACGTGACATCCCTCTATCCGCAAAAGTTGGCACTAACTTCGCCGACCGGCGGCGGCCGCTCTGTCGGTATAGTTCGCGTGCGGACTAAGGCCACGGAGTTTAGTTTAGTTAGTAAGTAGTAGTAGTTGTAGCAATAGTGGTAGTAGTAGTAATAGTAGGGTAGTAGTGTTAGTAGTGGTAGTAGATTAGTAGTAGTAGTAGTGGTAGTGGTAGTAATAGTAGTAGTAGTAGTAATGGTAGTAGTAGTGGTGTGGTGGTGGTGGTGGTGGTGGTGGTAGTAGTAGTAGTAGTAGTGGCAGCAGCAGCAACAGCATCATCAGCAGCAGAATGGATATGATCATAAATGTATATTCGCCTTCGTGTAAAGCAATCTTGTCAGATTGTAAATGAAATTTGAATTGTGTTGACAGGCTCCCGAAAAATACTTGAATAAAAAATTTCATGAAGATCTGTTCAGTGGCAGCCAAGTTATTCCATTAGGGAGGGCGGGCGGACGGACGGACGAACAGACATGACGAAGCTAATAGTCGCTTTTCGTAATTTTGCAAACGCGCCTAAAAACAAGTCGGTTTATGCAGCGCAGGAAAATGATCGCTGTTTGGTCTGAGATCCACACTGAACACACAAATACTACCCACGGTAGAAGGTAGAGTTTTAAATTTAAAATCTGGTGCTACACCTAGTGACCACTGGGCTTGAAATGGGTTGCTTACATTTATGGCGAAAGAAGTTCATAATTCTTATAACGAACACGGCGAGTCGTGTGAAATACAGTCTAACCTGAAGGCTGTACTCAAATGTAGAATAAAAGCTACTTATCCATAAAATTCTTGTAAACACATTTAATTGCACTTTTCATTTTTCTTTGTACCTGTCTTGCCTTTTTCGTCACAAAAGACGTCTTCTCTGTAATGTTTAACTTTCATTTACCTCAGTCCACATTTTCATTAAACGTGTTTGAGAGATGCTGTGTAAGTCTTTAGACACTTGACAATCTGTCAAAAGTGCCAAGTTAATGAAGTGCAGCCCGAGCTCAAATGTGCCAGTAGCATCTCTACCCCCCCCCCCTCAACCCGGTCTGTTATATCTACTTCATATTATTATAAAAGCATTGGTACTAAGTGCAATTTATGTTTCTCAAAGGCTGTGTAATTTACAGCGGAGCTAATATAGCACATTAACACCATAAACCAGCCTTACCGTAATGGCACTAGGCAAGCAGCACATTCGCCGTGTGTGTGGAAAACAGGGCGAGAGGGTACTATGTCTCTATTATCAGTGCAAATTATTGCCAACGTAGGGAATGCCTAGCTTCCAAGAGCCAACACAAAACTGCCCTCCATATAAACCGTTGAAATAAATTTTGTGTGGAAAAAAAAGGGGAAGGAACGAGATTTTATGGTATATATTTTTTGAACTACAGTTTTATATTACACATTTGGCCACTAAAGAAATCAATACGAAGTTAAAGGTACTGTACCTTATTTCAACTTTACTAAATCTCTTGAAATTGTACTTCAAACTGTGGAAACTGTTGTGTGTGGGGAAGCATCTAATGAAAATGTTTCCAGTTTCTGGCTGTACTCTTTCACTTCCCCTCAGCACTAACAAAAGTAAAGACCGAAGGGAACAGGTCGGTTCACTCAGAAACAATATCGAATATAAGCTCTATCCTACAAAGTTATTTCGTTGTTGATAAGAACAAAATAAATGTTGTTTTCTCTCCTTGTTTTAGAACGTGGGAAGGGAGGATAACTGATCAGGTCACAGAGAAACACAGTGGGAGTGCATCAATCAACGTTCCTTAACACTCGCAAATTAAATTAGGCCGAATAATTAATTTTATGAAGTAGTAAAGTACAATTTTCAAATCTTGTCTCCCGATTTCCAAACATTTACGCCAGTAACTTTAGGAATGCAGACGTTTGCTCCTGCAGGCGCCCAGTAAATTTACAAAGTCATAAAATAGTTATTTCATGTCATCGACACAACTAAATGTGTTAGTTGTGTCGATAAGACACAACGGGATATCTAAGATGAAAATATACATTGTTTTGTGGGCAAGTAATCAGGAAAGGTTTCGTTAATCATTACTCTGTTTTGTCTAGTCAGATTTAGACGGTCGTCTGTGTTTTATAAATGTGGCTTACTGTTTATCGATATATAAATATTTATTTAAAAATCCATTATGTTTTTAATTAGCGCAGAACTGTTTTATGAACGTGCTACATTTTTGCTGTTCGTTGTTGCGCCGAGTACAGTGGGCTGTCTGTATCAGTTGCACTGCACACGCCGTCTTTCTCCTGGACGACTCACGGCGTTACTTACTGCGAAGACGCCTGTGAATCCTCGAGTTTACAAAAGGCTGAGATGATGTTGATGCAGATCCAAAACAAACTCCTCACACCCGGGTATTCTGTCACCCCTGTGTGATCAAGAACTCACGCAGCAGCAGCAGCAGCAACTTTATATTCGTGATTCTCTTCCTATCACGTGGATGTCACTACGTGATTCTTCCATTCAGGTTTAGTGGCTCAAATGTTGCACTCATTACTCAAATTCGTCCATTGCAGGTACATTTTAATGAGCATATGCATTCTATGTCCACTCTCTTGCGTTACGAACTTCACTCCGCAGCTCTGTGTTCATTCACGTGATAATATCATCATCATCATCATCATCATATTCCTGAAGGGTTAGACGTGTTTCCTGTTCCTTGAGCCTCAAGATGAATTTGGTCCCTCCATCTCTTCCTCGGTCGTCCTATGTTCCTTCGTCCTTTTGTTTGATATTTTAGTGCTTGCTTTGGTAGTCTGCTTGTGTCCATCCTCTGTACGTGTTGTAGCCACTTTTCCTGGTACTGTTTTATTTCCTTTACTATACATGATAATATATATTATTTATAAACCAAACTAAAGTTAACCTTTGAATAAATGTAAAAACGTATTTAGCCTACTTGGATTTAGTCATGGAGGATCTACAGTATTTGATAATTTTCGTGGAAGTCTCTAACCGCACTGTTGGCTACCAAAACCATTCTGTAGGTTGTTACCACTCTGGAAGGCCACGCCTGTGTGTGTATACAGCGCACAGTAGCTCTGCGGACACACGTTAATATTTACTCTGCATAAGAGTTTCAAGTGACCCGCCTCGGAGCCTTCCCGCCCCCCATTTAAGGCGAAACACAAATCAACACTTCAACACATTTTCTGTCTTTTATTGAGACATCTCCCTTTTCAAGTTCTTTTTTGTACCCAACCTATCAGGCGACTACAAATACCCATCCCCTTACAGTTAGTTTTTCTTTTTACAAAGTGTGGTGCTGTTTATCTCACGTTGTCACTTACCTGGCACAGCGTCTTGTTACATACTGTGTCAGGAGACAGACGATCACCGGACCAAACAACAAGTAATTGACGGGTTTCAAAATTGAATTTCCACAAGCGAAGGCGTCCATCTTTCTTGCTGCTACGGCTAAAGAATAAGTGTCTGACCCACTTGAACACCTTAAAGAAATATAGATTCCCAAAACAGACTACAAATATCTTGAACATTAAAGCGACTAACATACGTTTCAAAAAGTACTATTGAATGACTTTTTTTTGAGTCCGTCCCTTCGTGTATTATCAAATCTGTATAATATATTATGCACCGTCAATACACAACATACATCAAACAAGATGCAATAATTACAATTAGGTGATATTTGGTTACATGTTTTGGCCGTGACCGACCATCTTCAGGCCAACTAAGAACAACGATTAAGGTACAGTAAAAGTATTACTCAATGGTATCCAATTTCGTTCACATTAAACCTTGATAAAATATGAAAATTCTTACTTAAGATTAAAACAGTGGAATAGTATAGTAAAATGGTAAAACCAAACCTTCATGCACTGTATTCAGGTCTCAAAATATGAGGCCTGAATACAGTGCATGAAGGTTTAGTTTTACCATTTTACAGTACTACTCCACTGTTTTAATCTTAAGTAAGAATTTTCATATTTTATCAAGGTTTAATGTCAACGAAATGGGATCCTATTGAGTAATATTTTTACTGTACCTGAACTGTTGTTCTTAGTTGGCCTGAAGATGGCCGGTCACGGCCGAAACATGTAGCCAAATATCGCCTAATTGCAATTATTGCATCTTGTTTTATGTATGTTGTGTATTGACGGTGCATAATATATTATACTGAATGACATTACACACAATATAATTTTCTGATATCATGCCAAATCCAATGGATTGTTTAGTTTCAAAACAGCTTACATGAGTCCTTCTGTGGACTAGAAACTGAATGTGTGAAAGTCGAGTTGAGTTCGACAAATTACGTCTTCATGCACCACAAAACCTGTCAAATTTTTCTAGACCGTGTCATCGCTCACTGCAATTAGGTCCCCGTTAATTAAGTTCGTAGACTGTTTGATGAGGCTCTGCAATAAGGCAGCGGCACGAACTCATTCAATTATGAACTATATTATACAGGCAACCGAAAACTTCTCATCGTAATTTCGACAAGGCCGACCACTATCTGCTGCTTATTTATAAGAATACACGTGCTGATGCCATCAGTACCTGAGGAACGCACGGAGCTGTGTTGTAATTAGCAGCTGAAGGGAAGAAGCAACTCCTTAGCGAAACTTGTGAGCGGAGAACAATTGTGCAAAAGAGATACAAACAGGCAGAAATGTGGGGAATACTTCGTATACGCAAACAGAAGTTCCTCTGGTTTCTGTTCTGAATTATGGCGTTCGAGGGGTGTGGACATGAAGGAGTGTCAGTAAAAATTAAATCCAAAATTTTTGTTTGGAAATCTGTTGGAAAGGAGCATCCATCCACACACACACACACACACACATGCATGCACACACATACCTACACACACATACATACATACATACACACACACACATGCATGCACACACACATACCTACACACATACACACACATGCATGCACACACACACACACATACCTACACACATACACACACACACACACACACACACAGAGTAGGTAATATTACAACTAACACTAAGACTAACTGAAACTCAACAAAAAAAAGTTTACTGAACACAGAAAAAAACACGAAAAAAGCAAATAGTTGCCTTCCTATGTAGTTTAATTACAATTCGCGAATCCGTGAAAATTTGTTTCTTGGGTGTGCATCATATGAATCTCTCATGCAGGCTGACGTCTTGCACACGACCAGCGTACAATTTGTGGGCTAATTTACGGAAAACCCGTTTTTCTCTGACTAAATGCTGAAAGCTTTCCCAACTAAAGTTACGGGCATATATTAACATAAAAGACGTAACATGTCCTCATTTAGCCACCATATGCCTTGTGTACTCAGTAGGCCTACTCTCAACCCAAAAATAAATGTCCTGCCTTTAATACGCACAAAGTTCCATTACACTGTTCGTAGTAGCCCAAGAATGCTACTTATTCCATGCAAGATTAATCCAGTCCATACCTTCATGTCCACCGCGGTAGCACAGTGGTTCAAGGTTTTGTGCTACAAATTGGAAGATCGCTGGTTCGATTCCAGATGGTGTCATTGGAATTTTTCATTGACATAATGCTTCCGATCGCACTATGGCCCTGGGGGTTGACTCAGCCTCTAACAGAAATGAGTACCAGGAGTATTTCCTGGGGGTAAAGGCGGCCGGTGCGTAAGGCTAACAACCTTACCACCATCCTGTGCCGTTGTCACGTAATCTGGGTACCTTAACATTCTGGAACCTTCTGAGCATCTCGGGCCTGTAATGAGATTTATACCTTCATGTCCATACCCATTGCAATAATAACGTCACATCTACGAACATTTGTCTCCTATTTGCTCTTTTCATCAGTTTCTTATCAAAATATTAGTCCATTTCTCATCTCTCCCACAGATGTTTCCCGACACAATCCAGCTCATCCGCTTTAATATGTTCATCTCAATATCTGACAAAAAACAGAAATGCAAGCTACAATGCTCCTCACTACATAAATTTTACCAGTCTTCTCTTATTTCCTCTCAACTGCAAATATTTTCTTCAGATCCATGCTCTCAAACATATTTAACTTATATTCACTTTAAAGCCAAACTTTGAAACCATAGAAGAGAGTTGGTACAACAATCAGAACTATGAAGAAGATAAACAGTTCCTGAGATCGACCCCAGGAGATGACGGATTAAGAGACTTTAGGGCTGTAAACACTTTCACGAGGAAGTCTCCGTCAGAGCAGCAGTCTCTCCCGAAATGCAGCGTGCTCTGAGCAGTTTTATCCCACATCGCTCTTTTGACACTTGCGATGATGGATAGTAAATTTCTGGGGGGCGAAATGTAAATTTATCTTGACTATTCGCTATGCATCATTCTCAAGTCATTAAAAGCAGGAATAATATATGGCAGGAAGGATTAATCTATCTTTAATCTTTCCAGATGATTTGAATCATGATATATTGGTGTTTTGCTGACCATGCATCTCAGTATAATCTTAGTAATTGACGAACTTAATGCACAAATTCTTGTTTTATAATAAGTTTATTATATTCCTCTACATGTTTCTAGCACTTTTGTGCTCATCATCAGGAGGTCAGGTGCACAGGTTGGGAGAGGAATCTCCCAACCTGTGCACCGGACGGCCACTTACAGAGTGTGATGATACCAAATGCTGTGTGATACAGTTTTGACCTCCTGCTGGTGAACACAAAAGTGCTAGAAACATGTAGAGGAATATAATAAACTTATTATAAAATAAGAATTTTTGCATTAAGTTCGTCAATTACTAAGATGATATATTGGATTTCTCTTGTGATACTTGCTCATTAGTTACACAGAATGGCATTAGAAGTTAATTTTAGGAGAGCGAAATACCAACACACACGGCACCATCAGTGCAGTGGGAATATCACTTGAGTGATGTCAATGTTGACGTCACGTTTGGAATGCTAACACCTAGTGATATCTGCATCTCGTAATTTGGCCACTTTTCCCGTATACGAACGCCCCCTACTCAAAAGAATGCAGTTGACCCGTACAGCGTGGTTAGACTCCCTTAACATTCGCGACAATGATCCTGTCGAAAACGTGAATGTCAGTCACTGCATGACCTTCTTTCCACTGGTTGCCATTGTTACAAGTTTCATTTATAACAAGCCTAAGTCAAATTTATGAACAGCTCTAATCACACAGAACACTACAAAAATGCATTATATCACACGCATAAAACGCGACTGCACTTCAGCCCAATATATTTTTAACTTCTATTCACGAGCAAAGGGCGGTAGTTTTCCCCCCAGCGTAAACCATGCCAAGGTCACCTGCAAACTCCACAGTCACTATCTGTACTTTCGTTGCAGCATTTGTTGTGCAAACCGCCACGGAGGATCCATGCTTTACAGTGGACTGCTCAGCCACAGAGGACGCCTATAATGGTGACGGTGCAAGCAGACTGAGATCGCGTTTCGAATAACTCTGGACATGAATGTTAGCATTTCTCCTGTATTGCCGCCTCGTTACGGTAGACATCTTGGGGCAGGCTGTTCCTTTTAGAACATTTCAGGTGGATTTATCTCAAAATTAATTCTGGACAGTAGCATTACTTACTGACTGCCTTACTTACTGACTTATTCCATGGAGCAGAGTCCTGCTTGACAAACTAACCAGTTTTCAACTAGTCAAAATTATTGTTTAGAATTAGACGAAGAGTCCTATAAGTGATTTATGAGGCTTGCAATAAAGCCCGACCCCAAGTAATTTAATTGTACGTCTTCTTACGAACGTTGTCCTTTGTGGTACAATTTGAGCCTCAAATGTCACTGATTGGGTAGGGCAAAGCTGTGTCATTCAGATGCATGACAACTCATAATCTTTCACCCTAACCTTACAACTTGACCACGAAACATGACGAAGTAATAGCTCTTATTTCAGGTAACATTCGGCGCAAGTCCTCGGGATAAAATTCGAAGACACATGTGCACTAAACGCTGCTCGTGTCCTTACATGTTTATTCCATTCTCGGCAAAACCGAACTTGGGTAAGACTTTCAGGTTCACAACATCGGCCAACATACACAGCACCAGTGCGCAGGCGTTATTTGTATTGAATATTCTATCGTTATACTGTCAACAAAGTTAAAATGGTCGCCTTCTGATTATTGCGGAATTCATAGATAAATAGCCCCAAATACGTCTGTTTGTATATCACTGAGTATCACTAAGCGGTTCATTTATTCTCACTTCCATGAAAACTTACAACTTGCATCACACATAATTACACAGATATATAATGACATGGGCACACTAACATTTTCTCGTGGCACAGGCGGGGCGGGTTAGACGTGGTGTACTTAATAAAGCACAGAGCTATGCACAAACGTGTGGTACTGGAGGTGTAACTCCACACATTTTTAACTTCGTTCTTAGATCCTGCGCCTTTATGCGCCCAGGAAAAGACTTCTAGTTTCCTTCTGGACTGTGAGGTTGTGCTGATCCTACCGCCGCTGTTGAAGCCGTGGGAAAGAGAAAATCTTTACCCCTGACGGAAGTAGGACCCAGTGTTCCTGGTCTCTCAGCTTTTAGACCAGTCACCATCCTGACTGAGCTACCTAAGTTCGTTAAAGTGGCATTTATAGGCACCCTAAAGCTGCACCCTACACACTAAAAACAGAGGAGCTTCTAATATCTGTATATCAGTCCACATTAGCGACAAGAAGCCCGTTCTTAATGATTCACTCTTCAGTGCCTGTTTACGAGCCATGGCGTGTTCATTTTATATCAGACTACCCTCAAGGGCATTTATAACTGATTTATGGTAGACGCTATCATGTAATTCAATCTTATCTTATTCCCCTCTTCCTATTTCTAATTGCAAACACCAACTAACTGCAAGTTGCTTTCTTTATTTCACCAAACTAGACAGCGCGTTTCCGTTGCTTATATCGCCTGTTGTAATCTCCCGCTTTAACATCCGCATAGATACATGCACAAAGCAAAAATTATGACGTTCATACAATATACATGTCCCGCGAATAGTAATGCCGTTACACCTGATTATCATGGACCCTCTTCTACTCAATGTCCATGTACTGCAGGTCGTAATTTATAACGAGTAAATGAGTACCCGCTGCCCACCTATCAAGCAATACTTCATCTTGGTTAGGTGTGATTAATGAACACATTAATTACAGGATGTAAACTTAAGTGCCTATTGATAACTTACACCTGTCCGCAATACGCTTCCAGCACTGTTAAATACGAAGGAATATTTTGAAAGTGTTTTATCAACAGACGCAAACAACTATTTACTCTCCAACTTTACCTAAACTTATTAAACAATATAAATTATTGTTGCTGTTTCATAAACATTTTGAAACGGTTCATTTTCATGTAACAGATGGATTTATTATACCCAGCCTCCTTAAAATAACATTTTAATTGACATTAAAAGCGACAGTAAGCTTATCGAACACAAGCACGCTGGATAAACTCACTTCATTAACATCAGACAAAGCCACGGTTTTCTACACACGCACACATGAAGCAGGATATACGTAACCCCACTGCATTTCGTAAGAAATCCTCCAGGAAGTAAACACTTCAGAATCTGTAAGTGTAGCTGAACATATGATATTAAATTAGGTCCTAGAGTTCTGGATTGCGAGGACACGAATCAGCCGACTGCGCGGTATTAATTAAAGCAATACAACTCACGACAAGAGGCTATAAACGTCACTGCTGAAATTTAAATTTACAGCTAAACTTGATCATAAACTAAATAAATTTTAAATTTAGAGTTGCAATAGATGAATAGGCTACGTGATGCAAGATCCGGGTTTGGAACGCTGGTGGCTCCGAAATGGCTCTGGGGGCTACCCTGCCTCCAATTCTTTGGGTACCGGTGAGGTAAAGCGGCAGGAGGGTGAAGTAGACCTCTCACCTCCATCCAGAACAGAGGTCAGAAATCAGTACATTTGTACTTGTACTCCCCCCGTATGCCTTTAAGGTGTGGACAAAGACGACTTTAATTTTTGTTAATGTTATAATAGAAATGCTTAGAGAAATTTATGTTAAAGGAATTATTTGTATTATTAGCATCATCATCATCATCAACTACATCATCATCATCTCCTTTATGCAGGGTATTTATACTTATATTCCTGGGACAAACTATGTCCCTAGGGAATACAGTGTTGCAGCTATTCTGTTGTTACTATTCATGGTGCTTATATCGTTGGTTTCAGTGTTGAATCTATTGTACTTTTACATTAGTACTTTCCGAAGTATGTGTGCAGTGCCCAATATGGCTGT
>Ga0136643_10019241_pt1 | contig 10316 bp, 3 predicted proteins | sample TergutLab28metaG_FD_96883 | JGI IMG/M metagenome (GOLD analysis project Ga0136643, IMG submission 96883) | Labiotermes labralis P1 segment gut microbial communities from Petit-Saut dam, French Guiana - Lab288 P1 (version 3) (version 3) | ecosystem: Host-associated > Arthropoda: Insects >... | reverse complement strand
TGACGAAGAAAGAAGAACAAGCTCTGCTAATTTTTGAAAGGAAAATATTTAGAAGAATATATGGTCCTAAATATGAAAACGGGGAATGGAAAAGTCGGATGAATCGAGAACTAGAAGAGATGAGCAAAGAAGAAAATATAATAAAATGGATAAAAGGGCAAAGGATAAGCTGGTTAGGTCACCTAGAGAGAATGGAGGAGGATAGGATGCTCAAAAAGATCTTCACTCAAGAACTGGAAAGGACGAGAAAAAGTGGAAGACCCAAGAAAAGATGGAAAGAGGAAGTAGAAAGAGATCTTCAAATGCTGGGTGTGAGAAGATGGAGAGAGTTGGTGGCAGATAGGAAAAAATGAAAGGACATTGTTCGACAGGCCAAAGCCCACAGTGGGCTGTGGTACCAATGGAAGAAGAAGAAGAAGAAGAAGAAGAAGAAGAGGAGGAGGAAGAAGAAGACTTCTGATATTATATTTCCACAGAAGTCTACTGATTTTATTGCTGATTGCGTGATGAAATGATATTGTGTCTGTACCTGTGGGCTTTTTGTTTTCCAAATTCGGTTCCAGTTTTGCCGTATTGCTCGTCTGATATCCCTGTGACTGTATCCGTTTTGTTTGAAGACTTGCTTAAGGTGCTATAGTTCCTCCCTGAGGCTTTCCGCGTCACATAGCTTGCGAGCCCGTCGGACTAGCGCGCTGGGTGGTGCTAAGACTTGGCGTGGAGTTAAGATTTCTGCACGTGTAGGTTTCCTATGTATTGTATGACCAAGTGTGCCATCCAGTCTTCTGGTTACCAGGACATTTAAAAAGGACAAGGCTCCATTCTGCTCTATCTTCATAGTAAACTTGATGTTTTCGTGGATACCATTTAGATGTTTCTGAAATTCTTGTAACACCCGTTTTCCATGCGGCCATACAACAAAAGTGTTGTCCACATACCTGTACCAGCAGATCGGCTTGTGTATAGCAGTGCTTATGGCTGTCTGTTCAAGGTGTTCCATGTTTTGCCACTACCGGCGTCAACGGGGATCCTATGGCCATTCCGTCCTCCTGTCGGAAAAAAAGATCCATCATAAAGAAAATACGTGTTTGTTAGTACTTGTTTGTTAGTACTTGTTTCATGAGCTCTACAGTCTCCCTGTGAAATTTCTTTGAAAGTATTTGTAGTTTATCCTCCAGTGGAACACAAGTAAACAGTGCCACCACATCAAAACTCACCAATGTGTCCGTATTTTAAGACAATAGACTGGATTCTCTGCACAAATGTCTACGAATTCTTTATGTGATGCTCGAATTGCCCAGCACACGGGCTGAGTATTCCTGCGAAGTAGTTTGCCAGGTTGTGTGTTGGAGAGGCGATACAGTTCACTGCCGGTCTTAGCGGTGTTTCTTCCCTGTGAATACTCGGCAAACCGTACAGTCTAGGCGGTACTGAGGTATCGCTCTTTTGACGGTATAATCTGGGATGTCAGCAAACCTGTATGACATATACCATTGCTGTGTGTACAGTGAAAAACTGGTTTGCTGACATATACCATTGCTGTGTGTACAGTGAAAAACTCCTGATGATGGACAGAGGAACTGTCCGAAACATGAAGAGTTTTATTCCAAAAATAAATTTGAGAAATTAGTATATCTGGTTTGTTTTATTATAAGAATTGATACATGTTGCTTTCGCATTCCTGCATATGTTTTTGTGTCTAAGCAAGCCCCACATATTTTTCAGTCTGGGTTCCTTTTACATGTGTAATCGGACGTGATAAGCTACTTTTTTATCTGTTCAAACTTACCAAGTTGCAGTTTACGATACTGTACTACTTCCATACACTTCACAAGCTTTTTCAGCGCTGAAAAAATTACTGTCTTCTATGATTGGCCTCCGTTTACTCTCGTATACCGATGCACCGAATTTTTAGCGGAGTCTGCCCCCTGATTTTTCGGTGTAGATTTCGGTATGTGCCTAATTTCCTGTCGGAATAACCCCACATGCTAAGCGCTATTGACAAACTGTCGTATAATTTGGCTACAATTTGCTGCCAGGGACTTCCGCGTAAAGATATAAATGTAGCAAGTGTTACTGTGCTCATCAGGAACATAGTCTGTAACCCAAATTTTCGAAGGTGATTCCCGTGGATCAAATGATCGTCAGGATCCCAGAATAATTTGTTGTTGCTGTTGCTGCTGATGTTACCGCAATAAACAAATTGCTGCGTCTAAACGTGGCAAATGTCAGAAGTAATTACCCTGACGCAGGTAGTGACGTAACGTATCGTCATCTTAGCATACCCGCAAGCGAGTACCTTTCTAACTATAGATACCAAGTGCAAGGAATGAAAATCGCTGCAATTCAGAAGTTAATTTAAGAAAGAAAGTGGTTTAATGACGTCAGGAGTCCATACAGGTGTAATTTAGTTACTGCGGGAATATCCGCATTGAAGACCACATGCGTAGTGAAAGACGACCACTAAGACGTGCGTGAACACTCGCGTAGCTGCGGTTTTCCGTGACGTCATCTCTGGGCAACCTCAGTGTAAGGGATCCTTCAAATCTCGCTCTTTGACCTTCGTCTGTGACGTGAGAAGATTTTTCAACTATCTTCTGGCCTGTAAATTTATTTTCCTTCGGTTATTTTTATAGGATAAACCAACTGGGTAAAGAGTTATTTTTTATTTACATCCACCCACCTACCCGTCTGTCCTTCCGTCCATCCTTTAGCCTATTTCTCCATCTCCCTATGATTATTTCTCCCTTCCTTTCTTAAATCGTTTGTTTTTCATTTTTGCATTTTTAAACTTTGCATTTGTATTCCTTTTCCTTTTACATTTTATTTGATCCTAAGTTGTCCTCTTTATTTCTCTTTTTTACCTACTCATACCCTCTGTCTATGAAACTCGAAGTATCAAGACTTCACAAACCACTAGGTCATGGCGCTCAGTTAAGTTTACAAGTAAAAAAAGTCATGTGGACTCCATGAAGGCGTATAGAGGAGAGGAAGTATAGATCCAAGCGTTCCTATTTTCGGTGTTACATATGATGAACTTTGCGCTGCAGCTGCTCTACGGCTGGGGACCCCCCGCTATTTACTGGGTGAGTCTCAGGGCCGGTCAGGATGTTTTTGGAGAAGAGAATCTTTTTTTGTCCCTGCCGGGTGTCGAGCAGTGATTTGTCTTTCGTCCAACCAGTAGTGGCTATTATACGTAATGAGCCATCCGGAATGAACCAAAAGTCAAGGGCGATTACCGAGTGATGTGTTTCTTCAAACGTGTAGGTGAATTCCCGGCAATCATTAAGAATTTCTGTTCATTACTGACCTTTTTCTGAGGATCTCGAGTTCGCATAGATAAAATATTGTTTAAAATCGTAAAAAAAAAATATGTTAATTGTTTTATATTTTAAACTTTTTCTTAATTCTAATTAACATATTTTATTTTAATTCGACACACGCCCATACAAGTATATCTGACAGAATATACCAATCTGACGGTGTCAAAACATGTAGGAGGAATATATGTGACAAATTATTGTTATTATTATTACTATTATTTCGTATTTTTACTATTTAGTATTGACTGTGCAGTTTGTTAGATTAAATACTGTATAATTAATCTATTGGACGAAACGTGGATTGTGTTGTATAGGTCTTCTCACATCCCTTCAAGTCTGTTATCTGAACAGTCTCCGCCGCGATAACCTGACATCTTATAACATTTGAAATCATCCTGGTTTATTCTGCTTCGTACGTCAAACATCTTAGTCTAGAACTGTTCACATAACCGTTTAGGTGCCTTACGTGTAATCTGTTTAGGTAAGACATATCGATGTTTGTCATAAACTGAATAATAAAAAATAATTCTAGTCAACGCAAGTGCCTTTTGTTATAAAGACAATATTTGCCTTTATAAAAATGCTACATGTTTCGAGCCTTAATGGTCGTCGTCAGGCGGGAATAAATAAAAATGAAGGCAATCAAATACATTGAATTGTAATTCCTATAATATAAGTCTCTTTCTTACATCATCATCGTTATCATCATCATCATCATAAACATCAAGGATTGGACCCTTTGATCCGTTCCGTCTCCACAGTTACAGCTGCTCGCACCAACGCTTCTTCGGTCTTTATGATTTCAAAGGGATTCGGTTTTGTGGCATTCTTTGCAAGTGTGAAAGCCAGTTCCATCTGTATTCATCTATCTTGTCTATTATGCCTGTAATCCGTAGTTCGCGGCTTATATAGTCATTTGTTCTGTGGTCATAAAAGTTGTAGCCTGCCAGAGGTCTCAGTAACTTCATTTCTGCCGCTTCAATTCTTCGTCTTTGTAAGGCTGTTAGAGTTCAATTTTCTGACCCATATAAAAATGTAGGTAAAACTAGTGTGTTGTATATTTTCCAAATAGTTACCACCAAACTTACTCACCGAGGGAATGGTTATCCATCCTAAGGACACCCTACCCAACAGCAAGCACAGGACTGATTCGCGGCAAAGTATAAACGAGAAACAATAGTACACGTAAATAAAATGTTTTAAGATATGTGACCTCAAAACCACTTTGAGCGAAATGGTGTGGTATAAGGTTTATCCCTAATATATAGTGGTTAAGCCTGATGGTGGCTTTGATATAAAAGCCTACACATGTAGAGATTTATTGTCCACAAGAGTTGTGTGGACTAGATACAAAATTAACTTGGTTTCATATTAAAAAACACAACGAAATGCCACATACTTAGATTGTATCTTTAATCATCTCTCCGAGCATGAAGAAATACATTATCTGTAACGCTAGTCGCGTCGGCCGCGTATTACATCACCCTAACTATGCTGAAAATTGACTCTTCAATCCAGATGTGTGATGTGTGTCACACAGATGAGTCACCCTGTCAAATAAACGCCTTCTGTTCGTTTTTTTCTTTAATATTCCCTCTATGTACATTTTACGAACCTTGTCACTTACTTAGCAAGTCCCACTTTGAACTTACCAATCCCTCACCATGGAGAACGTGACTATTTCAGAACCCAACGCAATTATTGTAATTATTAATATAATTCAAGTGTTTCTGTAAAAGTGTAACTACAGTAACTGTTTCTTATACTCGAATGCAACTACGTCACCAACAAGCAGCATGCATTCATTACCTTGTGGGATCGCCGGCCGTCAATTGCCACGATGAAACCAACACCGCACGAGTCTCGCTCGTTAACTGGGTCGTATAAGCCATCTTTTGGCGGCAACGACCAGGGCTCGTGGGACATTAGGACCTGCCACAACAATAATAAAATTAGACACAACACACGATCATTTATCAACACGTACAAAAACCACACACAAGTTAGTAAACCTGAATTCCAAATTCTATAGCTGTGATATTAATAAGCACAATATCAAGCCATCTTTTCCGATGTTGCTTATTCCGTGCAACATATTATACAATACTTATTTTATTAGAAAACAAATAGTTTTTAATAAAATAAGCAAGTTGTCTTTATTAACTGATATTAAATATGACTACATGTTTCGGCTGAAATGAGCCATTATCAAATGAAGTCCAGATATTTTCTACTTCCAAACACACTGGATATAACACATTTAAAATACCACATCCACCTTATAAACTCTTTATGAATCAACATAGATTTTTATACCCGAGTATGTACCTTCGTTCCAGTTCTGCAGTCACATGACTCACTATGGTGTATATTGACCAATATTATAACAATATTATGTTAAAACACCATAACATGCAGCTGTTACAAATACCTAACTGTAGAAAGATTTAATCCAAAAATAATATTAAATTAAAATTTGCTGTAGCTGTCAATACATTATAACGTGTTTTTGCAGCTGTACTGTCTAATACATCACTAGGCGATCATACCCCTGAGGAGCGTGATATCGTTTATCTCGTCTGCTGAGTATTTACTTTTCGCAACAGGTAATTTTTCCTGCCTGCAGGTCTACTGGTTGCATCGCAAACACCGAAAACCACATACCTTATCTTAACGCACGTCGGTTTGGTTTATATCAGTTTAAGTACTAGGTTCATCCGAAACGGTGGCAGTCATGTACAAAAAGGAATATCCCCCCCCCCTCCCAACACACACACACACACACACAAAGTAAAATTATTCACACAATTTTACCACAACTTTAGACACTACATGCCACAAAACGAGAAACTGACATTTGTACAGATGTTTTTGAACTGTAGCACACAAGCCACGCCTACTACCGAAAACCAATCATTAAGCTTCTTCTCACGTAATTTTATATGTTACAGCTAATTGCGTGTGTGTTACTGTTAATGATATTTCATACTTGCATTACGCAAATGTCAGCAGTATATCTGTCACCCCACAGACGTGCCGTGACTCAGTTGGCATACCTGTACGTAGAGTCTATGAGACGTGATTTGCTCACCAGACCGGTAGACCTAATTTATTACGGAGAAAGCTTGGTTCGGTGGGGCCAACAATCGGCCAGTTGGCTCGTCTGAAAGACAACTGACGACCAAGGGGCTTGCACCGGACCTGGACCTGTCTGGCAAGATGCTTTGCTTGTTTAAACGAACGAGATAGTGAAAATAAACATTCATCGATCACCATGAAACTGTTGCACAGTGCACACACAAAACAAAGCGGGTAAACTTAATCTTTCAACGAACTGCGTCCCCAGAAATTGACTTAACGTTTGATGTTTGCCCGTGTATCGTAGTAGAAGCGTAGAGAAGAAAACCAACTAGATGCTACTGAATGGTTTATTGCACTTATAATCTGCTCAACATGTTTCGGGCACATATATGCCCATCATCAGGAGCTCGAGACTATACTTGTGCTATTGCCGCATATTGTGAGTAATATGCTGGTGGTCGGCTGTTAGGAGCAGAGCAGCAGGCTATGCGTCCGGGATGAGGGAAATTGTGTGACACTTCAAAAATACCGAAGCAGTTGCCATGGAAATGCTTTAGCACTACTGCAGAATTTGAAGTTCAGGTGACCGTGCATCGTGATAAATTCTTATAATAAAACCAACTACATTGATGCCTCGGCTAACCAGAGACCCTGCTAACGAATTTTTCGGCTAACGAGGATTTTTTTCGCTGTTTTTCGGACTCGGCTAACGAATATGGATTCGTCTAACGAATGTTTTAGTGGCTGCGCGCGCTAACATAAAGCAGCAAACATGAACGGTCGGGCCATTCCAGAGCTTATCTTTTCCGTCTGTATGTGTGTTTCGGTTAACGAATGTGATTCCGGAACGAATTATCTTCGTTAGCCGAGGTATCACTGTAGATGCATTAACTTCTCCATTTCATTTTTGGAACAAAACTCTACATGTTTCGGACAGTTCCTCTGTTCATCATCAGGAGTTTTTCACTGTACACAAAGCAATGGTATATGTCATACAGGTTTGCTGACAGCTTGCAAGAAATTAGTGCATCTAGTTGGTTGCATTAGACGAACACTACTGTCGAATTACACAATATCTCGTCCTGCCAACACATCCTCGGGTATGCTAACAGCCTAACAACATTTTACTCGAACAGATCGATTTTATGCCACTGTCTACAATAAAACATACTTAGGCACTCACGTGAAGTTCCCTATATTTTGGTCCGATTTTAACCAAATTTGGATTTTCTCTAAAATTAAAAAAAAAAAAAAAAACCTTTTGCAATATCAAAATTCACGAAAACCCGTCTGGTGGGAGCCGAAATGATACTTGCGGACAGACGGACTGACTAACAGGCATGATGGAAGTTAAGTTAAAAGGCGCTTTTCGTGACTACGCGAACGCACCTGAAAGGAAACAATGTTCGTAACTCTCTTCCATTGTTTCATCGGTCACTGCACCTTCAATTCCTTTCCTTATTTCTCTTCTCCGCGTTACTTCCTCCACGATCGCGCTGTATCACTTTACCATCCCTATCTGAGCACAAGGCACGTAAATCGCAATATTTAACAAACTTACTTCCTGAACAATTCACACAATAAAACCAACAAACGCACTAATGTTAAAATTATATTTCACACACACTTTGCCATAACTCCGACATTTTTCGATCCATTTTGATAGTCTTCAGGGAGTTGCTGACACATCAATAAAGCATATATAAAAACACATATGCTTTATTAAATACATAAAATTCTGTGCACAAAATGTCTGCAGATATTATAAAGTCAGTTCGTAGCAGCCCAACAAGTAACGGACATACATCATAAAAACAACACGGAAAAGCCACATAAAACAAACGCTTCCATTTGGTCTAACAAAATGTGCAGAACATGCACCCTTAGACCAAACATCAAGCTGAACGGTACAAATCTTCGATCTCGTAAAACCCTAGATGCAGACCAGTTCTACACTGCTACAAACGAATCTTACAATATCTGTAGACACTTTACGCACACAATTTCATGAGTTTAATATTAATAATCCATCTGTGTTTTTTACATATGCTTTACTGATGTTGAGTAACTCCCTGAAGATCATCAAGATAGATGGAAACACGTTGGAGATATGACAAACTGTGTGTAAAAAATACAGTTTTAATATTTGAGCATTTGTTGGTTTTATTGTGTGTACTGTTTATTCATGCATGGATATGAATAACTTTAAGACTGCCTTCTATACTTGGATATAGAAAGTTTACGATGGTAGTAGCAGTTGCTTTGAAAAGCTAGGAAGGTAGAGTCCAGCTGAAATGTACACGGCGATGCAGGAAGGGGAAGTGAAGGAGAAACTGGCGAATGGATTGGGCAGCCTGTACTCTTCACACTACCTCGGAACATGGTGTATCCAGCATTACTACCGCTGATACACACACCTCGGCTGCCAGTAGTCGACTGAACTGACGCCCCCGCCGATTTAAATAGACTCGTCCGTTTCGCCGAAAGACGAAATCTGGTTTCTGCGCGCGTGTCATCACATTTCAAACGCAGTCTACTGCACTCCGACTCTTTAACGGATCAGTTTGTTGACATGCCACCATAGTGAACACCTGTGTTTGTGTATGCAAGGTACAGCGCCACTCGGTCCTCATTCAGGCTGTTTTGATTGGAACGCGATTCCTGACATATGATGACATTTTGCACAACCACCAACAGTTCTACCAAATTTGTGGATAATAAAGAGCAACCGAGCACACATACCGCTATCGGTTCAACAGAGCCCAAGGGGAACCTTGAATGAGTGTTTCTGACATAAGCACTAAAACATGTTTTTGAAAAATAAATTATTATTAAAGGTAACGCATTGCCAAATAACAATTCAGCATTTAATCACTCAACTTTTGGGTGTAAAACCGCCGCTACTGAAAAATATTTTACAGTACAATGCAATATCCTTAAACAGTACAAATTAACGTTCGGTATGTATTTCGTCACAGCACTCGATTTTCCTTAAAAACGTATCACCACATCTGAATTTTTCACGAAAAAAAAGCTAAGTAGTTTATTGTTAAGAATGTGTTTCAGACGCAAGTGTGTCGTGATTTTTAATCCAGTGGCTGTTTACTGGGCGTTACATTTCTAAGCCGGCTATTATCTTTCAGTTCTTGAAAATAATATGGATTGTTGACATAAACTCTAACTTCAACTGTCCCCTCAAATATAAGAATCGCAGCGATTAAAATCTGGTGATGTGGGAGGCCACAATCCGCACTCACTGCACACCAGACTCCCACTCTAAGGACATGCAAAGGGAAATCACAAACTCCGTGGATATTTTCGGACCACTACCTTCTGTTGTTGTGGTGCCTGCTTACGTTCTCATTTAATGTAAACCCTGCCTTCATCGTAGAAAAACTCAGTGCGTATCACGAAATCGGCTGGCTACCGGTTCTTGAGAACACGGACAATACCGGTTTCTAGCTTCGCAGTCATAGAGAATAGAGCTGTTATACACTTCTGTTTGTATATGGGCGTAGTTTTAAATGGCTTACTGGCCTCTGAGCTGAGGAGTCTTACGCCCCACTTTGCAAAGCCAAATGGCGTAAAGATTCTCAGAAGACTGTTGTCATTTCAGCGCCTATATCGCTCAATTTATTTTCTGTTCAAATACAGCGTGGTAGTTGAATAAAGAGAGACCAACTTGATGTCACTTGCTTTATTATTTCATTATTTAATGCTCAACATGTTTCGGATGTTAATACAACCATCCTCAGGAGTTTGCGACTTATTTGTTGAGTTATTTCATGGGTTGCTGTGTGTTGGTGTTACGCTGTGGTTTGGCTGGGGTGGTGTGGTATCCGTATGCAGACTGAAGCACTAGTGCTTCAGTCTGCATACGGATACCACACCACCCCAGCCAAACCACAACGTAAC
>Ga0136643_10019238_pt1 | contig 10317 bp, 3 predicted proteins | sample TergutLab28metaG_FD_96883 | JGI IMG/M metagenome (GOLD analysis project Ga0136643, IMG submission 96883) | Labiotermes labralis P1 segment gut microbial communities from Petit-Saut dam, French Guiana - Lab288 P1 (version 3) (version 3) | ecosystem: Host-associated > Arthropoda: Insects >... | reverse complement strand
GTGTGTGTGTGTGTGTGTGTGTTTTGGTGGCTGTATTGCCGTCTCTGAAACTGATTGCCTCAAAGTACGAGTGGGCGTTTTGAAGTAATTTCAGGAAATGACACTTATTACAGTGAAATTGTAATCCGTGCTACTTGTTGAGAAAGAGGCTCTGTACTAAGGGACACGTCAGTTCAAAATTAATGACAAATATTTGCTTAGAGGGTGTATTAGAAACAGCCTACTTTGTCATGTTCTGCAAGTTCTGTGCCACTATTTGCACCATATAATAAATTTCGATTCTTAAAATGAGCTAGTTTGGAACTTTGACATACTACATAATGCGCTTTGCGTAATAATATTGGATTCATCAGGCTGACAGTGGGGACGATTGAGGAGTTCTTGTGAGTATGGCGACGAATATTCGAGTGCCACAAAAGGTAGAAAACTTATCTTGATCAACTGAATGAAGATTTTTTTTTAAATCAGTGGAGCGCATATTTTCCCAAAATATATGAGCCACTTAGAAATCGAAGGTACCAGAAGGGTGATACGGGGAACGTTCCTTGCTGATTTAGGCGTCAGTGAAAAAATTTGTTCTCCATGGTGACCTAGGGCAACGTATTTGTCCATCTCTTTTCTAATTGACCGCGACCTCTGTACTTAATTTTAAAAAATACGTAGATACCTTTCAAAGGGGCGACACTTTTGCCTACAGATAATTCTGTTGTAGACCTATGTCACCGATGCTTATACAGTTTCCTAATTTTATCTAACAACTATCGTGTGCTAAATCCCGCTGCTACTCAGCTTTGTGTATAAAACAGTTAACTGAGTGGATTACTTGAATATGGTAAAGGAGTTGAAAGAAAGTGGCAACCGATAGTTTTAAAATAAAATACTGTCTCAATACGTTTCAAATACGAGCAGTCTGTTGGCGATATAGCTCTTTGCTCCAGTGCGCCTTCTTCTCCGCTATCTTGCAACCCACATGTAAACTTCTAAAGTCTTACACGTTCGGAATACGTCTTATTTGTACTGCACGTACATAAAGGAAATAAAGTATATGAAGCATCCAATTGATTTGGACAGTTTTAGAAAATATGCTCATGGATATTGACATAATAACTTGCACATTATGAGCTCATATTATAGTCTTCTATGTTCTGACAGAGTTTAATTTCAATAGCGGACACAGACTTTTCGGACAAACCTTCTGATTTAATCTTCAGTCTTGAAATGGACGGAAAAAAATTGCTGTGAGATTGTGTAGGAATACAGCATGCAAACCCCTGTCCACCTTTAATATTGCTTGTTCTTCTTCCATGGATCTAAAGACTGCCATCCATATACCTTCGTATAAGAACCGCAGGTCTCCTCATTTCATTTACATCAAAACTGAAAATTGAGGCAAAATAATTCTCCGAAACATTTTATTTTGATATGACTGTGCGGTGTCTTAAGACTGAAATCTGAAAAAAAAGAGGCTTTGGGAACTTAAAATTGTTCACAAATGTTGGGATATTTCTGAATAAAATTAAACCTTAATATAAACGGCATAGAGAAAAGAACGGGAGTAAAGCTAATCCTATCACATTTTGGGGGAGTAAAAAAACTGTGCTTTTGTTGGTGACGTAGAACTCATGAGAGAAAATTCATCGACTAAGTTTTCGTCTTCTAATCCTCTCTCGTCCGCAAAGAAATCAATTTGAAGCTTGAAAAGGAGCTGTGGTTTTTGCTGAAGAAACAATTACAAGAAAGGGAATGGAGGAGACTTTCATAGAGATTAAGCAAAAAATATATTATATTGTCATGTTATAAAACACCATATGTTCATCTAAATGCTACGTGTGACATTCTTCATTTACTGTTCTCACTTCTGCATGTAATCGGCGAAATTATTTTAAAACTTCGAAACACGAAACTCTGATAAGGAAAATGTTTGGTAGGCATAACAAACCCACGAAATTGTATGCCACTTACATATATGAAAACTGTCCAGGACCTAAAGAAATATTGCTGGCCTAGTCTTCGCGGGAAACTCTGTTACCTTTATGATGTAAATTAATGACAGATGTAGCTCTGTGACGTTCTTCTTTCCTTTCTGTGTCATTACAGCCCAAATCGGGCCTAGCTGACTTTTTTTTTTTTTAGTTTTCTGGATGGCACACAGATATAGAAACTCGGTAGGACTCCTCCGAGCAAACGATCAGCTCGTTGCAAAGGCCGCTACGTAAGCATCGTACAACACACTTAACAGATGAATATCCATGCCCTCAGTAGGACTCCAACCTTGCCATCCGGACGGTCAAACGGCCGCAGACCTACACCTTAGACCGCACTGCAACCGGCATCGACAACTCCGTTAATAAGCATTCTGAATTGAAAGAGGTGTAGTGATATTTAGGTGTAATAGTTAACTGTTGTAATATGGAAAGAGAATGTGGCAGTTTTCACAACTAAATAATTAACTTTGATTAATTTAGTATGGGAATGTGCATGGCAAGTAAAATTAGTTACTTGCAATCTGGAACGTCTCAACCCCTAAGGGCCGAAGAAACTTCTTGTGCTATATGACCTTGAAGACAAAGGCTGTACAGTCCTTCGAAATTTCTGAAGCCGTTTACCAATCGACCGCTGTGATAAGCTCAAAATATTTCATCTCAGCAATTGTTTCCAGACAAAGGAAAAAAGCAGGAACATAGTTTTGCAATGGTGGGTCTCAGGAGCTTCCGAATAAATACTAATTTCTACCATGTACCATAGAAGAAACAGTGCGTATAGTGGCATGCAGTGACTACCAGTTTTGTTCCTCATACAATCTCTCCTTGTCCTCAACTTCCATCTGCCACTGATGGTGATAACGTTCTTAATTTTGTAACTATACACCTGAATAAATTATTATTATTATTGTAAACTGTGCTTGACTGCTTCTTATTTAAGATTTTCCCGGTCTAGAAAAAAAGGTTTGACCTCGTCCAGGCTACTATGACGTGCAATTTGCAAGAATATTCCGGATGACCCGGTCGCCTGCCTTTACTAATCTACACGGCCTCATGGTCTAGAAGGAACTTATGCTTGAACTTAGTCTTATCTTCATATTATAAGTTCTTTGCGTTAATTCTTTTTTGTCTTATGGCGTGCAGGATTTCATCGCCTCGGGAAGTTGTGTTCTCGTTTATACAGCAGGAACCGTCATGCCGATATTGACGTTTTGTAGAGACCTTAATTCTAGCTAGGCCATCGCCTTCCCCTGCTCTTCATTTGCAGGTAAATGAGATTGCGGTTCTAGCGTTATCTGCCTACAAATAGAACGCCCAATAAAATAGTCGAATGAAATTTTAAATTGGTGTACTGAAGCAAGAAAAGCAGTCTAGATTTTATTGCATTTGTTATAAAGTACGTTTTGAATTCCATTCTGTGCCAAGCGTTCCAATGACAATTTGGTTTAATGGATTTAAAATAATCTTAGTGATTCCCCAGGCGTAATAAGTAGGCTGCTACACATGGCACACACACACACACACACACATATATATATATAGGTTTATGTATTCGCGTCATTTATTCCCAACGGGCTTAGAGCCAATACTTACACATGTTGTGTGTATAGGGCACAGTGTATAGGGCACAGTATAAGCCTAGATAAAGAATAGTCACGTTGCATAACACTTTGCATTATCTTCCTGAACTTTCAACAACACCCTTCCCTCATTCTTCTAGCTGTTGCCACGTTTCTAAACAAATACTTCTTCATTCAGTTTATTTTTCGCAAACACTTTTGCAAGAAGCAGGCAGCAGCAACTTCTTTCTCTCTACCACCCGTTACTTCACAACCACTCTCCACTCCCCTCCTAGTTCGACTAAAATCCAAACCCACCCTCTTCCAGACACCCACATACCCCTTAAGCCCCTAGTCACTCGCTAGCTCGTATATTTAATATTCGACATTTCAGAGTCGTGATGACAATTCTCTTTTCGCTAAGATTAATGATCAGAACCCTTTCTCTCTCTCGCTTCCCCTCTTAACAGTAGCCTCATGCTGGAAACTTCAAGAGCCTTCAATGTTCTTTTATCAACATGAGCCCGCTTGGGCTTAAGAATGGTGGTACTTTCAATACGACAATGAAGGAACTTTAGTGGGAAGAGAGCACACAAGATCTGCTAGGGTCTCAACACTGTAGAGCAAAGTGAGAGGAAAATGACATTCTTCAAAACCAGCAAATTTTGAAGAGCATTACACTAAAAGTGAATATTCGATCCCCTAAACACAATATTCAATTTAAGAACAATATAAACGCCAAACAACTGTGACATATTTCCACAAAATCGGTGAATTCAGAGAGTTCGAAACAATATACAATTATTGCTGGTTAAAAAACCTTAAAGTAGTTCTACACAAACTGCAATATGAAACATAAAGACTACAGCGAGTGACAGCTTGTTCTGGGACACGACGCATTTAAACTGTGGATATAAAAGTAAGTTTCCGAAACGTCGATAAATTTATGCGAACTGCGCAGCGACACGTCCTAGAAGACGGTATTCTTTATCATCACCGCTGAGATAACTGTGTATCGCAGAGAGAACGGAGATATTTTGACGCAGCAGAGGTTGATTTCATGAATTTTATGAGGATGGCAACGATAAGAACGACGCGAGGGTGGTGAAGGAATAATGCTGCAGAAATTTTGCAGATTTTAATAGTAACTGGATCCAAAGTAGAGTCACTTATCCTAAACGAAGAGAATTCCGTTTGTGATAAAAAGTATATATATATATGCAAGTTTTGAGGTTTTCGCAGCAGTGCCATCGAGAATTCAGGTCTTAAGCGATGTGACTCTGCATTGCTGGGTGCTTCCCGATGATTCTAATGAACGTGTCGCCCAATGGCCGAGGCTGCTTTGGAGGCACAACCAACACAACACAACAGTCTGGACTGCCTCCAGAAAAGGAAGTAGAAAACAACCACTTTGCTGTTTAAGTCAGCGGCTACACTTAAACCGACTCGACTGGCATGTTGTTCTCCAAAAACTCCTGTCTGGCCCAACAAACTGTCCAGACACCTACTGCAGTTCACAAAGAATTCGAGTTTTGGTGCAGTGGACAAAATTTATCTGATGGAACTTGTCAGAGATGTGCCGTCTCTTTGGGACCAAAGAGAAAAAAGAACCACAACAGATGTCTCAAGCCGAAATTTTGGAATGAAATACAAAATAAATTGAACTGTAAGGTTAAATACTGAAATAATGACGCCAAGGAATTACAGTGCTAACTTGAAGTAAAAATTACTAGCCTTCAGCAAAAATTAACATTCGTCAGCAAAAATTCGTCACTTTCATCATCAGACGCGTACATCATGTAGGGTCCACATCACCTGCATTAGGCAAACAGAGTAGTCGTTTTGTAGGTAAAGTCCGGACATACATGTCGGATTAAAATTAGCTCCTGGAGGTCTATGTCCAGACATATGTTGATTTGCTCTGTTGTGTCAGTTCTGACTGCAGTGTAGTCGTACCTTAATCTTTATGGTTTTAAGTCCATAAACAATAAAGGTGCATGTAGAATTTGTGCACTTTTACAGTTTTCCGTACAAGCTTTTAAAATATGCCAGGAAACGTCAGTTTATGCAGGGTCTAACCTAGGGTGCACAAACTTTCCAAAACTCTTGAAGCCACTTCAGACTTCTCGGCACCAGAATGGTGACATGACGCAAGTTCCATAGTTAGGGCCCACAGGTAGCAATCTCCACCGTGAAGAGACTAATCGCCACGGCAACCTGGCGACCTGTATTTTTGCAACCCTGTTCTGTACTACACGTTTCGGATGCGGAAATAATATCCACGTTTATTCGTTGAATTTTCCCGATCCTAAATTTAACTAACCCCTCCTGAACTGGCGGAAGTTCTTGAATCGTGAAATTGTGATAGTGACTTAATCGTTAGAGTTGCGTCGTACACCGACTGGAGCTGTTAGTGACTTAGATAATGACGGTGCGATAACGCTAAGCGTTGATTTGTAGTTAGTTACCGACATTTCGGAACAGCCTATCGGTCCTATATTCAAGGGTCAAGCAGTCATCCGCTGCGCAATATCCCATAAGAACGAATACATCATTTACACAGCTGGCTGAAGCCTAATATTACCTAACAATGTGGTTCTCTGCAGAATGCTGATTTAATCGAATGTCACCGCCTTAAGAGGGACAGGAAGGACACATGACTTCGAGTTCTTCAGATTGCGTGGTAAACCACATAAACTCACGCTACACTAATTTAAATTTGTTCTCAGTTACTTAACATTTGCAATTTGCTGTCAGATCTGCCAAATGAATCAGCAATACTGAACTTATATCGTGTTGCGAAGATTATACAGAAGGGGGCCAAGTCTTTTTTTTTTAAATCCAATGTTGTGTCATCTCCAAAATAATTGAAAACGACCGCGAGATCACACCCAGGTTATTCGTCGTTTATATAATTGAGCGTCATCTTTCTTAAGCGGAAGAAGACAGTTGCAGGTTTACACTTATTCAGAACAGTACAATCAGTGGGCTGTTCGCAGTGAAAGGAAAATAAATTGGATGTGCCAAACGTCGTAATGTCTTAGTCGGGTTCTCGAAACAAGGCTGAGGAACAGCGAAAGACGGACAGCGAAAGGTAGGCGCTAGAGGCTTCTGTGATTACATTAGTCCTTCCGTTCTGTCTCCTTACCCGCCATCACTAGTGTATATAATATAAGAGAAAAATCTGCGAGATAAAAATTGAAAAATATCTCCATTTTAAGCGGCATCACACTGTGACAAAGTGGGACAGGGATGAGAGAGGAGGTGGAGAAAGAAGCAAAGTGAAAGAAAGGTCCAAAACTCGACCCATCACCACCCTCTCTCTATATCTCTGTAAAAATAAAAAAGAAAGCGTTAAGAAGAGGAAGAGTAAAAGATAGATGAAAAATGACGCATTATTCCCAACGACCTGGAAAAGGGAAGGCGTTAGGTAGAATGGCGACAACCGAAAGGAAGAAGACAGGGAGGTTTTGAAGAATGAGAAATCTTGAAAAGCTGAAATGAACATTTTCTATAACACATACAAAATAGAGTAAGAAAGAGATGACAATTTCTGAAACTCTGCTCTGTGTATGTATTAATGTATGTGTGAGTGAGATGATTTGGGTGTTGACGTAAGGAAAACACACACACGCACACATACACACAAACACTCACACTCACACACGCTCACACGTACATATAACGTGTCTTTTTTAAGCGTTGCTGGATGAGATATTGGTGGTGGATGATGCATTCTTGTCCATCTAACTGGGCTGTCAGAGGCCGTTTCTGGTTCAGATTTGCCAGCCATTTGTCATTTGCCCTGTAAGTTCTACCATCTCCACATTCTATCTTGCGAAGAAAGAGAGGCCAAAATAGTTGACGTTTTCATATCCTGATTCACATAATAGAAGAAGAACTGTCAGTTAGTATGAAATGTCACGGGCACTATTAATATCCAGTGCTAAAGAAGACAGATTATCACCCACTCGTTCTCAGTTAATCATAATTCAACAAGCATGTGTACTCACCTTACGTTCAGAAGTAATGTGACAGAATTTTATCTTCTCGTTTAATGCGCCTTTTCTAAGAGGAGCGCAAGGTTGTTTTACGAAAGTACTAGAATTTATAGTTATTTTGTTCTTGTTTTTAGGGTGGAGTGAGCCTAATTCTAATCCCCTATTTTGTTGTCGCTGATAGGCCTATCGTACAGGTTAGGAACGATGAAAATGAATAAGGATTACGCGTGGAACCATAATTGAAAATAAAATCCAAAACGACATGTGAGCAGCATGTCAATTGCCACGTTGCCCACCACAAGCGCGATATGGATTATCCTGGGATCGAACCCTGATCTCTGGAGCCTGAAGCTGGACAAATAAGTATGACACTGCCAAACAAACAAAAGGTTCAATTTTGGGTTATTCGAACTGAGGAAACATTATAAGCCAGTCGAGTTGTCTGTGTTATTAAGCGATTTGTGTCGCCTATGTTGTTTTATTAAAAATTCCAAAATTTCCCAACTAGTTCGTCATTTCATCTCAGTATTCAAGCACTAATATTTCGAACCGTTAAAACATAAGCACTTAGTGTCACGTAACTACACGGCAGGCAAACTGGACTGGTTGAACTACGCTGCAAAATGAAGAAACCGAATTTTTATGTCTTGCAGTGATAATAGATTTTTCGGGTCTTCGAAGTGTCCTTACCAACTGTGGGTTTAACCCAACCTTATTATAATGTATATTTGTAGATCTTTGATCCAAATGACCGCGCGGTCCAAGGCATGGTTCTGCTGTCCCTCGCTTGCTGGGATTACGCTTTCGAATCCAGCCGGGGTCTTGAATGTCTGTCTTTTGTGAGTGTTGTTTGTTGTCAGGTGGAGGTTTCTAAGTCACAATGATTACTCATCCTCTTGAAGTCTCGATAATGAGAAGGCCCTGGGCCAGTAGGGGCTGTTGCGTTACGGGGAAACAAAATTTTGGCTCTTCCTCATTGGCGATAAACCAACCAAATTGTAAAGTTTTATTCTTCAAAACATGTTCATGTCGTTCACGTATAAAATGTCACTTTACCTAGGCCTATATTTCCTGTTGCTGAACATTTACATAACTTGGGCTTTACAGAGAAAACTGGATACACTTTTTCTAACACATAAATTAATTTCAAAGTAATCAGTGGTCTTGTCTCGATACATCGATCACAGAAAGAAGGGATTTACAGACCCTTTTTTTTTTAACTGCTGTAATTTAAACAAAAATATCGCACTGATGAAACGCAAAACTTGGGTTCTGATGCATGTGTCTGTAAGTAATTACTTTTTCACTTTTGTACACCCTGTGCTTTAAATTCTTCCCCTTTCTGTTAGTCTACCATACGTAACCAAGCAAGTCAAACGGAAAAAATTAACTAAACCTTTTCTATTGATTCCTGTCCATGGCAGGCTGAATCCTGTGCCCCAAGTGCGTAATTAATTCAAAACTTCTTTTTATAAATCGTTGGTAATTAAAATACGTGGCAGCGGCGGTAGTACTGGTATGGGTGGTGAAGTAGGGGAAGTTTGCAGGACGGGAAATGAGGGTGGTTTGCGGTGTGATTATGGAACCCCCACCTCTTCACTACGTATCCACACAGCCAGCAAAACTCCGACTGTGAAGGAGATTCGGTCGGTTCGTTAAGGCAGCTTGATAAAGAAGTCAGCGAGGGGGAGATTCGCCAAGAAAATGACGAAACAAAATATGGAAGTACTGTAAAAGTTTTACTTACTGTTGTCATTTTACAAATAGACGAAGGGAATAAAATTGCTTGTTATTCTACTTGCACGGACGATCGGCGAAGTGAATTATGAGTGACATATTCTCACACATGCTCTTCAAATTAATTGTAAGAAAAGATAGTTTTGGGTCGAATGTTTACTCGCAACGTTACCTCTGTTTAATAACCTTGAAAACTCTAAGATTCGTGTGAACACGGGTTTAACTCTTTAAACGCCGAGTTAAATCCCATCTGCCATTTGCTGGCATTATTAGGAGCTCACCCTATTCTCCACGTTAGCAGGATAAGGGTTAATTATTCTGTACACCTTTTGTTTGAAGTGTTTCGGTAAACATTTAGTGATTACGCTTGACATGCCCTCAGAAATGCGTGTCAGCCATTATATAAATTGTCCACTGTTCTTATGCGTGCTGTGCTACAAATCGGAAGATCGCTGGTTCGATCCCAGCTGGTGTCAGTGGATTTTTCATTGACATAAAATTCTTCCGATCGCACAATGACCCTGGGGTCGACTCAGCCTCTAACAGAAATGAGTACCAGGAGTATTTACTGGGGGTAAAGGCGGCCGGTGCGTAAGGCTGACAACCTTACCACCATCCTGTGCCGTTGTCACTAAATCTGGGAGCCTTAACTTCCTGGAACCTTCTGGGTCTGTCCAAGCCTGTAATGGGACTGCTTTACCTTTTACTGTTCTTATGCAATTCGAACTAATACGTTTTTGCCCCACAATTTTATTTAGATCCTCAGACCACATTAATTTTCATTAAATTCTTTCAGCGGTTTTAGTTTCGTCTTAATACAGAAGAAATAAAGGACAGCGAATTCATAAAGTGTTCGGGACAAAGATCAGACTTTATAATTCGCCATTTTTTGTCTGGGTGTATTTGTACCTGAGTGTACACCATTTCAATTTTTCATTCGTTGGCCGGCTGTTAGGAAATTTAGTACCAAGGTTATGTCGTATAAGGACAGCCAAACTTCATAATTCCAGTTCCTTGCAGTCAAAAACAACAAAATGC
>Ga0136643_10019236_pt1 | contig 10317 bp, 3 predicted proteins | sample TergutLab28metaG_FD_96883 | JGI IMG/M metagenome (GOLD analysis project Ga0136643, IMG submission 96883) | Labiotermes labralis P1 segment gut microbial communities from Petit-Saut dam, French Guiana - Lab288 P1 (version 3) (version 3) | ecosystem: Host-associated > Arthropoda: Insects >... | reverse complement strand
TTATTTAAATTTTAGTTAATTTTTTTTAAGGGCATTGGTTTTTAAAAAAAAAAATTTCGAGAGGGGGGGGGAAGGGGGGGGGGGGGGGGGGGGGGGAAGAGGGGGGTGTATTATGTGAGTACTAAAGTAAAGAGGTTTCAAGGATAGAGCTGGCTCAAATTTATATTCAATATGATTTTAAGTATTAACAACTTGAAGCTTTGTCTTATGTTGCCCAAGAATAAGCTAAGAGTTTAAACAACAAACTTAATGGCATCACCAACATAGAGCAAAAAATAGGCCCCAACTGCATCAGACATGCATAAAATAGGGCTCGTTCTAAAAGAGCATGAAAGTTGGAATTACTTCCCCATTGAATTGAGCATAGTCCTTAGGTATACGAGCAATAACACATGCATTTAAAAAAAAGACCTAAAATGATAAATTTCAAATAAAAAACAACAGATGGTGGAAACTTAATTCTTTATACATACAGAATAAGAGGATGGATAAAATTAAAACCAGAAAGCAGAAAGCAATCTGTGTCACAGTAGTAGCAGTTGTAGTGTCCAAAACCATGCAAGTATTGTCTAACATTGAATTTATCATGTGTGGAACATGTCTTCACAAGATACATCAATTACAAAGAACAAATTCTTTATGTTGATGCTTTTCCCAAGAATATGATCACTTGTTGCAATATGTACCCACTTGTTACACATGTCCTATACAACAAGACTTAATGCCAGCTCTGTCTAGTAATATTCACTAAGAAACAGGAATGATTATCAGCTCATTGTGGGTGTGATTAAGTTGTGCAAAGTGTTTTAATTTATTTATGGTTAGGGAGTTTGAGTTCAACTCAACTCCAGTGGTTATTCATGAATTTGGACAAATTAAAGTAAAGAAACTAAATAAAATTTTTAATTTCAACCTAAATTTTGAGAGTGATATTTCTGCCACACCAAATATAATACTATAACCCAATTACCACGGCTGTTTTCACAACAGCAGAATGTAATACATGACTTATAATGTGGTACTTAAAACCGTGTAGAAAAAGGAATAATATGGATCTTAATTTTACTTTTTAATTTTCCAGGCGACCATTTTATGTCACAGGAAATGCAGACCATGATTCCAGTGAAGTCCTAAATGTCCCTACGATGGAAAATGGTGCTGATTTTCCATATTTCTCTGATCCAGTACTTGGTTGCCAAGTTGTTGGGCTTCCATACAAAGATAACACAGCAACAATGTATCTAGTACTTCCAAATGTACCTGGTTATCAAGCTTTGAAACATTTATTGTACAGACTGACAGTGAACAAATTGCAAGGACTTGCAGATTCCACAAAAGAGACAACTGTACTGATTCGTCTACCACGAATGAAACTTGAATCAACAATATACCTGAAGCAGGCATTGGAGGTACTTGGTGTTCATGCATTATTTGATCCATTTCAAGCTGATCTAAGTCAGATTTCAGAACATAAAAATGCCGATTATTTCATATCAACAGACTGTTTGGGAGACAAAAATGTTACTCAGGAACATAGTAAAAGTTCTGATAACATTACATTAACTACATATCCATGTACAGAATACAGAATCTTACATATGAACACTAGTACAGGCAAAATGCTCAAACAATCCATAAACCAAACAGATTCAGTGAAAAAAAGGGAAACTAAGGATACTGAATTATCTACTTCTGAAGTTGATTCTAATGTAAGTAACAATGGTGGACTTTATGCTGATGATGTGATCCATAAGGTTACAATTGATGTCACAGAAGTTGGTACAGAGGCTGCAGCTACCAGTGTAGTATCACTCACTAGGGATGGATCTTACAAGCTTGTCAAATTTGACAGGCCCTTTTTGTTCTTCATTCGTCATGAAGCTACAGGTTGTATCTTGTTTTGGGGAACTGTGGTGAAACCTACACCCAATTACAAAGTACCTTCCGTTAAATGACTTGAATATCACTGGAGAAAATCAAACCACAAAACTGTCACTCAGTTAGTTGCTCTGCATATTGGTGAGATGGCAGTACAGATACCAATGTTCTGGAAATGATTAACAATGTCCAAATGTGGCCAGCGAGTGATATTTTTTGTCAAAAATAAATTTAATAAAAAACAGTAAGGGCATTACTTTCTTTTATACTTTTTGTCTAACAGTAGTCAAAATCAATACATTTTTGTGAACTTTTAGCCTGTGACACTGTAACACATGTAAGCTTATAGTGCAGCATAGTTTTAGTCATTATACCAGAAGTGTGTCAGAAAATTATGTCACTGTATAGAGTTTGAAAGGACAACTCAGTTAAAACAATTTTAAAATCACATGAAATGGAATGTAGGCAGCACATATTTCTTGATTTACTACTCGGTGTACTACTGTACAATAATGTATTGTTCAAAAATGATCACTGTGACTGAATTCTTTTGTAAGGTGCTCATACAGGGGACTGCAGTCCTGTTTTAGCCTCTGAGCATTAGGTTTTCATTACCTCTGCCATGTTGAATCATTTATTACTTCCCCCCCCCCTCCCCCCAGTAAGATATCTTGTTTCCTGTCCTCAGTGGTTGTGGATTGAATCAGATGTCTACAAAATGTTCAGGGCTGTGACAGAATTTCTTAACTACATAAACTAGCATATCAATATCGTCGCAAAATAATAGGCAATTATATGTTTGCAGTGCTATTATGACAACTGAAAAATTTAAGAAATCGTATAGAGGCCTACCAGTGTTTCCCGAATTTTTTTGCGCAGACCCTTTTCGGTATCTAAAAGAAACCATGGATCCTCACATCCTTGTTCACATAAATAGAGTGTGTCTGGATGATTGGCATCCAAAATTGGAAATATATACCTCAGAATTGATTTTTAACAGCTATGAATACATACCAGTAGCGTACATAACAATGCATTGCATGATTCGACCTTAAGTACACTGATTGTCACTCGCTTTGTGAGTACAGGGGTTTCTTAATAAGATAGTCTAATGGTCATATGAAATAGAATTATGGTCTATTAAGAATTTCTGTGATTATTTTTAACAAAGCATTATCTCCTTAATTAAAAAGAATAAGTAAACTACAAAGTAACCATTACTGAAATGTATCCACTGATCTCCTGGGAGTGGATGTCCCAAATTGGGAGCCACTAATATATACAGTTACAATGCTAATTAGTAAAATACTTAACAGTCTTCAGGCAAACTGCTAGAAGGATTAAATACATTCATACTGTATAATATATTTACCAAGAACTGACCCTGGTAATGTCCTTAAATTCACTGTATGAAGGAAGTCTCCTGACAATACAGTTTTGAAAGTTTATGTGAACATATGCACAAAAACAAATGTTAAACTTGTAAAATTTAACTTAAATGACAGTACTGATGAAAAAGAAATGTGTGTTCTCTCAGTATGCTTGTGTATGCCAACTGTAAATGTTCACTGCAATACAATACAACTGGACCTGGCACAGCTAGGTTTTGTGATGCCTGGGGCAAGCAATAAACAAGGGCTGCCACTGAAAAAATGATGAAATTTAAAAACTCACAATTGTTTATTGAATTTTCTTTTATTTGTCTCAAAAACTTAAAATTTTTTGAGTACAGAAAATTAATTTTTTTGTTTAAAATATTCATTTTACTGCCCCTTGAACTGTGCTGTCCCATGTTGCCACACCACTTGCCCCACCTTTATTGTGCCCCTGATGCCAGATGAGGCATATGTTGTACTGAAAGCCACGCAGTCACAGTTGTTAGAAATTCAAAGCTTGATGTGACTAACACAGTACTGTGTAAACACTGAATGAGTTGGAAATTACAAATAACAAAAGTCTGAAGTCCTTACAGTGCAGTGTCTACTTCCCAGTATATGACAATAAAAAAGAAAATTGGAAAATATTAACCAATAAAGAAATTTACGCAACGGTTAAAAAACCCACAGTAACAGAGACAATAAGGTTAAATAGATTACATTGGTTTGGGCATGTACAGAGAATGGAAGAAAATATAATTCCCAAAAAAGTATGTGCTACAAATCAGAAGGTCGCTGGTTCGATCCCAGCTGGTGTCATTGGAATTTTTCATTGACATAAAAATCCTTCTGATCACATTATGGCCCTGGGGTCGACTCAGCCTCTAACAGAAATGAGTACCAGGAGCATTTCCTGGGGGTAAAGGCGGCCGGTGCGTCAGGCTGACAACCTTACCACTATCCTGTGCCATTGTCATGAAATCTGGGAACCTTAACTTCCTGGAAACCTCTGGGCCACTCCAGGCCTGTAACGGGACTGCTTTACCATTATATGAATTTGGAAGCAACAAGGCTGAGAGGTAGACCAAGAAATAGATGACAAGATGAAGTGAGAGAGGATGAAAGACTAGTTAGTGGAAAAGGGTGGAAGGAAAGGTTATATAGCAGACAGGAATGGAAGAAGCTCCTGAGAATGGCAAGGAATCATCACATTCTGCACATGCCAATGGAATGAATGAATGAAAGTGTAGTGTCTACCTCATACTTTAACATAAATGTGTATAAACTTGCTATTCAATAAACAACTACTACCTTGAAAAGTTTTCTACATTTTAGAACAAAAGCAGCAATTACTTCCTTGGATATCATTAACCTATTAGCACTGGAAAGTATGCATATATTTTCCCACACACTGGTCCTTTAATGCATTCTTATGCAAAATACAATTTGTAGTTCCTATTGCCATCTGTGAGTGTTATTCAGATACTACACGGTTTAAGAAAATTACATTAGCTGCAGGTGACATCTGGAGACTAATGAATGTAAATTTTAGTAATTCATGGTGGAGGAATATCAAAAAATTGCGAGCACTTGAAGTCAGGCTCCTAGAGCAGGCCACTTGAAAGAGGGAAAGACAAGTTAACCAACTGACACTGATGATGCAGAGGTAGTATGTTTTCTTGGATAAACCAAGTTTTCAAATACTTTATCATCTCGATGAGATATGTTGTTTAAACTTTTAAATGTGACATTACTGTTGCATTATTTAGATAAGAAAAGCTATGGGAAACATTGGCTTTTGTTGTAATCCAAAATATAGGTCCTAGGACCAACCACATAAGAGATGACACTTTAATAAAAATTTTCTTGTCTTCATGTGAAGACATACAACAAAATACTACAACATAAAAAAACTGTGTAGTATTTCAAGCATTCCACTAGATTAACACCATGCAATCAAACACAATGGGGTGGGGGGAATCAGCCTATAAGTAGCTAATTAACCACAGCCAGTACAAGGAAAATGTCATGGAAATGTTTGAGTAGAAAGATATGAAAAATTTGGAGTCTGTGGTCCTCTCATCTAACCCTTCACCATCTATATACAACATACAGTAGGATTCCTTTAATCCCACACTCACAAGGATGGAGAGGTACCAGAATGTAAAATATTCAACATTATCAAAGAGTAAATACACTGACCTATGTAGTTCACTCACCAACAAATGCACTATTTGTTAACTTGGTTAAAAGTATTAAATTTACATTAAAATACACAATAATATCATTCCTACATGTTTTGGTCTTTAATGACCATTATCAGGGAGCTTTATCTGTACTTAACTAAAGTTATATTTATGTTGTGTGCACTGCAGTGCACACAACACACATACCGCTCTATGATGTGCTGCCACATCACCTAATTTGTATAACAACATAATTTTACCAAGTGTTTTAACATAAATATAACTTTAGTTAAGTACAGATAAAGCTCCCTGATGATGGTCTTTAAAGACTGAAACATGTAGGAGAGATATTATTATATATTTTAATTTAAATTTAAAACTTTTAACCAAGTTAATAAATAGTGCATTTGTTGGTGAGTGAACTACATAGATTTCAAAACGCATGGTGCGATGATAAAAATTACACTGCCCTAATTTCTTGCACATAATTTTCTGTTACTGCTCGTATTCTTGGGCTGCACAACTGATCAGAGTAGTAATCCACTGGGATATCTCCACCTGCTGGTTCAGGGTCATCAGTCACTCCCACGTCATCTAATTATTTCAAGTTTCTGAGGAATTCTTAATGTATGTTACATGCTCCCTATTGTGAATAGCATTTTGTTTATTCATCTCGGGATCTTCGAAACCTACTTTAATTTAATTTAGTTTAGTTTATTTGTTCATCCACTTAGTCACACATGTAACACTGGACATGTCAATTTCATTTTATAATTTATATATTCCAAAACACAACTTATGATATATGGACATCCAAACAATGTAATATAATAAATAGCAATACAAAATTTAAGCAGCGAGATGTAACTTATTGAGCTCGTTTACTAATATTATCCAAATGTAATCACTATGACATACTCATACACTGTGGTAGGTAGCAAGAATGTTACTTTCATTGTAGCACACTGATATGAGTGAAAATGGCTTTCAAAATTTGGAATTTTGGCTGAAAAAATGAATGGGACTAATAGATGAGAATAAATTTTTTAGCATGGAGAGGTAAACAGAATTTTTGCCTGTGGGACACCAGGTTCTTCATATAGGCTACACACCCACTAGTAAAATATTTATACCAAATTAAGCTATTAAACACAAGTGACCTGATGAAGTAGGGTTAAATCTGTCTCAAACTGCGTGCATTAATAGTGGATTTTCACTAATTGATGCTCTTATAAATGCCAAGTGTTTTCCATTATTAATAGTGCATTCTGCCTTGTAGATGGGAGAAATACCTGTAATCCTTATAAGCCTTCATGGCGTGGTACTTTATTAAGCAGGCACATTTTTATCTGTACCTATACGGAAATTACATACAACTTAATGTGACGGATTTAATTTCCGTTTGTCAGTACCTCCTGACTGGAATTACTTTCCTGTTTTAAAAAGGCACAAAAGCATTTACTGTAATGCTAATATAACGTGAAACATGGAACGGTACGCGACGAAACTATAAATACATAAGAGCAACACCATTGACAGTTTCACTATGGAAGCCATATTCTGTAGGTTAGTGTCCTATACACCAGTGTTTCCCAAGTTGTGTTCTGCGCAGCAAAAAGATGGTTTCCGCAAGAAAGCTCCATAACAGAAAAATATTAGTTTCAGTATTAGGGTCATAATATTCATTAAGTTCACTCAAAATTATTTTAACTGATCAGTTCTTTAAATTATTTCTGGATTGTTGCAACGGTTGCAACTGTATGTTAGTTTTCAAGGTTCATTTTTCGATGTAAAGGTATTTTTCGTTTATAACAAGGCATGAAGGTTCAGAAGTTGAGTGGAGGTATAGCTCTACTATTTCTTTAACCTCGGCGCTAGATGGGGTGGGTGGTTAACGCCACCCTCATGCCGCTTTACCTGCAGGAGTAATCCGGTACCCATTCTACATGAGGTTAGGTGGTCCCCAGGGCCGGTCTGAGTGAGTGCGAAAAATTCCATTCCCACCAGGATTTTATCCCCGGGCCGTCCAACCCGTAACGAGTCGCTATGCTGACTACGCTTTCATATATATGGAATTAGACTTTTATTTCAAGTATGTGTGGTTATATAATACGTTCATTTCACATGCCTGTTTAAAATGCATTTATTATAATCCCTAATAATCTATGGACTAAGTTTTAGCGTCAAAATAAGAATTCTTTTAGGGGCTCGGAAAAAACTTTTCGAGTATGACAGGGTTTCGTGGTCGAATTGGTGTAAGAAACACTGCTATATATATGGGATCTAAAATGAAACACCGATTTTTAATAACAAAATTATCAAACATATATATTTTCCTCACATTTCTTGTAATAATCTTCAAATGTGCATCCATGTTCTTCTGCTCAGCAGATGGTCGAGGTAATGCTCATTCGTCTAACCGTAGTGTTTACTCTTACTAGTCATGACGTGCTCTGAACAGTGCTTCGGCGCACTGAACCAATCAGCAACACAAAAAGTACACATTCTCTTATATTATTCAATGAAGGAAACGCGTTCCCGTGAACAAGATGGCTAGTACTATGAAGGTGGACGTGTATGTACATGTATAAACAGACGTGGTTGTATGACAGACAGCGAAAAAATAAATAAATACGTCTACTTCATTGGACTATAAAGCAACAATCATTTCTTCTGTTTGAACCTGAGAAACCGACAAAAAAAAAAAGGAATAATACAGGGTGATTCAAAAGTCACGCAATCCAAGCATCAGCAGTCATAATTCATTAACTATTCCGTATTGCAAAATTATGCGGTGAAATAACTAAGGTATTCCGAACACCCGACGACGTGAAATGACACACCGCACCGCCATTTTGTTAGTATCTAAGGGCGTTGTAGGATAAATATGTTTTCAGTACTCCATACCTTGCTGTTCTGGTCATTTAGCCTACATGATCGTTCAAATGGAAACAAGCTTCTTCTCCGAAGAAAACATGGCCCAAACTGTCAATTGTTTTGGAAGCAAGACAGACTAGGAATTAAAACACAAACAATGCCATCTTTTCTCCCTATCACATTCTGTCAGTTTTTATATTATGTGAATAAGATATGAATTCATATCTAACTTCTCAACTATCCTGGAAAAAAACATGATTTTGCGATGTTATCTAATAAGTGACATTGTTGCCGACTGCAGTTAACTCCAATAAAAGTTTTTTTTTCGATTAGGAGGAACTGAGTCCCTCTTATTCTTCTTCTTCTTCTTCTTCTTCTTCTTCTTCTTCTTCTTCACAACTGTTACTGTTTCACGAAAACGGTTTACAAATCGTGAAACTCCTCATTTATTTTGTACCTGTAAATCTGAATATGTTGTCGAAATCCAGTTTGAATGTTCACAAGCGATTAAAAAAAACTTGTTCTTCTACGCACGCAGGTTTACACAGAAGATATTTCATGATGGTTTCGCCGCGAACAAACTGGTACGACAGACTTTGCCTGAGTGTAATTTAACAACCTGTTATGTATTCGGAAATATACGGTGTTGCCACGTTATGTGATTTTGTAAGAATTGCGTAGGATTACTGACGTGAGAGAACTTACGTATACATATATTGTTGCAAAGATTTTGAACCATCCTGTAAGAGATCTAAGAAATGAAAGCTACAGAACTTCGCAAATTTATGCAAAAACTTCTAGTGAAAAACGATCTTGTTTACAAACAGCGTAAAGCCGTGAATATGGGCTGGAAACCATAATATGTCATGTTCAAGGCCACAGTAACTGAAATAGTACAGAATGCGACAACACGTTTTGCCGATGTTCAAGTAGCTGTTTTGACGGACCGGATTGAAAATAATAATAATAAAAAAACAAGCATTATCAGCAATAAAATGTCATTTAATGTACACTTTTTCTTTTATTTTATTTTAACAATCACATCTCCTAAGTGCCGATCCCAGTGGCCGCGCGGTCTTCGGCCGCTCGCCTGCTGATATTGTGGGTTTCGTATCCCGCCGGGACCATGGATGTCTGTCCCCTGTGAGTGTTGTGTGCTGTCACATAGAGGTCTCTGGGACGAGCTGGTCACTCGCCCAGAGTAGTCCTACCGACTGTGGTGCGTCGCTGTGTGTGATCTAGAAGCCTCACGAATGCGAAGCCCATACCCTGAGAGGAGAATAGTAAATGGAGTTTGAATTGTGCCATCCCCATTGTGTGTATAAGAACTAATAAGTGGTTATGTAGTCAATAACACAACTGTATATATCTAATTAGATGTTACATATGGTTCACCCACACACCCAATATAGAGGTACTATCCTCCAACAAGGGTTTTGATGTTGAGATCTCCTCATCAAACACGCCGCTACGCGAATGGTATAGAATAATTTTAAGTGAGTCGAATGATAAAACCTGATAAAGGTCAATACTGGCCGAAACATGTAGTTTTTTATCTAAGAATATAACATCTAATTAGACATGTACAGTTGTATTATTGACTATATACCCGCTTATTAATAAATGGGGTTTTACTGCTGATATTTCGTAACGTTTTTGTGCCTATTATACTCAGCCGAATTCATCAAAACAGGCACTGAAAATCTTCACATGCTAGGTTACAGAGAAAATTAAAGCCAATTTAAAAATGTTTACATGTTTCTAAGTTTTCTGTGTTATTTTTCTAAATTCTAACGTACTACTCATCAACCGATTTCAGTGGCTGATTTCGGCTGAAGAGTAAATCACGTAAAACGTTTTATACAGGGTGTCCCAGGAGGAATGTGCCAGACTTCGTGAGGGTGTTCCTTATGTTAAAGTATACCGATATAACCCAAAACACCTATATCCAAAGTTGAACGGTTACGGAGATAATGGCCAGAGAAAAGTGGGGGCTTCTT
>Ga0136643_10019235_pt1 | contig 10317 bp, 13 predicted proteins | sample TergutLab28metaG_FD_96883 | JGI IMG/M metagenome (GOLD analysis project Ga0136643, IMG submission 96883) | Labiotermes labralis P1 segment gut microbial communities from Petit-Saut dam, French Guiana - Lab288 P1 (version 3) (version 3) | ecosystem: Host-associated > Arthropoda: Insects >... | reverse complement strand
TCCTCACCAAATGTCAGTTTTAGTACTCCTCACCAAATGTCAGTTTTAATATTCCTCACCAAATATCAGTTTCAGCACTCCTCACCAAATGTCAGTTTTAGTACTCCTCACCAAATGTCAGTTTTAGTACTCCTCACCAAATGTCAGTTTTAATATTCCTCACCAAATATCAGTTTCAGTAGTCCTCACCAAATGTCAGTTTTAGTACTCCTCACCAAATGTCAGTTTTAGTACTCCTCACCAAATGTCAGTTTTAATATTCCTCACCAAATATCAGTTTCAGCACTCCTCACCAAATGTCAGTTTGAGTACTCCTAACCAAATGTCAGTTTTAATATTCCTCACCAAATGTCAGTTTAATACTCCTCACCAAATGTCAGTTTCAGTACTCCTTACCAAATGTCAGTTTTAGTACTCCTAACCAAATGTCAGTTTTAGTACTCCTCATCAAATGTCAGTTTTAGTACTCCTCACCAAATGTCAGTTTAATACTCCTCACCAAATATCAGTTTCAGTGCTCCTCACCAAATGTCAGTTTTAGTAATCCTCACCAAATGTCAGTTTTGGTACTCCTCACCAAATGTCAGTTTTAGTACTCCTCACCAAATGTCAGTTTTAGTACTCCCCACCAAATGTCAGTTTTAGTACTCCTCACCAAATATCAGTTTTAGTACTCCTCACCAAATGTCAGTTTTAGTACTCCTCACCAAATGTCAGTTTTAGTACTCCTCACCAAATGTCAGTTTCAGTACTCCTCACAAAACGTCATTCGGGAGTTTCAATCGAGGAAGACGACAAGGACGGCGTATACGGCACAGATGAGACAGAAGAGAAATGCGCACAGGGAACTGGTGGAGAAACCTAAAGGGGAAAGAAAACTGGGAAGATCTAAGCTTGGATGGGGGACAGTATTAAAACGAACCTTAAAATATAGGAACGAAGACGTGGACTGGATTCATTTGACTCGAGATAAGGACAGGTGTTGGGCACTTGTGAATGCGTTAATGAATCTTCGGGTTCCACAAAATGCGGGGAATTTGTAGACTGGCTGAGAACCGATTAGCTTCTCAACAAGGACTCTGCACCGTGGAGTAAGTAAGTAAGTAAGTTACTAAGTAAGTAAATAAGTTATTAAGTAAGTAAGTAAGTAAGAAAGAAAGTACGAAAGTAAGTAATTTCTTGTTTTCTTTCTTTGCTTGCCTGTTACTGGAGTACTTGATATTACAAATCACTCAAATACATGAATTATTATTATTATTATTATTATTAGGCAGGTCTTTTTCAGCTGTCTTACTTCCACACATTCCCTTTAGAACTTTGTTATCAAGCGCCCCCAGCCCGCCTGCATTATTTTCTTAAAGTAAACAAAAAGTTTAAAACTGAGAGCAAGAAACTTTACTAATTCTTCAGCAGAAGAAAGGATGCAGGCAGAAAATTTTTGAACTATCAGTGAGTGCGCATACTATAGATTTTATTAAGCCAAAATAAAATATTTTTCCCAATTACATTTGCAAAAGGAGCTAAAGTCGGTAGTGTAACTTACATACTTACTGCGTGCGATGGTAATTTCCTTTTTGACCAGTTACAAAGAGGAAAACATAAAAATTTAATCTGTATTTAAATACAGGTATTTTAAAAATGGTTTCATGGGTCACTTGCCTGTCGGCAGGAAGAGAAAATATCGCCGCTATTCCAATCTGCAGTGAGTGGGAATCCAAGTGTTTTACCTAAGTGTGTTTTACTGAGTAATAAGTCATAAAGTGTCAAGAGGCGGTTGAAATTTTTAATAACTTACCGCCGAATAGGGAGTTCCAATTCACAGCATTACCGGGACTCACCTGTAACAAAAAAAAGTACGTTTTACCAATGTTATGGCGTCCGAAAGGGGAACAAATATCATATTTTTAATTAAATTAAAGCGAGTTACATAAATACTTCGATATTGCCCTTTCAAAATATAAGTGATAATTGGTCACCACGACGATAAGGTTTCTCACGTTGCGTTTCGACAAGACGGCATGGACAGGAAGTTGAGGCTCCCAAATTTCAAGACAATAGGCACATGAAGGTGCTAAGGTTGTGAGACCTGCACACCGGCTGCCATTACCCCCGGGAAATATTCCCGACTTGATCCCACGGCCATAGTGCGGCTGGAGGGATTATGTCTTTGAAAAACTCCATTGACGTCATAGGGAATCGAACCTACGACCTTCCGGTCTGTAGCGCGGTGCCTCAACCAACTGCGCCACCACGTGTCCTCGACATGGAGGTTAGATGCATTGTATTGCGTAAGGAGTGACGAATGGCCGACGAGGAGATTTCCTGCAGAATGGAGGTTTTGGAGTGAATTAACAAGGCTTTGAAGTTGGACAGAAGCTTTGAAACAACACACCAACGGAAATATATATATATATATACATATATAGGTCTATGCAACATGCTAGATTCGATTAAGGCAGGTCATGCCGTCCGCGGAAAACTCGAGCACAAGCAGCAGATGAACTTTTGCGCTGTTCCATACTCACTTCGTATTCGAAAAGTCAACAAGTGGAAAGCTCCGGCTTTATATTTACGTAACCTCGCGAAGGAGCTGAACATGTATATTGTTTTTAAGGAAAATCTTTAAAGTTTTGTCCGTACTAACGAACCACAGACACCTACCGCCTAATCGATTTCACGCAAATTTCCTGCGAAGGCTCTTGACAACCGATATTACAATTTTGGGGCGATTTTCCATGAAGTAAAAGGCCATATGGAACTGTCGTCCATTCTAAAATCCGAATCCTTCGTAGGGCATACCAAACACCTCACAAATAAGATGCTCTATGCACATGCACGTTCATTCGCCAATAGCACTGTGTCAGTGTGGGGTCTGGTATCTGCCGTCCTGAAGCTCTTGTTGTTACCGGCAGCACGTTTGGTTTCGTTAGTATGAGTCATATAAACAACCAACAACTCTTCCTCCCACTCATGAGTGGTCGGTCACTGTTGCCCGCCTCCCCAAAGTATAGCTTACGTCAAAACATTTTTTTTTATCTATTTAAAACATAATGTTGGGTTTATTATTTGAGGTTCAGTCCTTCAGTGCGGGAATGCTTCTGTGACGGCGGTAGCCGCTGATGACGAGTTCGCATGTTGGGGGAACCTTGTGGCCATAGAAACATCACGAATAGGACGTACGAACAGTCAGTACGGTAAACAAGCCTTAAGTTAATTACTGAAAGTCAGCCTATCTCTCTCGCTGTCATTGATTATTTTATGACAACTGATATTAATTCAGTACATGGAGAGAGATCCAGTGAGAACTAAAATTGTAATAGATAATAAAATTATAGAAAAAGTAAATTTGTTTAACAATTTAGGAAATATGATGTCTTATGAAGGAGAATTGGACATTGATAACAAATTAAATAACTTTTTGAAAATTATAGGTATTTTAAATAATGTGTTTAGACCACAAAAACACCCCTTAAGAAAACAAGAATAAAACTATACAATACGCTGGCCCTTCCGGTCTTGTTATATGGCAGAGAAACTTGGACTGTTAAAGTAAGTGACGCCAGAAGAATAACAGCAGCAGAGATGAAATACATGAGAAGAACAGCTGGATACACTTGGACAGATTACAAAACAGATGAACAAATTGCAAAGGAGTTAAAAATAACGCCAATTTTGGACAAATTACTGGAATAAAAGAGGAGCTGGATACAACATGTAAACAGAATGCCTCGAAATAGATTACCCAGAGTAATGAAATACTACTCGCCAACTGGCAGAAGGAATCATGGTAGACCTTTGAAGAGACTTCTGGATACGTGAGATCGGAACGGGTCAACAAGTGGCCCAACTCCATGACAGATATATGATGATGATCATGGACGTGGAGGGATAGAACATTATTCACTAATACTGGAAGAAGTCAACTGGGATGTTCAAAGATAATGTGATAATACTAAAACAAAAGCAACAATGTGTGCATTATTATGTAACAGATTTATGTACGTGCAAAGGAGTAGAAACGTGTGATTCCGTTTCTGTAAAGCTATCCCATTACAGGCCACGAGAGGCCCTGGCGGTTCCAGGAGGTTGAAGCTGTCAGCTTGTAGGCTATCTGCCCATGAAGGTGGTTAAGCTCTCAGCCCTACGCACACGCCGTCTTTACCCTCAGGAAATAACCCTGATACCGATTAGAGTTAGAGGCTGAGTCGACAACAAGGCCATATTGCGGCAGGAAGAATTAAGTCAATGAAAACTCCAAATGACCCAAGCGGGAATCGAACTCGCGATCTCCCGACTTGTGTCACAGTGCGTCAAAAAACTGCGCCACCAGTTGCCCCCTGATTCTGTTTCACTTTCCGTCTTCTGGTAACAAAATTGTTTTCCCGTTAATTAATTTTCTCCAATTGTGGGTTTCAGTACAAGCTTATAAAATTTTTGGTGTCGTCTGATCAAACTACTTAGTGTAAAAGCTATGTTAACTCCAATGGCAAACTTCGATACAAACAATGACTGAAATTCAGGTTGCAATACGAAGTTTGTTGTTTCTATAATTATTTATTGAGCTAGTTGTCTAACTGGTTGTTTAGTAAGTCGGACGGAGAACAGAGAAATTGAACAGGCACAGAAATTTCGTTCCCTAGAGAGAAAAATCACTTGAAAAGTGATCAATGGAAAAAACTTAAATTAGATGGATGAATAAAATTGAGATTGGTCTTGTGGGAATATATTTCGAGGATTTTGAATGGAATGTATGACGTAGGAATGTGCGAAATGGCGGAATTTTATGTTAGAAATGTTGGAGACCCGAGTTCAATACAAGAATTACAAGTACAGAAGAACTCCACTTATCTGGATTAATTGAGACGACGAGCCATCCGGATATGCAGAAAATCCGGATAATTGGATTTTTCTTGGAAAACAGGTTTCATTGGCAGTTTGAAGTTCTGCTGTTACTACTTACAATATATACATGCGTCTAAACCTTTCAACCAAGCCTAATTTGAAGTTCTAGAAGCCATGACACTGGACTGTACTTGTTCCGATAACCGGTAATTTCAAGGCAAGTTGGTTTTGTTGAATTCTCAACAAATTTACCCGAAGGGTCAAGCCGACCCGGATAAATGGAGTTCCACTGTACCTTATGAAAATTAATTTTGTTTGTTGTGTTCATCAATGACCTCGGCTGGTGCCTATTTTTATAAATCCAGTCTACAACTTCGCTCTGTCTTTTTTTCGGGTCATTTCAGTAACAAGCTCCCATGAAACCTTGTTCCTCCCAAATGATCTCTTCCGTTCTGGTTTTCCGGGTAAAAAATCTGTATGCACTTCTTACCTTCACACTAATACTAGTGTTTCATATGAAATGATTTGTGAGACCAACTTGATGCAACCATTATGATTTATTAATCAACTGTTAGCTCAACACGTTTCGGGCACCATTACACCCATCTGCAGGAGCGCAAGGCCGTATATAACTATATATGGTTTACAGCACTGTGAAAGATAAGTCAGATTAAGGTGTTGGTATTTGCAATGCAAACACCTTAATCTGATTTGACAGGTTTGCTGACAGCTTGCGAGCTCGCAAGCTGTCAGCAAACCTGTATGACATATACCACTGCAGTGTGTACAGTGAAAATCTCCTGATGATGGACGGAGGAACTGTCCGAAACACGTAGAGATTTACTCCAAAAATAAATTTGAGAAATTAGTGCATCGTACTTACTTACTCCATGGTGCAGAGTCCTTCTTGAGCAGCTAACTGGTTTGCAGCTAGTCAAAAAATTCCCCGCATTTCACGGAACCCGAAGGTTCATTACCGCACTCACAAGCGTCCCACACCTGTCTCTATCCTGGGCCAGCCCACAGTCCATATACACACATCCCACCTCTTGGAGATCCATCCTAATGTTATCCACCCATCTACGCCTAGGTCTCCCCAGTGGTCTCTTTCCCTCCGGTTCCCCCACCAAGACCCTATACAACCCCCTCTCCTCCCCCATACGCGCCATATGCCCAGCCCATCTCAGTCTTCCCGATTTTATCACCCGCACAATATTGGGTGAGGAGTACAAATCATTTAGCTCCTCGTTATGCAATCTCCTCCATTCCCCGTTACCTCCTCCCACCTAGGTCCAAATATTCTCCTCAACACCATGTTCTCAAACACCCTCAGCTTCCTTTCCTCCCTCAATGTCAGCGACCAAGTTTCACACCCATACAAAACAACAGGCAAAATGATAGTTCTATATATATTGATCCTTAAACTTTTGGATAGCAACCTGGAAGACAAAAGGTTCTGCACCGAATGGTAGCAAGCATTTCCTGACCTCATTCTCTTCTTAATTTCTTCCGCAATAGAATTTTGATTTGTTGAAGTTGTTCCCAAATATTTAAACTCTTCCACCCTCTAGAAGGTACTATTATCATTCCTCACACTGTCAAATCGTCCTGCATTCTGATCTCGAGACATGACCATGTACTTAGTTTTATCAGCACTTACTTCCAGTCCCATCTCCCTAGTAGCAGCTACTAAATCTTCTGCATTTTCCTTTAGAGTATGTATGCTTCCTGCCAGTATATTAACGTCGTCGGCATAAGCCAGAAGCTGATGTGTACCATTTAGTTTCAAACCATCCTGGTTTGCCTGAACTCTCCTAATGGCGTACTCTAAAGCAAAGTTAAAAAGCATTGGTGGTACAGCGTCTCCTGGTTTCAAACCATTCCTAACAGGGAACCTGTCAGACACATTCTTGCCTACCCGGACTCTGCTATATGTTTTATTCAGACTCATCTTTATTAACCTTACAAGTTCCCTAGGGATACCAATCTCAGTGAGAATCTTATATAAGACCTCCGTCCTAACTTAACTAGTGCATCTAGTTGGTTTTATTTTAAGAATAACTTCAGGCTAAAAAATTAAGGACAGATCGTGGTACTGTTAATGTTTACATCGTTGGAGAACAGACCACAGGGAATTCCAGATATAATGGACACGTAGCTGGTTTTCAGATGACTGTACACCTAAATGCGCAAATATGAGAGTTTTTCTTGTGGTATCCGAACCCACACATGCAAAACACGTCCAATAAATGACGCGTCGAACGTGGTTTCTTCAGTCGACAAAAGTGCCATGTTTTGTTTTGAAAAACAGTTTTGCGGATTACGTAAGAAATCAATTTTTTTCACACCAATGTGTTAAGAAACAGAAGAGTGCAGTAACTTCGGGCATGTAGTGATAGCTAGGTCCACATCTGAGCACTCTGCTATAACGTAACATCGAAAGGGCATCTGTGGACACTTCCTCGTGTTTTAAAATTATTCATGTTCCGGGCACATCTCTGTTATAACTAACCACTAATTTATTTTTATTTCGCTAGAAAATATTGTATTTGTCAGTTATTGACCCACACAACGGGATGATGATGATGATGATGCCAAAATTCGTATTTTCTTTCTTTAATGCCTCCCTGATGATGACTGAGAAACGCTGTAACATTTAGCAGGTTTACCACAGTTTATCGAACATTGTATCCAATAATAGTGCATTTGTTGGTAAATAAATAAGTAAATTCATATAATAAAACTAAATAGATGCACTAATTTCTCAAATTTATTTTTGGAATATAACTCTACATGTTTCGGACAGTTTTTCGGTCCATCATCAGAAGTGTAGCACTGTACACACCGCAATGGATGTACGTCATACATGTTATGCTGACTGCTTGCTAGCTCATTGGTTTTATTACAAGAATATATCACGATGCACGGTCCTCTGAATATCTAAATAAATAAATAAATATATATATATACTGTTGCTCTTCTTCTGTTGTAAACGCTTCCGATCCAAAATGTTGCGGCATCTCGGTTGTCCGTGGCTTAAATGTTCGGACCCACTGACTGAGAACAATTCCAGAGGCCTAGCTATGAAACTGTTGTTCCAATACATTCGCGTCCTTTCACCATATCCAAGTTTGTCAGCATTATTATTTTGTGTACTCGTAAACTTGGATCAAGAGAGGCCAATGCCGCAGTGTCACAGATAGAGTACTTTAATCCTGTACGGTAATTATTTATTTATTACACCACCAAAATACACATACACACAAGCAAATATACAATAAAATATATGCATTATTATCAAGTTCTCCCTGAATATGGCGCGACAAGCGCCGAAATATTTAGGAGAGTCATTTAATTAGCACACCAAGTAATGCACATATATAAAATATTTTACACTAAAATGTTTAAAATCGCTCCAAAACGTTTCGATCCTAAGATCATCGTCAGGGAGCTACGCTGTTCCTTGCTAAAGTCACATTTTTAAAAACACTCACTGATTGATTTTCTTACATTAATTTAGTGTTGTGGCAGCATGTCATATTGTGTAAGTCATGCGCCACTGAGAGTGCGCCTGGCTATGTGTTTCGTGTGTTGCGCAACTTAAGACTCAAGTTGCGCAACACACGAAACACATAGCCAGGCTCACTCTCAGTGGCGCATGACTTACACAATATGACATGCTGCCACAACACTAGATTAATGTACGAAAATCAATCAGTGAGGGTATTTTTAAAAATGTGACTTTAGCAAGGAACAGCGCAGCTCCCTGAAGATGATCTTAGGATCGAAACATTTTGGAGCGATTTTAAATGTTTTTGTGTAAAAAACTTCGTATGTGTGCATTAGTTGGTGTGCTAATTAAATGATTCTACGAAATGCACGGTGCAACGATGAAGATTTAGGAGAATATTGATAATAACACATGTATTTTATTGTATATGTGCATTTGGTTGCACATTTAACAAATAATTACGATAAGAAAAATGCACGGAATAGAAAGCTTTAAGATATTTTATTTCCGGTTAGTAAAGGTGTAAGTCGAAACCACCGTGGGATACTCGACAGCAAATTGCTGATCAAAAGAACAGAACAATACTAGTAGTGATCAATATAATTATATTTACAGAACCCTTGTAAGCCGACAGGAAATGTGTGTGGCTGTAGCCAAGGCAGGCCACTAAACAAGGTCGTAAATCGCTATAAAGATCGTGTTTGATTTCGTAGTATTCTATGTGTGTGTGTGTGTAGTCACGTGAAGGTGGAAAGATCGAATTTTAAACCGGTTTAAGTATCCTAAAGCAGCTACCGAAGTTTCTGGTAGGCTTCAGCATTCACAGACGTACCGAATGCCGGGCCCAGTTCAATCCCACAGTCTTCTATTCCACTTCCAGTCTTCCTTTCATATCAGTGCATAACGACAGGTAAATGTGGACACTCACTTGCAATGGAAAGATGGACTCAAACATTTTCCTGGTTTATAATCATGTGCAAATTTTATGAACTTATCTCTTTCTGTTCCATTCGAGGAAGTTAAAAATTTACCTTTCTAGTCATCTGTCTTCTTCTATTTGCTGAATAAATATTTGACTTCCTTAGGTATACAGTTCAGTTTATCTGTCGAAGTATAGGATGTTGTCTAACTAAGTCTACATGGCGTTTACAGTTATATCGGGTATTCTTCTTTTTATTACTTAAATTAAATGACTAATTTTTTTCTCATCGTGTATTCATCGTTTTATTTCAAAACAGCCGCGTTTTTTAGAACATCCAATCTTTACAATTTCTGATTCTTTGTTGTAGTTCCTTTGCCAAATTCCATTCTTCAGGGTTGTATATATAGAGGCACGAGTTTATAAACTTTTATCCGTGTACAGTTCTTTTTTTCCCTTCTCCGGCACTGTCATCTTTGCCCCAGGATGAAGACTTACTGGACGCCCGAATTTGTGATGGCGAAATAAACGTTTGCAGTAAGAGAACGGAGTGGTCTTGTATATATGCAATGACAGTCTTAAAACATTCATGTCCACGGCTTCAATTTTTACCACTTGGCTAATTAAGAGATAATTCTGAAGTAGGAAGAGATTAATCCGTATTTTTAATTTGTTATGTAGACCAAAAAAAATGATATTTATTAATAATAATAATAATAATGTCTGCATCGTAAAATACTCCTACATGTTTCGATCTATTTACATCATATTCAGGGAGCCTCTTCTAATATACGCTAATGTATTTCAGCGTATATTAGAACAGAATCCCTGATGATGTCGTAAATACATCGAAACATGTTGGAGTGCTTTACAATACAGATATTATTGTTAATATATTGTGCATTTGCTAGACTAAATAATAACTTACTTACTTACTCCATGGTGCAGAGTCCTTCTTGAGAAGCTAACTGGTTTGCAGCTACTCAAGAAATTCCCCGCATTTCACGGAACCCGAAGGTTCATTACCGCACTCACAAGCGTCCGC
>Ga0136643_10019234_pt1 | contig 10318 bp, 7 predicted proteins | sample TergutLab28metaG_FD_96883 | JGI IMG/M metagenome (GOLD analysis project Ga0136643, IMG submission 96883) | Labiotermes labralis P1 segment gut microbial communities from Petit-Saut dam, French Guiana - Lab288 P1 (version 3) (version 3) | ecosystem: Host-associated > Arthropoda: Insects >... | reverse complement strand
ACTGCTCCCCAGCCAAACGGCAACGTAACACAACCACATCGCACCAGAGTAATACAACCCATGAAATAACTCAACAAATAAGTCGCAAGCTCCTGAGGATGGGTGTACTAACATTCGAAACATGTTGAGCATTAAATAATGAAATAATAAAGCAAGTGACATCAAGTTGGTCTATGCTTACGACGTATTTTAAATCATCTTAACCTAGGACACTGCTTATGTTCTATAAATTAAAAACAATGTCACTGGTACCCTATCTACACTTCAAACTCACTCACAAATACTCCAGTCCTTTAAAATGTACTTCACGAAAAGATCCATGTCATTGCTTGTCAGATAACTGATTATGTTCTTCATTTTCTACGTCCCTGAATCAAATTTTATGCCCATTAGTTTTACATCCCAAACTACTAACTACGCAGTAAAATAACATCATTTGATTTCTTACATATCACAAGGTACTACGTATACGTCATCTTCGCTTTTTTCGCTTGGCTAAATTTTTGTTCTGCACATTCTACACTACTACTTTCAAAATATTTAGCCACAACAACGAAATAAAATTTACCATAAAAAGTGGTGTGTCGACAATGATACAAAGCTGATCGCACACACAACACGATACAACTAAACGACAGTAAATACCGGGTCGTCCGTATCGAACCCCCCCATCTTATTGATAACAACAGCAATGTTAACATATGGCCTACATACGTACCACGTCCATTGGTCTCATCAAGAAAAGCATCCACAGTTTTGAAGAACCTGAAACAAGAACCCAAAGAATATCATCGGAAGCTTGGCAAAGGGAAAATGGCATTATATCATCAATATTCACCAAAGTTTTGTTGCAAGCACTGATTCTCTGCACCGGAATTACGTTACTTTATACCACACATATCCTACCAGATAACGGGCAGTGATTAACGAAACTGCTATGTACTATATACAGTTGGTTCCACGGACCAAATCAGGCCTCCCGGCCGTTCTCGGACTTTATATTCTATCAGTCATACGCCTTACATCATACGTACTTATTTATGCATTTCGAAATCGCATATCCACAGTCCGGCTCTGCAAATCAACCTTCCTAAGTGCTGTACTTACTGCTTAAAGATGCAGCTCCAATACCTGGAATTTTAGAAGGCCACGACTCTACTTACATCCCAGAGAGTGAATGAGCGGGGGGTTATTTAACGACATAGTAAATTGCGAAGATTATACAGCGTGGGTGGTATATGGATGACGTATGACAATGGCGCATCGGTGGAATGATGCTGACAGGGAAAAATACGCGGAGAAAAAAATTGTCCCAGTGCTACTTTGTCCACCACAAATCCCACGTGGCATGATGACAAACCCAATGAGGGCTTCGGCAACGACAGTCCTGGGACCAACAGCACAAGCCCCCAGTTTCATCGGTCGCCCACAATTCTCACCTAAGCCCTTGCAAATCAACTAGATCAGTACCTTAAGACGTAACTACGGGAGTTGTCAGGCACGGTGTTACAAACACGAAATAAACACAGTTATTGGTAGGAACAGGGCCAATCAGAATATCTTTCCACCTTCAGGTGCAGCCTCGCCTGTTATCAACAAATACCGGACCTTTCACAGTCGCCACCACCATAGTCTGGCAGAATGCAAACCGCAGTTACAGACTATGCAACGTGTGACTGTGATTGACTCTACAAAACACCATTTCGGTTTTCCACAGTGCCTACTTAACTATGTTTAATATACAACATGCGCACAGGTGGTGCACTATTTACGCACGGAATGCCGAGAGTATACACAGCCTGAATGGAGTATTAAACTCTCTCCTAAATACAGGCAATTAACCACTGTCAAGAAAAGCTACAGTTTCATCAGCAGCAAATTAACTAACCCATCAAAAAGAATTACGTCGTCTGTGATGCCATTTCTATACCTGGAAGAAGGGAGCAGCATGTTCCCTCCGAAATGGAAATTATAAATGGCAAATGTGTGATCTAGTAAATGAAACCAACTTGTTGCACAATTTATTCTTTGTGTATTTCCTCAATTTTATTTATAACCCCTACATGTTTCGGACCTCTCCAGGTCCACCATCAGGAGGAACAGCTGTATTTATGCGACACTTGGTACTTGTTATTCTGTATAGCTGACTGGTATGAATCCTGCATACCAGACAGTCAGCTATACACAATAACAAGTACCAAATGTCGCATAAATACAGCTGTTCCTCCTGATGATGGACCTGGAGAGGTCCGAAACACGTAGAGGTTATAAATAAAATTGAGAAAATACACTACGAATAAATTGTGCACCAAGTTGGCTCCATTTACAAGATTATATCGAGATGCACGGTCAACAGGACATAAAATTTGACAAATGTGGGAGAAGACAGTGGACACTTTGTGCGTGGACTGATAAAAATCCTGAACATCGGCTCGCTCTCTCTCTCTCAGGGTCTTGGACATGCTTGCCGGACATGTTCCGCCATGCTGTACTTGTCACAGGCACAGTTATTTTCGTTAAACATGTGTCAGTGACTGGCTGATTTGTGTGACGATGAATAACATTCAATTCCCATTACAAAAAAAAACCGGATTCCTAGAACTACTGAATAGCCTTCGTATACCGCAGTAGTAATTCTACACAGACTCTGCATTTAAAAAAAACAGTCACTGGACCATCAATTCGTGGTTCATGTTTGATTAGAAAGGGAACACAAAAAGACTTCCGCCGAAGTAAAAAGTTGCTCAAATACATCTTACATGCTTTGGTGCACACATCGTACCTATCGCGAGTCTGTATGGGAATAGAAATACATGAAGAAGGTGCTGTCACATATACATGTCAACCGGCCAATTAATTTCATATATAATTTCTTTTCGTATCCTGGCTTGAAGTCTAGGAGCTTCGGAGTTGGATTAGGTACTCCCGACGACGTAAAGTTGTAAGACAAATAATTCAAGTCTTCTGAGATGTTACGTCCTGTCGATTGGCAAACAGTTACCGACGTTTCGAAGGATTGTAGCCTTCATTTTCGGAGCCTCTTCTTGGACTACAATCCTTCGCAACGACCGTCATTATTGACAGACTGACACGACGTAAGAGGCCGAAGACCAAAACCTTCAGCAGCACCGCTGTGAAAGCCTAAAATGTCGCGAGGAGTCTTCATAACATTTGCAACATAATAAAGTTAGTGGTTAAACCCTTAGGCGTGTCAGTGGCACAAGTGCAATACGACCTAAGAGGCACAGCATTTACAACAGCCCGCCACTCGGCATGACTACAATACAGTTCCCAACTAATTATGCGCTGAGCGAGCAGCTTCATGAACATTACAATACAGCAAAGTTCTGTCTGCGGTCATAACTTTACAAGCTTATTTTGAGGAATATACTTTACTTGCCTCGAGAGACTATTTATGTATCCTGTATTACTGTTTCGGGCTCACTGCTTTTATAGCCAGCGTTGAAAGTGAAAAGAAAGATTAAGGGCAAAAAGACACTCCTATTTAAATCTTAAATTATATCCAGAATAATGTTCAAGCCAATTTATTCTGCGATCACAAATAACGTCACCGCTTCGTTCCCACGACACACGTGCAGAAATGGGTAAGTCTACTGTCATTCCAACTGAAAAGGTCCTACCATGCTGCCAGCACGCAGCAACAGGACAATAAACAGAAAAAGGGAGCTTAAAAACGCTCCTCTGCGCAGTTTAACGTCACTAATGGAGTGCAGGTCTATAATCCCTGCAGTACAACAAAAGGAAAGTAAATGCCTTCCACGTGATACGATGTGGATACACACAGTACCACTAAAGCTCCGGGACGCACAAGCTAACACGCACTTGTATCCACAACCATCTAGGACAACAAAACGTGACATTATGTCAAAACATACGTGGTTTATAACATCTCAGTTCTGAGGTGGGACATTGCTCCAGGTAAACGGTTATGTAAGAACGAAGTGAATGATACCATTGGAGAGTGGCCTTCTTGAGAAGCTGAAAGCTGTGCAGCTGGTCAAGCCATTCCTCGCCCGGTATGAAATCCGACAGTTGTTTACCATGTTTCCAAGAAACCACCAGAGTACTCTACCCTGAGCCCAGTAAGTCCTGTTTACACGCTCATACAGTTTTCTTAAAGATCCATCTTCGCACTGTTTCGGTTGTTTTTTTCAGGATATCTGTCGATTTGGTCGCTTGTTTCCGCGCAAACCAAATTAAAATCTCAGCAAGACAGCACCGCCAGATAGCCGAAGCCAACGGCATTCGAATGCACACCTGAAATGGTGTTACTCCGTCGACCACTGCCGGAAAGAAATAACTTCAAGGAACGTAACACTATCAAGTATTGTATCAAGTTGCATTGACACTATTTGAAGGAGAGCGTCTGCAGTGCTTTAAACGTTTAGCATGCGTCAAAAGGCAAAATGAAGATAAACTCATATTCAACAACAATGAAAAGAATAAGGTTGTGTTGCCACTAGACCAGTTCTCTACCTATACGGACTCTTTCCAGAGCCGCATTAATTCTGCGAAAAATCTTTAATTAGTTCGTATAAACTTTCACTACTAAAAACAATAGTTTTCCCGGCAGTAATAAACTAAGGTTAGGCGGAACTTTTATGTTTTACTTAGTTGAATTTACCCAACTCGCGGACCCGCAGGAGTCTACGGACCCCCGACTGAATTACATCGCTCTAGCTGTTCAGTTGCCTGTTATGCTTACTCTATGCAGCTCTTTCAAACTGCCTCTAAAGGGCTATAACAGACAAGAGTGGCATAGTACAAAATACATATGTGGCAACCGTAGCTAGAGACGGAAATTGTTAAATCTATCCACTGAATTGTCAGCGTGTATTCCATTATTTGCTATTAATACATGGACTCGTACCAAGTGGCTGTAGCCATACGTCTTGTACAAACAAGCAAGTATCCAAACAGACCAATTCTGAAACGATTACATCAGGGCACTGCAAGCAGTTTGCTTCGTAGCGTGAATGTACTAAACCCAGCGCTGACCCATCACAGTAGCAGATTTTCACGTGAAACTATTGGTTACAGCACTCAAACAGATGTCAAATAAATAATCCGGTCAAGAAGTGACAGTGTAAAGTACCTGGTGCTTTCTAGCCGAGTCACAACACTGCCGGCAGATTTCACGGTCTTCATAGCTATTTGTTTGCTTCTTGATAATATGCTAGACAAAAGCAGTGTCGAGGGCTCACTGCGAGTGCCATGAGGACTGGGATCATACTATGAAATTTGAAACCAGCACCACTTCTTCGTATTTACAGAGGACAAGACGGCCATACTATGCAACTCCGAGGCCAAACAGTTGCCGGGTATTGTACTTTTCCGAGCATTAGGGCGTTACATTTAATGTGCACCTTGGCGCACCTGGCAACCTAAGGGAGGGACAGACACCTTTTAATTTGTCACTCGATAGCTTCACCAGTTTTTCCTGCCGCACTTTGCATTCCCTTTTCATCAACACTTGAGTAACGTGGTACAAATGTAAAGTTTCCTCTACCCACACCATGAAGGCATATAGGGGAAACAGAGGTACAGCGCCACTCATTCTTAACCTCTGCAATAGACGGAGGTGAGTGACTTACTTCACGCTCCCTCCGCTTTACCCCCGGGAAACAGCCCAAGGTACCCACTGAATAGGAGGCTTGGGGGGGGGGGCCTCACAGCCGATCTGGAGGGTTTTGGAGAAGAGAAATCTCTCTCCCATATCGCAATTCGAAGCCCGAGCCGTCCATGTATATATACTTATGGCCGAACTCTTGAAGTCGATGCTATGTGCCGCCGGTTGATGAGACAGTAAAATGTAATGGGCCTCTTATTTTCGGTTAGTATATATTTTCCGGATAATCCAACGCTGGATATTACAGCTTACTTCAGTCCGCCGAAATCTCGGTCAGGTTATCAGTTATCCTAAGGATGTTTGTTGTTAACCGCTCTCTCTCTCTCTCTCTCTCTCTCTCTCCTGGCAACTGCCTATCGGCAAAGCATCTTGAAATTGGTCTCTACAGCCCCACCGGCTTACCATTCAACCTGATCTCGTTCCTCCCCCTTAAATGTCAGTATGCTGACTACGACAGCTGTAAAATTCTATCAAGAACAAATCTGTTGAAACTGATCACCCACTTACGACTTTAAAACACGTTCCGAACACATCTACTGAAACATTAACATCATCTCAGACACACAGTGAGACTGAAGAGGACATCAGGCTTAAAAACAAACAGAAAAAAAAAATCATGCCTTTGTTACGTGTAGAAATATGGTTCTGTAAAGTTTACACACTGAATGTCTTGTGAAAACGAGCAAGATGACGTTTCACGATTCCAATACAAAAATTGGCACAGATCTTTTGTACAAATTCAAAGCAATATCAACAAACCGCAAAGTTCCTACCATTCAACAAGCGTAGGTGTACTGTTAACACATGCATAAACGACAGTATAATGTTGATAAACGAGATTCTAAGCTCCTCGTAGTGCCAGCCAGAGTACAACCTTGATACAGGATGACAGACAAGTACGCTTAAAAACCTCAATTTATAATAAAAATGATGATAATAATAATAATAATATTTCTCCACTATATGCGTAAAACAAACTATGTTTCAAAGGTATATCATGATGCAGCTGTTCTATGTCTAAAGTATATGGTACAAGTAATGTTATATCCCATGACAAACGTTTGGTACTTTTCCTCAAGTACTTCCCGGAGCACGCGCGCAGCAAACGGCTATAAAATTAAGCACCCAAGTCAGAAACAAACTACTAAAGCTTCCGAAATTCTTAAAATCATTGTACAATCACAGGTATTACAAGAGACCGACATGCATGATGTGCTGTAAATTGTTCAAGACAGGCAACTTCCAAGACGAAGGAGACAACCTTACAAATCCGTACTTGTTCCCCGTAACTGCTTCGTAAATGCCTGGAAATGTCAATGGATACAAAATAGGGGCTGTGGACTTCAACACAAGATAGAAACTGAGGCTCACATCCTCACTCCAGCGACAGGCAAACCCTATGCTCCGCAGTGGCCTTTCAGCATTCCTGACAAACGAGACAGTGAACAATAGGAATCGATTTATTTAGAAAATATGGAATAATATCTTTTGGACAGTTTATGACAAACGAGAAGCAGAACAATAGGGGAGCATAAGGTAGGAGGATGCAATCCTTAGTCCCGGCAGGCGGTTCGAGCGGTTCTCTGCATGGGCCGCACTCCACAACCATCACCTATTGCGTTCCTCTAAATCGTGATCCGTCAGTTTACTGCCATCACTCATCTATGGACGAGACCCGATCTAATGGTTCTCTTTCATTTCTGACAGACGCGAATAATATATCTGCAAAACAATAAACTCCAAACGCGTTCTAAAATTCTAATTTTTCACAAAATATACTCCGTAAAGCCGAAGATTATTCTTGAGAGTTAGGACAATTTTCCACAGACCCGAGACTTCATACTTTCAATTAACGAAGAAAGCCCACAGGTCTACATTTTAGGTGCCGTGGAGAGCAGAGGAAGTAACAGCAGGCCGGAGAAAATACCACGAGAGGTTTCAACACCTGTATTTTCAATCAGTATAAATTCGGTCATTAATTCCAGAAATAAGGGAAGGAATTTTATGGAGCCCGAAGGTTCATTATCGTGTTCACAATAGCCCGCCACTGCTCCCTATCCTGAGCCAGGTAAATTCAACCCACGACCTCCTTTTCAAGATCCATTTTAACATTATCATCCCACCTACTCCTAGTTCTTCCAAGTTGTTTCTTTCCTTCAAGCTTCTCCACTATAACCCCGAATGCATTTCTCTACCTCCCATATATGTGCCACATGCCCCACCCATCTCACCCTCCTTGATTTGATAATAACACCTGGTGAGGAGTATCCAATCGTACTGCGGTCATTACAATATAATAATGGGGTGGATGAGCACAATGTGATAACTACAGAACAGAAAGTCACAAAATGAATGACACATTGTATCCTGCACACACAAAAGTCCCTGATTGGCTACCGACATGCAACGCACGATGTAACTCATCACCAGGACTGAAATAGCCCAACGCGCGCGAAGATTTCTGACACCTGAGATGTAACGCCGTGTAGCCTGGTCGAAGTTTACCAACACTTCTGAGTAAACTGCGCCCTCCATCTTCATGGCGGAAACAGTATGCAGAAAACAGAGACTTATATTTTAAGAGGCGAACTGCGTTCTTCTGGGCTATTACGTAGCGTATAGTGGTAAATGTGTACCGACTTTTCGGAACAACCTATCGGGTCACATATCGAAAGGTCAAGATTCTTCTTCTCTTCTTGGATTCTTGACCCTTGAAGATGGGACCGATAGAGACGTCGGTAAGGAATCACCACTACACGCTGGATAACAGCCCAGAAGAGCGCACTTCTACAGTTCGCAGCACAAGCCTACAATTTCGCAAGTCAACGTTATTTTCCCCTCCCTGGAGTGTCCTGAATACGGTGGCAAGAAGCTGCTCCGAGACAAGGGTAACCATAGACTTCGAATCCTCATCAACACCACTGTTAGAACGTCAAATCCACATTTTCAGTGTCTGGATTTGATACAGCATTCGTCCATTTGCAGCAAAGAAATAGAAAGTTCATACACATGTAAATTTCACATGATTACTTTCTTTATTTTTCGTACTGCCCCATAACACACAAAACTTCCGGATCGTGCATTCCGGCAAGCAAGTAACGGCTCGATGATAGAAAGTATCTCATTCATATCCATTGCCTGATAACGCTGCGTTCCCAGTTCGGAGTGCGGATGCATTCTTCGCTGTGTTATAGTCTTCGTGTTAATTTAGTGCCCACACCAATCTGTTGTTGACATAACTATTCAACAGTAAAGACACAGATATTTGCTGTTGGTTGACATCTGTTTAATCCTTACAGCTTAGACCTATTTGGAATAGATGCATAAAATCATTAAACTCTCCTCCATTTATGGAATCTGAAGTTTCATTGCCCTATTCACAACAGCGTATCCTAAGCCAGATAGATCATGTCCACAGCTTCACAATCTATTTCTTTAACACCCATTTTAATATCATTTTATCCTCCCGTCTACGCCTACATCTCCAAACAGGTATTTTTGCCTTCAGATTTTCGGACGAAAATATTGCATGCATTTGTCATCCCAATGCATTCTACATGTCACGCCCGCCTCTGCATTCCAGATAACAAAAATCGCAGCAATATAATAATAATAATAATAATAATAATTGGAGTTGCTACTATATAATGAAAAGACCCAAATCCAACTTGTGGTCTTTTAAAATTCGCAGTACAGAAAAGAATGCTACAAAATGCAACATGTTACCTTTGCTACTGTTTAGGTCTGGGTGTATTATCTTATAAATGTGACGTTTAACCCCATAAGGCATACTGTTAACTACCCGCACTACCAGCTTTATCGCTAAAAATTCTACACTTTGCCCACACAGTGTATTTACGTGTTACGTACGATTCTCACAACAAACAATCATTATTTCCTACAAACACCAAAACACTGGTCTTGCTAATGGAAGCACTGTGTTCTCTGCGAAGCACAAACTAAATCTTTTACTTAAAATGTAAATTAGTTGTAGTCTTCAAAGGGTTACTAACACGTCACGATACATGACAGACTGTTCTTGCAATAAACCAGGTAAACGTCCATACAGCTATAAAATATGACCACTGACAAATAGAATTAAAAGCAACCGACTGCAGATGTCAAACAAAAGTAGCACCTCCTTAATGTATTGCAGGGCGTTTGCATTATCATCTCACACGTTTTATATAAAGGCAGTGAAGGACCTAGTAGTTGTTGTGTAAACAAAAACAATGACTTTTGAATAATATTAAAACAACAAAAAAGTCGACGTTTGTGTGTGTGTGTGTGTGGTCTGGCTACAGACAGAGGGACAGTCAAAGTGGAGTCTGTCTTCAATGTACTGCAGCAAGAGACACTTGGAAGTTACTATCCATGTTCCAACGCCTCCACAATACACTTTTAATACAGGAATTGTGGTCACAAAGCAGCTTTCAAATGATAATAACCACACCGTATCACCAATGCCAACTTTATTCTGTCGTTCTAATAAGACACTAAACATAACACAATTTGATTTCTACTCTAGGAAGTGTGTCATCCCCGTTGTGTGTGTGGAACTTGGAAAATTGTATGTAGTCAAACACAACTGTGTCACATGAGGTGTATTTAATGACTATATAATGGACAACTACATGTTTCGGCCTGTACTGGCCATCTTCAGGTTGT
>Ga0136643_10019233_pt1 | contig 10318 bp, 7 predicted proteins | sample TergutLab28metaG_FD_96883 | JGI IMG/M metagenome (GOLD analysis project Ga0136643, IMG submission 96883) | Labiotermes labralis P1 segment gut microbial communities from Petit-Saut dam, French Guiana - Lab288 P1 (version 3) (version 3) | ecosystem: Host-associated > Arthropoda: Insects >... | reverse complement strand
CACCGGCCCATTAGTCTAATCAACACAGGAGGTAAAATACTTGAAAAAGCGTTAATCAACAGAATAATGCACCATGTCAACACCAACAATCTCTTGATCTGCAATCAGTACGGCTTCACACCGCAAACAGGTACAATAGACGCTGCTATGGCAATAAAGGACTACGTTGAAGCAAGCCTGGGAGCTGGGCGAAATGCAGTGCTTGTCAGCCTCGACATCAGGGGCACCTTCGATGCGGCCTGGGTGCCCGCTATACTAAACTCCCTCAAAGAGTTCAAATGCCCCAGAAACCTGTACAACCTCTCTAAATGCTATTTTCACCAAAGAACCGCTACCTTCTCAACAAACAACGAGTAGATGGAAGCAAGAGTAAGCAGAGGCTGCCCACAGGGCTCTTGTTGCGCCCCAGGGTTCTGGAATCTCCTATACAACTCCCTGCTCAACCTGGATTTCACTACGAGCACAAAAGCAGTAGCATTCGCCGACGACCTCCTACTCGCAATTAAGGGAGAAACAGTAAGCGAAGCCAAAAACCTCGCCAATATAGAACTGGGCAAAATATCACTCTGGGCTAAAAACAACAAAATGAGCTTCAACGAACAAAAGAGCACTGTCATGCTGGTATCAAGGAGGAAACGCAGAGAACAAAAAGAAATAAAAATATACTTGAACTACAAGCCCTTGGAACAAGTTAACAAAATGAAATACTTGGGCATAACCCTGGACAATAAATTTAAATTCACGGACCACATTAATTACGCAGCCGAAAGATGCACTAAACTGATCCACTCCCTGGCGAAGTCTGCAAAAATAAGCTGGGAATTAATGCACGAGGCTCCAAAAATTATATACAAAGGAGCAGTATTACCACTCTTATTATATGGGGCGCCTGTCTGGAGAGAAGCCATGACCAAGGAACTCAACAAGCTAAAATACACAAGAGTTCAACGACTCATCCACATTCGGATTGCGAAAGCTTACCGCACCACGTCGAGCGAGGCATTTTGCATCCTAACTGGACTTACACCCGTCACTATCAAGATAACAGAGGCGGCAAACTTATATGACATCTTAAAGGGAAGGCAACCCTGGAACTAACCAATTGGCAGTCGAGTGAGGCCGCAGCACTGGCTCCACCCTGCAGACACTATAGAGATAAGAGAACCTAGTGGAAAACCGCCCACCCTGCAAATATTCACTGACGGGAGCAAGAGTGAACACGGCATAGGATCAGGCATAGCCATCTTCATGCAGAACGAATGAGTTCATGAGCTAAAACTCAAACTCGATGCAAAGTGCTCCAACAATCAGACAGAGCAGCTGGCCATAATAAAAGGACTAGAGACAGTTAAAGCCATGGAAATAAGGGACGACACCCCACGGACCGCAGAGATATATACGGACAGTCAGATAACCATAAACTCCATCACGAACACCAGCAACCACAACAACCTCATCGAGGAAATAAGGAAGCATACACTACAACTGCAAAGAGACAACTGGGAAATAAGGTTCACCTGGGTTAAGGCCCACATCGGGATCCTCGGGAATAGTGTGCACAGGGGAAACTTTATGTTATACCTTTTGTGGCAGTTTTGTCCATAATGACTGATAGGCGCTATGGATTAATAAAAAAAAATTATGAAAATAAGCTACTTATTCTGTGACCTTGGAAATGGAGTAAGTATCTATTATGCTATGACATAATGATTTTTTGAGACAAAAACATAGCCTCTGTTTGTGGTACTTCTGTCTTATTACCTTTTTGTAGGTCATGTTTGAGTAAAGAAATACCAAAGGTTGTAAGTAACGCAGTGTATAATTATCTTGTGTAGGCATTAGCACTTAATGATGGCCAAAGTAAAACTGTATGTCAATGTAGAAAATATTCTACAATTGAAAGTGTACTTTGGATAACAGTGCTGAGTACATTAAAACTGCACATACTATGTTGTGCATTGGTGATTACAAATTTCCTTGCATAACTGTCATACTGGCGTTTTTGTGACTCAAAACCTGTAATAAAATGTGTGACGAAACTGCATGTGTGGGTGTGAAAGTATGTAAAAGCATGTAAAAGTATGTTGGTCAGGCCTAGATATTGGTGTACTATCAGTGATGAAGATTTAACATGCATGTCATAAGCAGTAAAACTACTTTTAAACACTTCAAGTAGTAGCAGATAATAAAATGTATATCGAACCTAACATTCAGCTCTGATCAGAGGTTTCTTGTTAATTATAAATAGCACTCCATTTATGAGTAAACCAGAATGAGCAGAACAGAAAAGGGCACCAAATTTCACTAACCAGCAAAATTTGATTCAATTTTGGTGAAGTTTTGAGGTTCACCAAACTTAATTTTAGTAACATTTCACTGCAGCAGAAAAAAAAGTTTTAAATGCTTTCATCTGCATCACATATTACACAGCTCTTAAGTGAATTTTATACTTGAGACAGAGAATGAATGGTTGTTTCACCTTGTATCATTTATGGGCATATATTGATAGAGCTAACCAGATATGCTGTTTAAAAACCACACATAACATTTAATAATTAAACTTAAAAATTAATAGTGATTGTGTTATATAGTGTAAATCAATACAAGTACCTGCAAATTGTGCAATACCCAATTCAAAATATTAAACAGCATAAAGGTACTGAGAAAAAACATAATTACATGGTACAAATTAAGAAAATTTATACACATATTTATGGATCAACACACTAAGGTTCATGATACTCAATTTTATAACTGTAGCTATGATTGTTGGTATTTATGTTACACAAAACTGTTAAGAATAATAGATATATAATTTATCACTGCAGTTAACATGATGTTCACATACATGAGTAATTTTTTTAACTGTGCCAATTTGTGGTGGAAACGTGAAAAATTGACATGTTCATCTCTAAATTTTGTCTGTTCATTATGTCTACATAATCCATTTACCTGAAATCCCAAACTATACATCTTCAACAACATTTCCATGGAAAAAAGGGCAACAAAGAAGAGGTTTGTCCAATCTAAAAAAGAAAAGAATAAGTTTTATTTTTCGTCAGATACAGAAGTCTTACATGAGAATAGTAGGCCTAGTAGATCTTTAAAGGTAAGGCTGGGACAAAATAAAAACTGTGAAGTATCCATATACAGTCAGAACAAAATGAACAAAGTGAGTACTCCACTATCTAAATTATGCAAGTACAGTAAATGTAATGACTGGGTAGCAGAAAAGTAGATTGCATTTGATGCATTAAGTTAAAATTCATGTGGCTAGCCAAGGAAAGACAGAGAGTTTTGTATACATATACACATTTTTCCAAATGGAGAAAATGCATATAACTATGTAAAATTGTGGTATATTTGTCATTACTCTTAAGGTTTATTTACAAGTTTGCATGTGTATTAATTAAAAAAATGCTGATTAATGAGAATCAATTTGAAAAAGTTTTCTTGTGTACAAACTTCAAAGTTCATTTAAATATCACCCTGGAAATCCAGCAGAGTTGTGCTGGGGCCAGTTCAGCCAAACCGATACATAAATCTGAAATGGTAACAGAAGGGCCCTGCAGGCATGCCTGACCCATGCAGACACTTCAAAGCCAGCATACTTGATACTGAAGTAATTTTATATACATATATATGTATACACAAAAAAACACAGGTGAACGCACGCTCGTACACCATTCTGGAAAGTGCGCTAATAAACCTGGCAGTTGATATTGATATTGATAATCTATTTACGTTCCATGAATGCACCACAACAACAATAAATAGGATATAGAACATGTCAAGAGTAATACGTTGTATAAACGTTTGGAATCAAAACAAACTTATTCCAGGTCACAAGCATGAATTATGTTTAATACAGACAGGACAAAACCACTGTGTAACAACAAAAGCACAAAAAGATATGGCTATAGTTAACAAGCAGAGAAACAAGTCAAGTACAGACAGCAAATATATACAAACAGCAAATTTATGCATCTGAATAACATTAACATAACAATGTTTTTTTGTGAGACTTAGTGACAAACATAGATTTTTAGGACTATGTATTCAGTGTATTCGTCTTATGAAAGATGTTTAAAGGCACATTATCAACTTGTAATAGATTTATATTAAAAATATTCTTCTATGGAGTAAAAATAATATATATGTAGAAATTGTTTTAAGTAAATTTCAAATTTCCTGACATTATTGGATATATCTTTAAAGTATGGAGGAAGATTGTTGAAAATCCTAATGCCCATGTACTGTACTCCCTTTTGGTATACAATAAAATTAGTTATGGGCAAACCAACTGTTACAGTTCTGACAACATACCCCTGAACTCCAGGCTAAAGTCATTTGAAGTTCTGATTATGGTGAATATTAAGACTGTGATGTAATGCTTGAGTAATCTGGGAGATAGTTATTCACTGAGATGGAGGCAGCTGGCTCCTCCAAAATATTGCTAACCATCTAGCACACTACATGATGTTACAACCAGGAAAATCAATTTTATGGTAATACTGTGCTTGTTAAATGCAAGAAAAGCAGCTCAGTTTTGTTAGTACTGGTAAAGTGGGCAAACCTTAATATAAACAGAGTTATGTACAAGTCTAAGATTATGTTAAATAATAGAAAATGGTACTATTATGAAATCTAGAAAGAATGAACCTGTACAGAACTTAAAGACACCTTGTTTAATTATTTAATGCTAAATAATTTATGTCAGTACAGTGGGAGTGATTAATTATATTAGGCAATTAATTGCATTGCAAATTATTATGTCTACAGCTGGAGAGTTGATGCACAGAGTTTTTGTTACTTAAATTTAATAATGAATATGTTGCAGATTTCCTCCCAGAATTGTGTTAAGCGTGTGGGTCAGTTCAGTTTTTTTTTAACAGTAAAAGTACATGACATTCTGGATTTAACATGCATAATTCGTTCACACATATCAATAATTGTAGGGAAATATTAAATTGAAGTTATGTGCACCGAATGTCATTCTGCGTTATTTTATGCCTCAATTGGTGTAGAGCAATGCCTTGTTGCGCAGGGGCTGATTAAAATTTATAAAATCTGTGGGCCATAAACCAGTGTTTAACAGTAAAAGTTTGACATTTTGAAAGGCAGTTTATTTTATATTAAGCAACTAGGGGACAAACTATTATTAACTAATTATTAGTATCAATGTAATAAAGATTAGTACAGTAATTAATTATAATTTAGTTTTTAGGACAAGCATTATTTTTTAAGAAAGGAAGACTATCAATGAGAAGCTTCGTACTGTTTCTTTGTCATGGGTAACATTTTAAAGACTGACACAGACTTCTGTGTCATAAAATTATCAATGAAGTACAGCTGTACCAGTTGTCATTAGGATGGATATATGTAAAAAAGAATGAGTAAAGAAAATACTAGAGCACATTACTCCACATTTTTCTCACCCCTGCCACTGTTCATTGTTATAAGGCATCTAACACTGGATATTCCTTTGTAATATGCATGAAGACTATTACAACTTAGATATTTTTCCAAAATTTAAGTGTGTGTGCAGATCCACGAAATGACCAAAGAGTTGCAGTACAATTTGCTTACAGAGGAATATGAAATTTGTATTTAAGGTGTGCACTGGAAACATGTGACACAAATTTGCTCTACAAGAAACATAGATTTTGACATATTTTAACCAACATTGGCATTATTTCACCATAGCACGTGTTTTGGCAAGCAGTCTTGCAACAAACACACATGGCAAGGTGTGAGTTGCTCTTATTGCAGACACAGACCTGATTCATATTTGAGCTCTGTCCCATTAGTTTCAGTACCGTATTCAGTTGCACTTGTTTAAAAATTATGCTGTTGTACAAACCACTCTTTGTACTTAAGATACATACCGTATGAATTAAGCCATTCTGAGCTCATAAATTTTCCATTTTTGGACTGTAGAATGTTTTTTATAGAATAAGTTTTTGGTACCTGCAGCCAGTTAAAACTTTGTCATGAAATTCAAGCACTGGTTCTTATGCTCTGTCCCAATATCATTATGCATATTAAATTACTTCTAACCTAAGGATGTGAAAAATTCCATTACTGAGGACATACTTTTGCTGGGGTTGTTGTTTGTAATGAACTGGTGGTCGAAACTGGCACTAAAATGAACATTACAAGGATTATTTCTGAAAATCAGTGACACCATGTGTATATGAATCATGAACTAAACAAGAGAAATGACACAAGACTTCACTCCATGAACCCAAATGACAGTCACAAGGCCCAGCTTTGGAAGGGGTTGCACAAGAAGCCATAAACGGTCATGGTGCATTGATTCCTCATAATTCAATCAACCAATCACTCAGCCAAACAATAAATAAATAAAATCAATCAGACTCGGTCAATCAATCAAGTGAAATGACTATCCAAAAGGCCTGGAAGATTGCAGAGGAATTTTTACTGAATATTCAAAATGCCAAAATTTTAGAGCTGAGGACATCGATAAAAGAAATACACTGTATATGATGCTTACTTTAATATGCAGTGAGCAAATCTAAGTGGAACCCACTCCCAAGACTACTGAAATATTTGTACAGGACATAATTTAAATAAAGTCCTAAACAATGCACTCTAGGATAGAACAAAGCAAGGATTAATGAAACATTAATTTACAGCAATCATTTTACACTTCTCTAGAGAGATAAAAGAAAGCTAAGAAAGCTTTGTGAATGAATCAACACAATTTTTACCTTGAAAATGGTCAAGCCACTTAGGTTGCTTGTAATGCTCAGTGGCCAGAACTACAGTATTGAGAAATACAAGCACAATGATGAGCCAGTAAAATGCTTGTGACTTGACAGCTTTCCTACAGGCACGCCTCATTCTTCGATTGTTTCTGAAACATATAAGAGGGTGACATTAGGGACAGCATTTTGAGTGCAGAGAATAGTTCAAAATTACATGAAGAGTTCTTCCTCTGGGATTTCAGTCTAATAAGATTGAATACTGAATATCAGACCAGTCAAGAGACTTACTGGGAACACAAAGAAGACTACTAGTTGGGCACAGGTGACACTGAAAAGCACTGCTCTGGATCAACTAACTGTGTCAACAAGCTAGATTTTCAATATTATCATGTTATGGTACATATTTTACAATGTTCATAGTGAATCATTCAAGCAGCAGAGTCCAGTGGTTTTCTGGGTCATTACATATGAAGTCTGGTAGGTGGGTACCAATGTTCAGGACTGCCCAAGTGATGATGGATGCAGTACATTCTGCCACAATGCTGATACCAACCAACCAACCAACTACCTGGTATCATAACACCAAAAAAACCCACTATGAGTCTTTACTTCCATGCAAATGTCAGGTATCATAAAATCAGGAGTATTTTTCATCCTTTTTAGCCATAGTGTGCATTGTACAGTCTTACAGATGTATTCTTTGTGGCACAAACCATTAGCATTAGTTAGTACAGTGAAGGATGATGAATTATTGATGACATAAGCCATGAACTGTGGGTAAGTGATCTCTACACACACACACACACAAATAAAAGTACCATGATGATAACCTGCAACCAACATTTCTCCATATAAATCAATGGCAAACAATTTCTCACATTAAGTATGCTCCACAGACCACATTTATGCACATACAGGTGACTGCCATTTCATTTCATTTATGTCATATTCAATTGATCTAATAGAGATGTGGAATTAGTCATGTATATATTTTGCATAATAAATAAATCAAGTGTACATTCAGCATAAGTTGTGCCTTATTGTAACGTCATAGGATATCTACGTTATCAATTATAAGTGCTATGATTAGAATAAGCATAAGTAATAATCTGAGTCAAATTAATATCATAGTTAATTATGTATTAAAATATTTCTCCAGACTATAAATGGAATTATGTAAGTTATATCATTTAGGGCTAGTTTGAATTTATTCTTATCACCAGATAAATCTTTAATGGCTGGTGGTAGGTGATGGTAGATCTTAATTCCTGAGTAATAAACACCCTTTTGGTATGTTGCCAAGTTTGCTGTAGGTAGGTACAGACTGGAAGTTTGCCTTGTATTGATTTTATGTACTTGTGAGTTAAACAGAAATTGGTCTTTATGCCATGTTTAATGGTAAAAAAGTTGTTCATTTTAATTTTATGTATACATATTTGTTTCATATTTTCCAACTTCATAAATCACTGTTCTGCTTTAAATCACACTTCTAAACTGATACAGTTCATAAGTCACATGGAAGTGGCATAATTTCCTTTTGAAAACCATCCCTTTGCTTTTATGTGAAACCCCACTGTTATCATGTGATTACTGCCTGCAGTAATAAGAGTAAAGTGGTTATGGGCAGTAACAGAACCACTCAGAGTAACTTTATGTTGAAAGTGGTTGAACACAGGTAAGGTAAGACAGAAGCACTTACAGGAAATTGAAAATAGCATACATATCTTCTAATAAAATCTTCTCTGTGCAGAAATATCACAAACCGAATGTGAAAGATGCTGGAAGGCCAAAACAGTGTTATATATGTCAATATATCTGAATTACATTCAAGATAACCATAAAGAAGTTGAAACCATATACTTTATATTTGGGGCATAATGTGTTATGTGTTTATACATACCCACATTTAAAACTAAAAGATATTTACATTTGGATTCATTCAATCTTTGGAGTTTTTCCATTGCCCCATGCTTAAATATTAAGCAAATATAAAATAGTGTTTCAGGGATGGAATCAGTTTACATCCTCAGATGGGGAGGGGGGGGGGGAGCACAGAGAGAGAGAGATAATGATGGGGGCTGAGCCTGAGCATGAATTGTTGTGTTTCAATTTTTATTTTATACACGTGAGATTGGCAAATCCCAAATTTTGAATAACTGCAAAGGTGAAAAATAATCAGAATGTTATGAAACTCTGCAATACTTATGGTGCTAAAAGAGTACTTCTCACACTCTGTATGAGAGGTACCATTTCACACCTTGTAATATAGCCTGAAGTACTCAAACACTAGGAACACAGTTCCAAGGCCAGCCACAAATGTCTCAGTCAAGACTGTGTACACTACACATTGTTATTCATATGTTTTTTATGTATGTATAACACGCTTCATGAAATTTATACATATATATTTCCCATTATTCATCTCCGTTAAAGTTAGCATTATGGCAAACAATTCACCATGGTGTGCCTGTGATATGTGTGTGGAAAGACACATAATGAGGCCTATGCTTTTAATGCAGGATCTAGGTTGTTCCACACTTTTTTGACTGGTGATATTACTTGAATCTGGTGAAATGCAATGCCTAATAAAAAGCAGAGCACTTCTCCATACTGGCATAATACTGTAAATGGTACAATCAGTCCCCATGCACTACATAATACAATACATTTGCTCCACTCTTCTCTATATCCATATTACTTGTTTCCCATTTGGCTTATGCTTCTGCCCTGAAGACAGAAGAATCAGGTTTCACCAGATTGTTCATATGCATCTACCAAAGTACATGGTGTTACATTGAAGAATAATGTAATCTGAACAGATGTTCACAATAAGGTAATGGCATACCTTCTTAAGAGTTATCTGTATCATAAAATTCAAACAATTGTCTAGCTGGGAAATTTAGAGGAATATGACAACACTGCAGCTGTTGGCAGCATGAATATATGTGCCACTGCAGATGGAAAAGCAGCAAAATGAGGCCAAAACTGTAAACAGGAAACCTGTCATATGAAATGAGAGAGGAGAAGTGAGTACTGACTATGTTCCTAGCTTACTTTGTTTTATGGTTATTCCACATATGAGAGATGACAGGTGAGTGCTGGCTATATTCCTAGTTCACAAAGATTGGTCATTATTTCACATATGAGAGAAGAAAAGTGAGTACCAACTATCTTCCTATTTCACCCCAAATATGATAGATGAAAAGTGAGTGCTGACTGTGTTCCTATGTAATATGGTTTCATGATGATGCCACCTGTGAGAGATGAAGAGCGAATATCAACTATGTTCCTAGTATACTCCACTTCATAATTAAACCACATACATATTTAACACTACTGCATTGTTTGAATATCCTATTTGTTATGACAGTTTTTAATAGAAGCTTTAATTATCATGAAATTCTTTAAAATAACCAACACGATGTCACTTGTAGACTATCCTTTATTTTCATGGGTAGTTGTCGTTCACTCTCTACATGTTTCGAGCTTTCTAGAAGCTCATCATCAGGAGATCATTCTTCCTGTACAGTCAGCTTTCTGGTATATAGTATTTGCTGTAGCCCTCCCGTTCTCCTACGTGTTCTGCT
>Ga0136643_10019232_pt1 | contig 10318 bp, 4 predicted proteins | sample TergutLab28metaG_FD_96883 | JGI IMG/M metagenome (GOLD analysis project Ga0136643, IMG submission 96883) | Labiotermes labralis P1 segment gut microbial communities from Petit-Saut dam, French Guiana - Lab288 P1 (version 3) (version 3) | ecosystem: Host-associated > Arthropoda: Insects >... | reverse complement strand
GAACCTTCGGGTTCCGTGAAATGCGGAGAATTTCTTGACTAGCTGCAAACCAGTTAGCTTCTCAAGAAGGACTCTGCACCATGGAGTAAGTAAGTAAGTAAGTTGTAACAAACTAAACCCACAGTACTTCTTCACCTCTTCAAAGCCTAGTGGTTACTACATATACTACCAGGTTTGACATTCAAAATTCTACGTTCTGCCCAAAGAGCGCATTTTATTTTTTTTATTTTTTTTGTGTATCTCAGAACAAACAGCGATTATTTTTCCACGCCTCGTTAAACAATTGTTTTTATAACTCAGACAGTGTGTGTTTACTGGGCGGTACGAGCCGAATACATAAATACTGTACAAAGCGGTATAATTCAAGTCTTGAAGTGTTAATCTAGACTCTAACAGAAGGGCAAACGGGCGAAGCCTGAGAACCTCAAGAAGAAATATTCTTTACAAAACTGGGGTACATTTGGATAGGAAAGTACATTCACTTACTCCTTAATCCTTTAAACGCCGAATTAAATCCCATTTGCCAACACTGGCATTATTTCGGAGCTCACCATATTCTCCACATTAGCAGGATAAGGGTTAAAGAGTGTAACAACGGAAAGGTGGGTATCTGTAACTGGGATGCTGTGTGATTTCCATGAGTTTGTAATTATCTAGATGAAATACATACTGTAATGCAAGGGTGGCCAGTTAGACCAGCGCTGACTTAGGCAACAGTCATGTCTTTATGCAACCCAGTCAACCGTACGATAGCAACACTGCTTATTGCCTGACAGAATATAGCCAACGCTTTTATTGCGATGCTCAATAAATATTCATTTTTTGTGATTCCACTACGTTCTCGGGTGTTCTTTACTTGCAATTTCGAACATTAACGGTTACACGCAACTTGCGCCAACCGCAGCGTTGAGGGTGCACTAGAAGCCTGTTGTAGCGCATTCCCGTAGTGCAGTCTCAAGATTCCACTACAAACTTCAAGGTAATCTTCGATCCAAAAATGCTGGCCTTTAGACTTACAAGGCACCTGAGGTGACATCGCTGGATGAGTACCCTACCACGTCATAGCAATACATTGTATCGTAGAGCACTTTGTATAATCATCACATTACACATTTATTTCACCAACATATGCACTTGTGATTCACACAATATCAATGTTTATCCATTAATTATTAAAAAGATAAATCACTAAAATTATTGGAACTCCAACATGTTTCGGTCTTTCACAAAAACCATCCTCAGGGAGCCATTCGTGCCTATTAAATTTACTTATTGTAATGGTGGGCCCTCTCCAGGTGTAGTTGGTATAGTTGTTGGTTGAGATGCTGTTTCTTGCAATATAAAAATTTGTTTTCTTGGTTAATCCGGAATCTAATGGCGTTGGTAATTGTTTTCTTGTCTCGTTGTGTTTTTCCATTGATTGTTTAAGTTGATATAGTTTGGTTTTAGTCCTCTGGCTCTGCACATCTTGTTGAACCACAAATTTTTATATTGCAAGAAACAGCATCTCAACCAACAACTATACCAACTACATCTGGAGAGGGCCCACCATTACAATAAGTAACTTTAATAGGCACGAATGGCTCCCTGAGGATGGGTTTTATGAAAGACTGAAACATGTTGGAGTTCCAATAATTTCAATGATTTATCTTTTTAATAATTAATGGATAAACATTGATACTGTGTGGATCACAAGTGCATGTGTTGGTGAAATAAATGTGAATTGAATCAATATGAACGTACAACAATAAAAAAAATCATCACATTAGTTTATAGGCTGTATTCTTTCCGATTGCTAATAAAAATAAATAAATAATTTTCGATGTTACAGCAACTGCAGTGTTCGTCCCCAAATTTCACACTGAGCTGCCTGCTTTTATCACTCATTGAGCCCTCCTCCCAATGTTAATATGCCAAGTCCTACCTACAGCAACAAGGCCTCACTACTAAGTCCGTGCCAGAAAACCTATAAGCAATATTATAAGCGATCTGATATTTGAGATTTCGAAACAAAAATTTAGTACGCAGTGTATTACGCAAACAGTGTAGGGAAAGGAATGGGAACAAAGAAGCCCACCGTCAAGTAATTATCTCATGGACCCAACGTAGAGGTCTGACCTAGCCACTAAGGAAAGGACGGAAACCCCAGACGGAATTCACGGCAAATAAATTCTTGTCAAACCCCTAGAGAAGTATTCGGAGCGGAAATTGAGGTCAAAGGTGAATGAAAAATGGAAATTATAGCAGTGGAATGGACCTTATGATATACTGGAACTAGCTGACTCCAGACATTACAGTTCTTGAGAAGCTAGAGGAGCTCCGGCTACTCAAGCAATTCCCCGCCTTTTATGAAACCCGAAGGAACAGTACGGTGTTCACAAGAGCCCGCAACTTTCCCTATCCTGAACAAGATCAATCCAGTAATTCAGTCCATACCCTCCCATACTAATTCTTTAAGGCCTATATTAATATAATCATCATCTATGCCTAAGTGTTTCACGTGTTCTCTTTACTTCAGATTTCCCCACCAAAATCATTTATAGGGGAAAGTCGCATATTATGGGGAAGTTTCCTAATTCGGGGAAGTGCTTATTTCATAGGTATTGCGCTCTGTGCTTAAGAATGTAAATCACTAAGCAGATGAGGTTATTAATTGTAATCAAATTATAAACGGTCAGTTGTACTGGCGGGGTGTCTTTGTTTTGGTGCGTTGTGAAATTTTTGCTTATCCCTAAACTGTGACTCATGAGCAGTTGAAGGTTAAGTTATTTTTCTAAATTAGTTCCGTGCTCAGTTCTCTGTTAAGTCTAACATTTAACCTCTGCTGTGTTGCATAGGTACAATTTCCTTCTGATTTATTCGCCCATTTTTTTTGAGCACCTCTTTTCGCCTATTATGGGGAGGTCTGAAGAGCCTAATATGGGGTTCCCCATACTAGGAAGTTAGTACCTTGTGAATTAATCCTTCTGGGTTATATAATATTACAGATGGCTTGAAGGAAAAAATGGGACTCCGAAAGAATGAAGGTAGCTATTGAGGCTATGGGGAACAAGGAAACGGGCAGCTACAAAGCGTCCAGAGTTTTCCACGTCCCACAGACAACACCAGAGCGTTATGTTACACATTGGCAGAAAAGCTCAAGTGAAGCAATAACCATAAAACTGGGTAGGAAGCAAGTTCTTCCTTGTGAAGCAGAAAATTATCTGGCTGAGTACTGTCTTTTGACGGAAAAAAATTTTTTTTTTTTGTTTTGACAATCGCAGATGTCATGCAACTCGCTTACCAACTTGCTGTAAGAAACGGAATTAAAAAACAATTTTGCAAGAGGAATGGAAAGACTGGAAGGAAGTGGTTGAAAGATTTCTTAAGTCGTCATCAAGAAATTTCAGTTACAGACCCTGCTTAGTTGTTTTTTTTTTTTAATCTATGAACCCGTTATGTACACCATTTAACAAAATCCTGCAAGACGTTACAATTGCGACTAGGCCGGCATCACTATAGTACAGCACAAACACGCGAAAATATTAGGATTGAAAGGCAAGCGTCAGGTATCTTCCGTGCAATCCGCAGACCAGAGATCTCTTGTGCCAATCTTCACCTGTGTGAGTCTAACTGGACACTTCATTTCTCCGTTACTTGTATTTCCAAGAAAATATACGAAACAAGAACTGATAAATGTCACACCGCCTGGATCAATCCACGCGTGCCGTCCCTCGGGGTAGATACAGAACGAGATTTTTCACCCAGTGGTTTCTTCATTTCATCAAACATACGAAGCCGACAAAATAAGATCCTGTTAACTAAGTACCGGACGGGCACTATTTACACACAAGGAGCCTGAATGTCATTACTTTACATCGAGAGAATCATGTTGACATCATTTGCCTCCCACCTCAAAACAGCCATAAAATGCAACCCTTGGCTAAAGCTTTCACGAAGCCCCCGAAAACATTCTACTGCGAAGAAATTAAAAAATAGCTCCGTTCAAACCCAGGGCGAGTCGGCACCTTCTACTAAACTGGCGAACAATTCGTCAATGCATACAAGCGAGCTGCAAGAAGCGAGATAGCGGCCAGTGGCTTCAGGTAGAGAGGCCGTTTTCCTTGTGACAAGAACATCTTCAGACCACACGATTTACCTCTAGCCTCAGTGGGCATAGATGCTGCTCCTGTGAACCATTCTGCTTTGGTGAAGACCAGCGATCAGACATTCAGTTCTGTTAGTTTTCGCCGTTTACTTCTGCTGAGGCTGTCCGAGCATCAGATATCAACCCTGTGCAAAGTCTGAACCTGCAGCCAAATACGCGTTGTAGAACAGCAAAGAAAATATCGAGTTTACTTTACAGAAAATTTGTTGGGGCAACTCAAAAAAAAAAATCACATAGGCCACTAAATCCAAAACCAATTGGCTTGCGTCGAATGCTTTTCATGGTCTTTCAAAAAGACGGAGGAGAAGGGTTGGTCGGGATTCAACTCCGTCTGACACTCCATCAGATTCGGAGACTGACCTAGCTCTTCTGTTCGATGACGATTCGCCGGAAGAAAAACAAGACGCTGATTGTGTGTACTGTACTAGTCGTTTCTCTGAAGACCACAAAGAGAAAAATGGATACGATGTGTGAAATATTTCAGATGGGCGTACACACTTTGTGCTGGTATGGAGAAAGACTTTATTTGTGAGCCTCGTCAAATATAAACACTGTTTTGTTCTTAGTTTGTATCCTGTGTATTCGTATTTTTTTAATTCTGTAACTATTCTTTGTGCTTTCTGTGTAAATTATTCACCTCGCCAAATCAGGTACACGTATGCGCCTAATTAGGGGATATGAAGCTTTTAAGGAAACGAATTTTCGTAATTTACGATGTTTATGTAACAATTATCTCGTCATTAATCAAATCAAATTATGTTTGTGTTTTGAAAAGTTATACGACTTTTTCCTAAGTTTCATAGCAGTTTTTAATAAACCTCTCCATAATAGGCGACTTTCCCTTAGAGTTCTCTTCGCTTCCATAAGTGCCACATGTCCTAAATATCTGATCTTCCTCCTTTGATCGCTCTAATGACATCTGATGAGACGAACAAATAGCAAAGCTCTATATTATGCAGTTTTACTTACTTAGTTTCTTACTTATTTACTTTACCTATTTTACTTACTTACCTACTTACTTACTTACTTACTCACTCACTCACTCACTCACTCACTCACTCCAGGCAGCAGAGTCCTTCTTGTGAAGCTAACCGGTTCTCAGCTGGTCAAGAAATTCGCCGAATTTTATGGAACACGAAGGTTCATTACCGCATTCACATGTGCCCGCCACCTATCCCTTTCCTGAGCCAGATCGATCCAGTTTTACCTAGGCCTTTGTGAATGGTTCGTAACAGGATGTGTTTTTACGGTGAGGAGTTTTTAGCGCCTCGCACAAATCCAAAGCTGTATGACCACCCCCTGTCGGCTGTACGCGACATCTTATTTATATTTTCGTAGCTACCCTCCCTATTGGAGGCCGTTCCTCTATCCGCAACCTGTGGACGCACCATGCCGTGGTGACAGGGACTCACACCATGGATGCAATTTTAAAACCATATAAAATCTATTGGACAACAAACAAAAACACGTAACAGAATTAGTGTCGTTAATTAAAAACAGGAAAGAAGGTCGCAATGTGCCGAAGCTTTAAGCCAGCCGAAACAACACCGCACACTCGAATTACGAAGAATGCCACAGTCATGTGGAAATGAAGTTCCGTCTTCCACGAAAGCAGCGAATTACCCAATTAACTGAGCTATTATTAGCTTCTCAGGCTGTGTGGAGAGAAACAATTAGTATGTTAGCTGGTTTATATAGCTAAAGATTGATTGATTCAATTATTCATTCACTGGAGTAAGTCAGCTAATTAGTTAATTTGTTTGTTTGTTCTCACAAGTTCACTATAAGAAGTGTTATGAAGAATTATGGCACCTTATTCCTGAACACATTTCGCGTTATTCAGTGACAGAAAAACAAAAAAACGAAACCTGTTATGATGATGATGATGATGATCAAGATAGATCGAAACATGTCGAAGTTATGAAAAACTAATGTGAAATGCCAACTTGATGCAACAAGGTAATTTTATTGATGTATTCTTAGCACGACATGTTTCGGGTACATACGCCCATCATCACGAACATTAGATGTTGAGTTGCAGTTGTACCGATTTTCTGGATAGGTGGTGGTCCTGAGAGCCGCTACGGAGGTCGTGTGTACGGTGCGGATGGTGCCGTTCGACAGTCGCACGGCAACATCCAAACCGTACGCAGCCGCTCTCAAGACCACCACCCATCCACGAACTCGGTGCAGCAAATCATATGCTGCAACTCAACATCTTATGCTCCTGATGACGCGGGTATATACCCGAAACATGTCGAGCTAAGAATACATCAATAAAATTACCTTGTTGCATCAAGCTGGCATTCCACGTTATTTCATGAGGAAGATGCACGGTCAAACAACCCTTATGAGAAACTGTGTGGGAAAATATGATTTTAACGTCAGTGCGTTTGTTGGTTTTATTGTATTAAATATTAAACAATTTCTAAAGTCGACCCACACGATGTATGTGCGCGTCTCATGACATTCCGAGCTTTAACAGATACAATTCCCCGAACAGCATTCAGCTTATGACCTTGATACAGTCAGATGCAATGGATGTTACGTTGGTTCTACCTGCAAACAGTTAGCAGAGACTGTTCGGTGGATCGCACTGCCTAACAAACATCAGTGTCTATCCCTCCCGGCCTTCTTTAATGGCATGAAACAAGCATTCCTCCAGACATCTGACCGTGTTCACACCAAGAGTGTGTCTAGGGGGAGGAGAAGTATAAATCCCCTCATTCCCAACCTCGGCATGAGATTGAGTTAAGTGGTAGAATTACGCCCCAGCCGCTGTAACCCCACGGAAATAACACCGGCTTCCACCGAACAGGAGACCGGGCGGGCCCCAGAGTCGGTCCGGGCGGTTTCTGTGCACAGAAAATTTCTTACTCGTGGTACAATTCGAACTCCGTTCACTGTACCGACTGCAACACCTGCCGGTAATTTCTTCGTGAAAGTTATTTTGACATATTATTGTCGCTGTAAAATGCTGGAACGTTTGACACGCATTCCAATGGATATTATCACTATTTAGATTAATAAAATTTATAAGTTCGCATGGCAGCCATGTTGACATTATTTAAGGTGGGAAGTAAAAAAGCACTTGGGTTCAATCTGCTCTAGCACTACTATATTCATAAGGAGACCAAACCTAATAACAGTCACTGGTTTGAAATGTATTACAGAGGCATACCTGTTTGTTTGTTGCCTGCGATCATCCAAACTTTGTCCCAGTAAACATGACAAAAAAGTTCCAATTAGGGTCATTATTTTGTCTTCATACATAAATTACAGAATCAGGCCACAAATGGAGCCACGCTGTTTTAGCAAAAAAAAAAAATTACTAAGGATCGCAACAGGCGAATACACTTTCCAGAGAAACAGAAATATATCGGACTGATAACACCTACTGCCACAAATGGACATAAATATTCAATTTCGAACATCGTTTGCTACCTTTAAAGAGGGAGATGTGACGGTAATCTGTTGGAATTTAAAAAAACAAAACCCAATCCGTTAACAAGAAAGACCGTTCATAAAATTTAAATAATCTTGCTTTTAAATCGCCGGCTGTGATTTGTCAAACGACACAATGCGTATTGACAACAACGTGATCACGGGTTGCGGGGTTTATCGGAAGACTGTGGGGCACTTACAGATGAAGAAGTGGTCTTCCGTGTTGTCCGACGCTTCTTTGTCTCATATTCAATTACCGCTGTTACATTTGGTATGCAACAAGTGACCAGTAGCAAGATACGGTATCGCGCAGGTCCCAGTGACAAATGAGAAACGCGGCTACCTTATATGCTTATCTTCACAGCCATATTCAGAAAATATTCTGTTGCGGCTTGTTTCCAGGGAAAAGGGAACACACAGTTACAGCGTTGGACAGGACCCCCTCTACCTTGCAACCGATAATTGAGGGTTATGATATCCAAAACTGAGATGCACGGTCAACAAAACATCAAAAAAATTTCCAATAATTTTATATTTTTGCCTTTTTATATCAACATAAGGTATGGACAGTGATAGCTCAGGAATTGTAGTGACTAGGACCGGACATCGATACCCGGTTGGCTCTGGCTCTGGCGCCCACCCACCCTGCTGTACCACTGACATCGACCTTCGCGGTCGTGTGATTAACCGTCGGGTAAGTCCCGCCTACTGCGGTATTCCTCTGCCTCCTTGCCAAAGACCTCATGTTTCGACATCCACTCACACTCTTGACTCGCGCACTAGACGATCGTTTGATGCTACCCATGTGGCAGAACTTCCAACGTCGGTGAATAACCGAAGAACCAAACAGTAACACTGTCGCAACTCAACGCGGCAAGTTGAGGAGTCTCGCAGTACTGCGGAAAATACCAGACGGCGAATGTGCATTTGGAGCGAAGTGGTACAGCTCCGTTTATTCATTAACTTCCACAGCATCGTGGTAAATGTAACTGAAACCTAGGTAAATATTAAGAACTCGCCATTTTTCCCACGCACGGTGTTTATGTGTTTCCCGTACGCAATTCTCACACTAGCGATTATTTCTCTAAACAACATAAACCGCTTGGCATTTGTTATCGGACAGTGTATTTTCCTGCCTGTAAGAACTGAGATTTTAAACAATGCTTACTCAGATCATTTCGGGTTGGTATAGCTCAGTCGGTAGAGCGACTCCATACGGGCTGAACGGTCCGAGCATCGATTCCCGGTGGGGCGAGATATTCCGCACCTGTCCAGACCGGCCGAGGGAACCTCCCAGGCTCCTCCTATACAATGCGTACCGTGTTTCTTCCCCCCTTGTAAAGCGGCTGGGGCGTGGCGTTGACCACCCACCCTCATCTAGCGCCGAGGTTAAAGAAAGAGTAGAGTTATACCTTTTCTCCCCCTTTGTGCCTTCATGGCAGGTTACTGGGCGAAATTTACTTTTCCCGTGAGATCATTTCCAGTCAGCTGAGTGTTTCAGCTCATCTCCAGCCACGTCAGTAAGTTTACACCTTCTTCAGCTCTCACTTATTAAGCTCTCCTACCGATTCAAATTCACAACTAACTTGCGACACTCTGGACATGCGGACATTCATCAGGACATCTCGGGTGGGCGTTGGGCTAACGCAAGGACCCAAACTTCAAAGAAAAACAACCAACATACATCGACACAACGAGGGGAATTCAAACCCACAATTCCAGTTTTCGGACACTCAAAAAAAGCAACGCTTCTTTGCACGTGATCACAGCTACGCCCATGCTAACAAACAGTATACTAGTCATACCAAAAAATACACTAAAACAGCAGCAACACTAAGCGCGCTCTGAAGCGTATAGCTTATCTAAATAATGTGCATATAATCCAATATACTTTCTACATAGTAGAAAACACATCGCATTTCCGTGGCGAAAACCAGTTGGTTAATACTGTTACGGGAAATATCGATTTTTTTTTCTGAAAAATCATAAAAGAAACTCACATATGTACAGAGTGTGTGCAGGATTCAAAGATAATTAATGTTCACACAGGCGTTACTTATAAAAACCGGTAAGAGTTAAGAATGATTCTTACAAACACGGAGATTCCAGAATTTCCAGTTTATGGTACCTCGAAAGATAGTCGACAAGGTGATACGTTCAGTGGTACGATATATGCACCAAAGACGTCGAGTTCTCCGGAGTCCACGCAGCTTCGACAGAAAGTGATATCTGTCTAGACACGTTATTCAAGACCAGCAAAGCAGCGCAAGTGGTTTACCGACCGCAAAACTGCACCCTGAACCACAAACACACACAAAAAAAAAAACTACGTCAGTTGGGTCAGGCACCACGGAACACTGACGGTATGAACCAGCGGACGCCTGCAGCATCGTATCGAACACTGGTTTAATAAGGCGAAGGGATCTGACATGTTTACCTTTCAACACAGTTCGTCATTATTCAGTGTCAATCTAGCTACAGCACACACAGACAGGTGTATCACAGCAGCGAACACGACGTGATAACGTGTTGCATTGGGAATACGAGAACTTTTGTGATTTCGGCTCCGTCATTAGTTATTACGTTGAAAACAATCCCCGTACAGGCTTAGAGAGGCCCTGAGGGTTCCAGGAAGTTGAGACCGCCAGATGTTATAACAATTGCCACATGAAGGTGGTAAGGTTGTCAGCCCAACGCACAGGCCGCCTTTACCCCCCAGGAAATATT
>Ga0136643_10019230_pt1 | contig 10318 bp, 5 predicted proteins | sample TergutLab28metaG_FD_96883 | JGI IMG/M metagenome (GOLD analysis project Ga0136643, IMG submission 96883) | Labiotermes labralis P1 segment gut microbial communities from Petit-Saut dam, French Guiana - Lab288 P1 (version 3) (version 3) | ecosystem: Host-associated > Arthropoda: Insects >... | reverse complement strand
TAGTCATGTACTGAAATGTAAGGTTCTTAACCACATGCACAAAGCTTGCCACAGTCTGATCCTGAGGCTGTGCAATACCATACACATCCACAACCTACTTCTGTAACATTATCTTCCCACTTACAACCAAGACTTCTAAGCGGCCTCTTCCAATCAATGATTAAGCTGGCTGAACTGGTAATGCTACAGACTTGTGTTTGGGAGATGATGGGTTCAAATCTCATCAGGACACTGATGGTCTTGATTAATAAGTTCAATTTTTCTCAGCTCCTCCAGATCAATGCCTATTTAGTACCTTGGAAGCAGACTACATTTGCTGCCTTCTGACATCAATGAATATGAGATCCTTCCATATAATTGTGCTAATTAGATGTTACAGTTGATACAGTGTCAGTAAATAATAAGTGACCCAACTGTCAAACCAAAATTTGTATGCATATCCCGTTTCCTCGTGGAAGCTCCTCGTCACCTCCACCTTTATTTCATCCAACAATACTATGTGAGGAGGGGGAAAATGACACGTCTCATTTTTCGAGTTGTAGACACTGCATCATGTGGAAAGAGGCCTCAAGACTGGGTGAGTCCAAGATCTGGTCTGGGAATCACAATGAACGAATGGATCCATCTCACACCAAGAATAAAATTCTAGTCATCCAGCCCATAACCAGTTAAGGTAAAGTTTTCCTGTTACAGGCCCAGTGTGGCCCAGAGGGTGGGTAGAGGTATAGCTCTATTCTACCATGACCGCAGCACTAGAAGGGGGTGAGTGGTCAGCAGCATGCCCTGGCCGCACTTTACCCCCGGGAAAGATCTGGTACTTATTTTACAGGAGGCTGGGTGGGCCACAGGGCCGGTCTGGACAGGCAGAAAATCTTGTCCCCACCCGGACCGTCCAGCCCGTAGTCAGTCACTATACCAACTGAGCTACCCGGCCCACAAACCAGTTAAGGTATTGAGCTGTAAAACAGTAAGTTGCCACTCTGCTTCACTATTACTCTATGATAGCAAACACTCAGTGTAATGAATCAGCAACTGACATTAATTCTGTCTTGCAGTTCATTTTTTATACTTTGACAGAAAAAACTGTTGAGTTAAGAGTTCAGTTGTAATGGGAATACACACTTCCTACTAAAGATAACAACATGCAGTTACAGGTGGGTTTGAAGAAGGTTTACATGTCCAGCCTTGAAGCATGAGTGCATTTTCGACATGAAGAAGCTCACTGTCCATACTGAACATGTTAAATACACTGAATTAGGCTTCATAAGGTTTTTGCAGTAGGGAGGGTAACGTATCAGTTCTGGGATACAAAACAGAAGGATGGATACCCAAGGTTTTGTAGGTTTACCTAAATAATTGCAAGACTAGTGTCTTCTGGGATGTTATGTGAGGTAGCAGCATTTCAGAATGTGTTGCCTCCATTTTCAAGGTAGAAGGGTTAAGTCAAATTACAAAAATAGCCAGGGAAGGATGATGGGAATGTGGGCTAAGGGCAAACCACTCACAGCACTATTACTAAATGAGAATCCATTGGCATAACTTGGGGGGTACAGGGGAGAAATGCGCTCCCCCCATTATTTTTTCTACCTAAGAATTTTGTTTGGTATACTGAGTTGAAGCAGGGCACATAAAAATATGAATATTTTCAAAACAATTATATGTGTGGTGTAAAGACAGAAAATAATGAAAACCCTGTGTTCTACAGGATGCAGAATAGAGGTGTCTAAGTCACCTGTTTACAAGGAAGAGAGGCATTGTAAATTGTTATAAGCCAAGATATGCCTATGTGGGAACATATGGCTCTTTAAGAATGCCTGAAAGGAGGGGTTGAAAAGGTAAAATGTAATGTAAAATGAGCCACTGATTTTAAACTTACACACGGAATGTATAAAGTGACATTTAGTGTCTTCACTTCTCCGGTGTTGCCACCTTTCTTGCTGGCTTTTGGTTTCTTCTTTCCAAATGCATCCAGTACCTCAGATGAATCTTTCAGCTCTCCATCAATCATGCAGACAGCTGATTTGACACTGTCACTCACAGCTGCTAACATATCCTAAACATGAGCATTATTAATTGGAACTATATATCTGATGTAGTGACAGCAGGTTACAAAGGGTAATACACTGTACTGTAACATTTGTCGTTGCCTAGCTTTAAGTCGTATGTTTACTGGCGGTGGATACACAACATAAATGTCCAGTGTCATATGCATGACAGATCAGTTGATATGCCAATTGCAGTGCTGAAGCAATCATCCCAGATGATATACCAAGTATGTCAGAGATTAGTTTTCACTCAGTTCATAGGTATTGAATAATGATGCATTATTAATAGTAAAGATACTGTACAATTGTGTAAGATTGGGATTGTGTATTGTGGATAAAGGTAGAAAAAAAGAACTCCTGATCATTTCAAGGCATTATCCTGGAAGCTGTGGGAGGGAGTGAAGAGAGTCAGAATGTTCAGGACATGTTCTAAAATAGGAAACCTGCCAGATACTACACTACCTAAAGTTCCTTTATTGTGCTCCTGAGCATGGCAGATCTCAATGGAATGTCCCAGCTGATGCAGGCGTACTGTCATATACAGCTGCCATGTTCAGAGGCACAATAAAAAGAGACATTTATACAGAAAGAAGTATTTCTGTTTTTTGCATCCCAGGGAATATATAACTAGAAAATTTGGTACATTATAACATATAATTATGGAACTCGCAATGACAGTAGCAGGTGACACAAACAGTTTCTGCAAATAATTACAGATGAGCCGAAAGGAAAACACTGGACACTATAATGACATCAATTGCACTGAATTAATTGACATAATATCTTGTATAGAGTAAATTAGAAACTACTATTTTTAAACCAACTATTCAATGCAGCCAATATGTATCAGTAATTTGAAGATAAATACAAAGGGCTGTGGGAATGAGATGATAATGTCAGAAACTTTGCAAGAGATATCCTCTAACACCAATGTACATTAATTACTGCTGCGGTAAATGTAATCATACAGGCTACGGACAGTACGCACCCCACTGCCTTTAAAACAGTTCATTTACAGTACAAGCAGTTTACCTGTAAATTCTTTTTCAGTGACTGTGTCTGTTTATCTATACTGGTTGGATATATTAGATCTAGGTCATACTGGCAGTCTAACTGGTGCCATCTGTTTGCCTTGGTCTGGAACTTCCACTCAACAGGGTAAATTGAACTGTTCAAGTTATTGGTGTCAAATGACTTGCATGTATACCTGTAAAGAAAATTATGTTACCCATAAGACATTCATTTAGGTATGATTAATGTATTATACTTGGAATATGAGGCTTTACCTCTGAGTAGTACTGCATAAGTGTAAAACCAGTTTATCTGAACTTGGGCTGTTTCCATGAAGAAAGCAGTTGTTTGATAAATTCTTTTTGATATGATGCAGAACAGCACGTAACCGAGATACAGCCTTCTGGTCACCAAACACATCCCCTGGACCAACAATGAAAAGACCCAAGACCCACATTCCTCCTGGCAACATCCGTGTAACCTATAACAATGATTCCAGTTGGTATTTCAGCCATTTCCCATACAGACAAGAGTAATTTATATCATTTTTAAATGTTCCTTATATTTTAAAAATAATATAAATGTGAACATGTAACATTATTTTCTGACCTAAGGTACCAAATGCCAAAGTGCATTCTTGAATCCATCCCAGAAGGGTTAACAATGCTGTAAACTACTAACACTCTATGTAATGTGAATGATAAATGAATGAGTATGGAGCATTGGTGGAATGATACTGGCAGGAAAACTGACATATTTGGGGAAAAACCAGTCCCACTGCCACTTTGTTTACCACATATCCCAGATAAATTGGCCTCAGACTGAACCCAGAACTATAGTGACAGACTGACAGCTAACCGTCTGTGCCATGGCATGCACAAAATAGAGTCTACACTAGTGATCTTTACCTTCATGTGCGGTTTTCACTTGGTGTATGGCTCTTGTTCTTTATCATGAATTTAAAACTATGACCTCCCTTATATAAATCTCTATGAATACCAACATGTTTTGCATGATCTGTGACCCAGGCTTCTTGGATATCCTGCACAGACTTGAGTGGTTTCAGATGTTCCACTTTACTTTGAGTCTCAGCTGTACCTCCTGCACTTTCATCTTTCACATCTTTTGATGCTGGGCGTGGTGTTCGTGCCAGATGAACCACATAATCACGCTGATCTGCAGTCTGAGAAGTTAAAATATGTTAATCCTGCGTCTTAGATTCTAACATATTCTGCGTCATTGTACAGCTAGGTGACCTGATTAAGTGATGTCATATCTTAATTGCTCAATTCATAAATGCTCTTGGGCATTTTCTTTTCAACCGCTTGAATTAAACGTTCGCACGTTTTTCCCTCAGTGAGACTACTTTTCACACCCACAAGAAACAAATGCGAAATTATTGGATATCCTAGTTTTCAACATTCTGGAAAGCAGGTTTCTGGTTTCATTAACCTTACTTTCACTTGTTAATGTTCTTCCGAAACATTCCATCTTTTCAAACATTCTCTACACATTATGTGTAGAGCTAGTGTTTAGCTTTGCTTAATTAAAGTCGACACGACTCTGCACTAAACATTTTCAGGAAGCATGACAAGTTTGTTAGCTAATAGTCACCGTACGGTATTATTAATTTACCTCACCTGACCGAGAATTATCCCTATCACATAACAGTCTGGTTTTGCAAGCTGAACTAAATAAGGCAGCAAATTATCTTCTGCAATCACTGTTCTACCCATTTTGTAATAAAATTAATAAACCATATACAGATTAACATTCACACTGTCACACATCACGCACGCATACAATTTGTCTTTTGTTTCGTCTTTCGCAGTCATTTTTCTGTTGTGGACAGTGCAGCCAATCATCATTTACGATACAACCCTAATAGCCAACATGACTACAAGAAATGCCTGTATTGCAAGGACTAGGGGTTAAAAACAAAGGCTTTGTCTCTGCGAATGTAAGAGATTCTGATTGGGGTCTGTTACACGTAGAACTCCTAGATTTCTAACTTGTCATCCTTTTGCATTTATAAAAGAACGCAACGTTTCGGCAATTAGAATGTAGAATTTCTTTACATTGCAGAGATCGATAAAATGCCATACATAGTATGAAAATGAAGTAACACAATTCAAACACGAAGTACATGGTTTGTGTAGCTGTTTATAACCATTGTGTAAGGAAATCAGTATTCCCACTAAAAATATAGTAAGACATTGTACCACTGCACACTGCACGACGTATACCAGTTACAAAAATAAAAATACCTAGGGCACAAGTAACAGAAGAGTACAACAATTACGTGAGAGGAAACAAAAGTACGGTTGCTGATAAAGAGCAAGCATCACTGGCACAAATAAAGGAAAAACGCCGCGTAACGTTAGATCTCGGCAGGGGCAGGTGATTCCTCACTCCCTAAACGTCCAGACCGGGTCTCGGGTATGCATGGCTTCATATACAATGGAGAGGTGCCAGGGTGTAAGGCTAAACACTTACAACCATTAATACCGAGCATGAGAATTAGTGGAGCTATACTCCCATTCTTCCTGTGTGCCTTCATGGAGTGGACAGGGACAACTTTACTTTTATATTTTTACACAAAATATACACTCATGACAAACCCAAGAAGTTACAAGTACAATATTATGAAATGCAGTGCCTTGTGTGTAACAAGTGTGAATAGTGGAAATAAAGAAACATATGTAGCCATGAGACAACTATGGTGGATATGCAGGTAAAAATAATATTAATATTTTTGAGTATGAAGAGCTATTTAAAGTCTTAATACTTTACTAAAATTTTTTTTTGTATTAAATACCCTCTGATATTAGCATGGATTGTAAGTAAAAAACAACATAGACCTTGATAATACCTTAGTTTGTTGCAAGGCATATAATAATACAAGGTGTGTACTAAAGGCTGTAATTGTTCAGTTGTGGATAATTATTCTATCATTAAGGTATGATGCAAACCATTGTCCAACTTTGCCTTGAATACCATAAATATTAATTTTGATGGTAAGTTGGCATTATTCACTCAGTCAAAAACCTTAGTACATTGATGTTTTAAATAAGGGCATATAAAATTTCATCTGTGAAATTCTATGGGGCTGTATCCTCTTCTAAGTCTGAGCTGCTGCCTTGTGAAGACATTGAAGTTTAGGAAATCAATTATCCTTTTATACAAAACATCTTCGAAGATTTTAGAAAATGGATTCAGTAATTAAACTGACCTGTATTTAGATACACAAGATTTTGTTAACCATTTTGTATGGAGGTTTAACTTTTGAATATTGGTTTATTATGGAGAGGTTTTCTCATACACTGACTGATTACAGAGAGAGCATAGAGGAACACTAATGCAGCCAGAAAAAGTTTTGAGTAATGCTGTCAATATTCCATCATATTTATTTATTTATTTATTTTTATTTTATTTATGTATTTAATTTTAGTTTTAGTTTTAGAAAGTTATTGATGCTTCTGCCTTCATTAAGATTTATATTTGGAAAGGTTCTGGGTGGTGTTCCAGACAGGTGCATTGTTGTCTCTTAGTGTGTTGGGTTGTGTGTATCATGCAGTCTTCCTGCAGTTATTATAAAATAAGTGCTGAAAGAGTTTGCTAAGTTTAAGACTGTTTATGTTGATATCATATATTTTTAATGATGGGGTGTGTTCAACTGTACAGTATTTGTGTGTTTCCATTTTAATAATTTTCCATACCATCTTACTTCATCATTGGACTCTAATATCTGTTTGTTATAGTGCCTATGTTTGGCCTCTTTATTAACTGGAGTTAAGATATTGCAGTAAATCCTATAGAAAATATCCTCTCTGCCCAAATAAATATGTAGCTATGATTGATCACTTGTGGCCTGCTAAGAATTTATAATTTATAAATACTGAGTGAATGGATACAGGTACAGAGTAATTTTCTGTATGCACATTCCCTTGAGCAAGTAGTAGCAAATGATTTTAAATTCTCATGATAAAAAAACTAATGTTGTTTATACACTGCATGGAGCAGAGTCCTTCTTCGAAAGCCAGTGGTTCCTCAGGTAGTCAAGAAATTCCCCTTATTTGATGGAACCTGAAGGTTCAATTCCTTGTTTACATGAACCTACCATTTTGTCCCCCTATCTTTAGTTAGATCAATCCAGTCTACCCTAATCTGAGTAATTGTTAGAAATTGAAAGTGAACTCAGTTTTGGGAAAAATTGTCAAGACAGATTCTGGGTTCTAGGGCTGCCTTTTTCTAGGCAGTTGTTCTTCCTCTACAGTGGCTCACACTTCCTGATTGGATGGAGAAACAGGAATAGCATGACTGGGTTTGAACCAAAGTTAATGGATGAAGTTGCACCGCAGTTGATTGCTTGTGAAGAATGGAACCACTGTAGTTATTCATAGTGTTGAAAGTATGCAAGAGAATCAAAAAGTTCCCAGAATTATGGAATAATTTGTAGTAAAAATTGTATGTACGAAACCTAACCTAGTCATTCTCAAACCACTGCTCTTCTGTCCATGATTGAAAATGATTTTTGTGTCATAACTTTGGTCCTGACTTGGGTCCTGCACATTCAAAAGAGTAATCTGGTGTGAAATCCTATTACAGACAAACTACTGGCAAGCCTCTTAGTTTCCGATCTTATTGTTTATGGTATGAATTCCCCTGCTATGTGCTTATTATCATTCCATTTGCCACAGAAACATGTATTAGTCATCTGCTGGTTGTGTCACCCTTGGCCCATCTGCGCTCCTGTTCTGGTACTAATTCTAACACACTTTGCTAATTCTCCTACTGCTTTCACTGAACCTTTAATAGACAAGCTCCTGACAGTCAGAATTTCAGATCTCATGTCATTATTCCATTCATACTGAATATGTACATGTTGTTGACTTTTAGACAAACAGAATGGAGGGCCAAACTGAATACTATTTTCAAACTTAACAATATCTGTTGTAGCCCCACTGTCCATTGCTTGCTTCCTCACAGCTTCTTTGCCATGTAAGTGTTATTGTCTCAACCGATGTTTTTTTAAATTCTTCTTACTGTTAACAGTAATATCTCATTGCAACTTGTGTCCTTAATTGGTGGTGATTAAATGATTGCCAGTTTTGGCATTCTAGACTTTTATGCTGTTCCGACTTGGTTCATATCCCAGCTGGGCTACCAATTTTTTCTATGGTTTTTTTCCATCTCTATAGGCAGGTAGACATTGTTACTCTTTACTAATCACTCATGCTTGCATTCCAGTCTCATTCATTATTCCATAAGCCTGTGCAATATCATTAAATGACCTCAGACAGCATCTGTAATGATATGACTGTTGCATGCTTTTCTTGGTTTAAAAATTGATGAATGTATATCTGTAAAACACAACAAATTTTATTAATGCCATCCATACAAGTAACATGTTTTGGTCATACTGACCATTCTCAGGCATTAAATACATGACATTTAAAACCCCAAATAAAATGCATATATATTGAATTTGTTTGATCTCACAAATTTTTACAAGTCATATTAAATTCTAAAAAATAAACATTTTTTTGGTGTATTAAATGATTCTGTCTCAGATACATAGGTGATGGGGCACTGAATTAGAGGATAGCTGAATGGTGAATTGAAAGACATTTATAATGAAACGGCTATATCCATTCATTGAGGTAGTGTCTCTGCATTTGCCTGGGGAGTGGGGGAGGCCTGAATTTCAGGATATTTAGCCTCGGGTTCAGAAATGAAATCTAAGCTTATATAACGAGACTTAGTTCTTAGGATTATACCTGCAGTGTGCTTGGAGTTTCACCATCTCTGGGTTTTTAAAACTTATTGATTTTGATGAGACTTGAATAGTGTGCTTGAAGTTTCACCATCTCTGGGTTTTTAAAACTTATTGATTTTGATGATACTTGAATCTTATCATTATGTTTGTTTCTACCTCCATGTGCATGGCATTTCCCCATTTCTGGTATCTTGAAAGTTATTGATTTCGTTAAATTCGTTTTGTCAGCCACTGTGTTCTGTGCTCATACTCTGACATACATCAAGTTGATTTAGTTAATTATAATATCAGTAAGTATGTACAGTTGCATGTAATTTGTACTTTTAGGTTGGACACGTACATTTTAAAATGAAAAGTGTAAATGTGTGTTGAGTGCTTTAAAATTCTGTACTGTGGTTGGTTGATGTGGAATAGGAAACTGGTAATCATGCAAGTAGCAAACACAGGGTACAGTAATGCCTTTATTATGACATACGTATATTACATGTTATTGACATAATTAATTTCACTTTATGGGTAATCGTGGAGATAATTTGGTCATGCTTGCCCATTGTCCAGCACAGAGGTCATCAAAAGTCATATCTTCAATATGCTGTCCGCTATGGTCCGCTGACCCATGACATGTAGGTTTCGAGTCCCAGACTTTGTCTTTATTTTCATGTAACCATCTAAAAGAACAGTGTAAAAATTTTGCTATAGCTTTACTTTTTTATAAGGAAGTGTTTTTATGAATCAGTGCAAGATAATCTTCCAATAACATGACCATCTGTACCTTAACTGTTTGTTTGATATTCTGTACTAAGCAACATATATCTAGGAAATCACAATTATATCCTCTTATTTGTGGTGGGTGTATTATTCGATGTAGTGTGATACAGTGACACAACTGCAGGTAGTACAAAACTCTTCTGTTGCTTGGAAGGAGGGTAGAATCCGTTGAGTTATTTATTGGTCATTTAAAAGCGGTAGCTTGTGTCACTTAGAAGTAACACCTTGTAAAATGAGGTTATGATTATGGTGATAGTGTTTTTTACTAACTTGATGCACAAAGTCTTTATTTTAATACATTTATTACATTCCTCTACATGTTTTGAGCACTATTGTGCTCATCTTCAGGAGGACAATTGTATTAACACAGCATCTGATATCGTCACTCTCTTTGGGTGACTGTTCAGTACACAGGTTACGAGAGTCCTCTCATAACCTATGTACTGAACAGTCACCCAAAGAGAGTGACGATATCAGATGCTCCTCTTGTAACCTGTGTACTGGACAGTCATCCAAAGAGATTGACGATATCAGATGCTCCTCTCGTAACCTATATACTGAACAGTCACCCAAAGAGAGTGACGATATCAGATGCTCCTCACGTAACCTATGTACTGAACAGTCACCCAAAGAGAGTGACGATATCAGATGCTCCTCACGTAACCTATGTACTGAACAGTCACCCAAAGAGAGTGACGATATCAGATGCGCCTCT
>Ga0136643_10019228_pt1 | contig 10318 bp, 4 predicted proteins | sample TergutLab28metaG_FD_96883 | JGI IMG/M metagenome (GOLD analysis project Ga0136643, IMG submission 96883) | Labiotermes labralis P1 segment gut microbial communities from Petit-Saut dam, French Guiana - Lab288 P1 (version 3) (version 3) | ecosystem: Host-associated > Arthropoda: Insects >... | reverse complement strand
TTGGATCTGTTTTCTTGGACAGCCTGAGGATGACCTAAGGTCGAAACATGTAGCCCTAACACACTATTTTTCACTGTATATTAAATAAAGTGTTGTGTTATTGACTGTCATATTGTATTTTTATATGCTATAACACTTCGGGATGGAAAACATCAAAATTTGCAGGTAGTTTATTGGCGTGAAAATGGCGCAAGAATTATGGAAATGTAACGTTCTCTTTAAGAGACACGCTAATTTAACCTTACGTGCTTACTTTCAAATCACAATATGCACAATTACGTGTATATTGATCATAAAATGAAAATGTCATATTTTTTCGATAGTACATGTTTGTTTGTGCATGTAAGATAATTTAAAATTAGATTTTTTCTCTAAAAAATACTGTCGCATTCCACAAATTTTTTTTCTCTTTTATCCACAGGCGACGGATGAAGTGACGTATGCAGAACTGTGCTTAGCAAGACCCACAAGTCTTCAGGATCCAGCAGTTGTTGGTGGTAACTGTAAAGTTGGCAGTAGGGTGGTTTTGGGTGGCGGCGGTGTGTCTGCAGGTATTGTGAGAGGCAGAGAGGAACCAACCATCTATGCTCAGATCGATCATACACGACGTCCTCAGCCGCCACCTCCTTTATCGCAGGGATGCGACACTCCACAGCTCACTGCGTTGTCTCCCTTGGTGTCACCCGTTACTTGCGCTCCACTTTCACACCCTGCCATGCTCCATCGCGAGATCGTCACCGTTAGGACTCCGCTTATGGCCAACCAGCAAGAAAGTTGTGTATAGCCTGGTTACTATAGCAACACGGACTGATTAGAGAAAACATTTATTGTAGTATTTGGTATTGCATTTTCTTCGATAACTTTTTAATTGCTTGTTAAGTCAATACGAAAATGAACATTGGTTAGAATGCAAAAGTAACATTGTAATGTTTCTAGTACTTTTTAATACTGAGGCGTCAATATGGAGCTCTTACTTGCCTTAAAACTGAGTTGTTGTTCTCAATTTAACGTAAGGAAATCCCCGGCCACAAAAGGACTGTTGCAATCATAGCAAGGTTGGTCGTAATTAGCACTCTTTCAGATGTTTTCAGGTTAAATACGCTTTCGGAAAGGTCAAAATTTTCGATCTTTAATTTCTTGTTCTTTCGCAGAAATCTTGTCGGATTATTAGACCAAGTTTCATTTCCTTACACTGGATATAACTAACCTTCATTTATCGAAAGTAGATCAATTATTTCGTACATAACCCTGTATAATTGTCAAAGTAGGTGTAGAAACGTAAGTTGAAGAAATACATATGACCACCTTCGATTTTATGCAGTTTCAAGAATTTTCAATTAATAATTACAAATCTTTATAATGTTTTTACGGTTTTTAATTTTAAGATGTTATTTATTAAAATACGTCTTAAGATCTTACAACTATTTGCATATTCCTGCCAGAATAAAAAGCAAGGAGCGCACTATAATTTACTTCAAACTGAGTTAATCTTATTTTATTACAGACTTTAATTTACCTAGTTGTGTATGGGGAGTGTATTCTGCGTAATGATGTAGTCGGAACTATAACATTATGCACAACAAACTCCCCAATGTTTATCAGTACCATTTTTCATAGCTCTAACAATATGCGCTCCTATCCCGTACCGAACAAAATTACAATTCCTAAAACTATCTAAAAATATTTTTAAATTCCGCATTGCAAATATTGACAATATTATATTCCAATTTTTTGCGGTTACAAGCGTTCTTCTAAAATCTGAAATTCAGAGAAGACACTATGTCGATCGCAAAATAACGTAGAGACAGAGAAGGGTTTTTATCATTTATTTTCATATTTAGGTAATGTAAGATTATAAGGATTTTATGTATTTGGTTTAAAATATTCGTAAATTACTTCGAGTCGTTGTTAAAAAATGGGTTTCCTAAACGTCTTCACCCATTGTTGCGCTTTGCCAACATTGCCAATGAATTAAATCTAATATCTACTCCCAAGAACATTATAATTTCAGTACAGTGTCCTGTTGCTAATCAATTTCAGATTGCCCATGTGGTATTTACTTCCCTGTGTATGAAAATAGACTCTCTACTTCTTTCCGAGGCCGAGGTTTCTAAGCGAAGTCCGATAATATTTGGAACTCAAGGAAAAAGGTTTGGTTACAAAGCTTTCCGTCTTGGCCCAGGTACTCAACTCCGGAAACGGTTTGTAACAATGAAATTACGAAAAGGAAATATGGTTACCCCTTATATCATTGCCGTTATAATACGATTTAATTACTAGAAAAAATCCGACATGTATTACATTTCAAACGACCGTAAGTTATTTTACCAGAAATAATAAATTATGTACTAACTTAGAACATGTGAGAAGAACATCCATATGTCATCGATAAGGTGTGCACGATTCGTTTTATGCGAACCGATCCTTTCGAGAAAATTGCCCATAAAGTGGAATTAGAATGCGTACCTTCTGAAATAATGCTGCATGATTGTGAGTTAAAATGTATGTATGTTTTTCAGGAAATTATTAAATATAATCAAACCAGGTTGAATTAAGAAATATTTAACAAAGATTGCCTTCTATTAAACGCAGAAAAAATGTATATTTACAATGTTGCATTTGTTCTCAACCGGTGTTCGAGTCAATGATTATACATGAAGAAGTGTACAATTGCAACTTCCAGAACTTTCACAAGTGAAACAAGAAGACTAAATATATAACATAAGGAAAGTGCGAAATATTTGTTGCGCTGAATTACTCAAAACTTTTAATTTAATAAAAAGGAACTAATCATGACATCCAAACAAAACTATCACTGAATGTACGTCAAATAATTTGCATGCTGTTGCGTAAAACAAAGGGTGAAAACATATAAGCCGTAATTAATTAATTATTTTAAAAACTGGCCTACAATATTAGTGCTTCGATAACAGATACAACGCACATATTTCTAGTTTAATCCCAGACAGTTAGTGGTGTAGTAAAATAATTTATACCTCGTTTCATAATTGGTGTTTATTAGAAATAAATGAGTAAACTACTAAGTTTTGTTAACATCATGCCCTTGAATTTTCATAATTTTCTTTCATCGTTCAACTAATTTTTGATGTGTACACTTGTGCTGGAGAACTAATTCGATTTTATAACACATGCTGTATACATTTTCGGTGTAGATCGTGTGCTCAGTACAACACAGATTGATTCTTTCCTCAGCTTTGCGTGGTAATGACAGACAAGGCTATTTGCTTACGATGGAACTTTGAAGTACAGTCATTTTCTTCCAGTATTCAAAGAAGAGTAAAGCGAAGGGAAAGACGAACTGTTTCAAAACAAAAGAAAAGTTAAAGAAGTAGGAAAAAAAATATTCGAGAGAAAAATATAAAAATTTTTAGTGTAAAAAAAACTACGCAATCCCGTCCATGAAGGGAAGTAATTTTCGAGCGAATTCGCTATATTTTTTCCCTTGTGTATGTATACTTAATCTACAGAAAATTAAAAGAAGTAATGTAACAAAACATTAGGTACGGTTTCAGCCTCAGTAATTTAGAACTTTCAAAATCTGCCCTGATTCACATTGATGTTAAATGCGACTGTTGATATTTATGCTAATGAGGTAAATAAAATAATATTATGATTTGTTCGTACAAATTGCGAAACACAATTCAGGAACCTGTAAAGAATGCGAATAGCTGTATATTGGAAACCCTATTTTTTTTTTGTAATATCAGGAAAACAAATACGAGTCTTCAAATGCCTGCCATATTGTGTAGTCAATAGTTATGATTACGAACACAATTTAAGATCTTCTGTTGTTAGTTATGTATGGTTTTGAATAATAATAATAATAATAATAATAATAATAATAATAATATGGCTATGCTTAGAAGATAGAAATTACCGGTTTTCTGATATAACAAGTCTCACTGTTGCATCAATGTGAACAGGATTTTTTAAAAGCATAAATATTTGTTGTCTTTGTTTGAGGTCCGCATGACTGTTGTTTGTGACTTCAGAATTGCCCCTTAAGAATAAGCATTCTGTGACACAATTGTTTATAGAATGTGAAAAGAAAATTAAGAAAATTAATTAAGACACACGAAATCTGTTTATGCAAAAGTAAAATAAATGCCATATTTCGAATGCTGAGATTAGGCCTAATGGTAAATAGTGTCATCTTTTTTCTGTAACACTGAAGAATAATTATTTCGAATGATGTGATTTTATATGTTGCTGTGTGAGAAGTCAAAATATCGACATCTGATTTCTATAAACATTGTCCAGAAGGTTGCTGAGGTAATGTCAGTGAGCTCCCACAATATCGGGGACTGCACTTTTTGCCTGTCCACCCTTTACCTCTTCAGTACTTACGGAATATTTTGTTTTATAATTCCGATGGACGCAGTAAAAGGGACATAATAGTGCCACAGAAACTGAAAAGAATGAAGGTGTTATCTACTCTTTATATATTCTTTCATTTCAGAGTACAGTTAAGAAGATATTAGAAAGTTTTGAATGAATGCGAGTTTTAATATACAGTGCCACATTGTCTGTTGACCGTCTGTACTGAGTGACGTCACGAATGGTTATATGCAGTTACATTCATTCTTTCGGAGAGCATCTTTAAGAACAAAAGATATTCAAGTTCGATTGTTCTATGTAAAGTGCCACGAATGTACCGTATCGTAATTGAAAACAAGAATCACATTCAATAAAGATGTGTTATTAAAACTAACTGATTTGTTTATACTATTGAGTATGCATTCATAAATGTCTCAACTATTATCGTTCTAATGAGTATAGCAAACACAAATACAGGGTAATTCGTAAGTCCCTCCGGAATTTCCGAAATCGGCTGCACAACAACCAAGACAGACACAGCAGAAAGGAGCATATCAACAGGTAGAGGATTTCCCCAAGTTCTTTTTTTTTGTGTACTAGGTGCCGTGGCGTACTTGTAGGTTTCACCGCTAGGGGGCAGTCGTGAAGAAACATGGCGTGGACAGGCAATAAGGAAGAGTTCTGTGTCTTGGAATTTGCCAAAACTGAGTCAGTTGTGACGGTGCATCAGAGGTTTCGGACCGCCTACCACACAGAACCAACTACGGACAACACAATTCATGAATGGTACATGAAATCCCAGCAGAGTGGTTGCTTGTGCGCTGCGAAACGAATAGGCTGGCCGTGTATGGCAGGAGCTTGATTACAGGATTGACATCTGCCGCGTCACAAAAGGTGGATATATCGAGCACCTGTAAAGGTAGGACAGAAACTTGGAGTGTCTCTCCCTCTGTTGAAATGTTCCTCTTCGGCGTGACCATGCCGGCTACTGTACCGCAGAGGTCAGAAATCCCGGAGGGACTTACGAATTACCCTGTATAGCTATGTATTGATATTTAAATGATGATGTGTCTCGTATGCAATAAGTTATTTGTACTTTATTTAGTTTGTAACCTTGAATAATCCCGAATAATATATAAGGCAATCATCATTACATAATCAAAACAATTTTTGGGGGTCCGTGATTATACATTTGTGGGTCTGAGTGGGAAAGGGTGGTCTTGTTTTAAGTTGAATATTTTGATGTTTTTGGATGCCCCTTGACAACAGGAGGTACCAAACGATTAATACATCAAGGAATTCTCAAGTAACATGTCACGGCTAAAATTTTCTAAGGGTTGTTCTGAACTGTGGTGTTCTATGCATTTAACTTGCGAATATTATATGAAGGTGATATCCGACTTGTAGCGCAATGGCTCAACTAGGTGCTCCACCACGTGCCCCAGTCAGTTAAAGTAAGGGACATAATCCAGTTCTTGGAATTCATTGTCGCGTCTTTAAATTTTTGCTTATTTGTTTAAAAAATGGGGTACATACCCCATCGCTGGTATTTTAGATTAGACTCCTGTGCAGTCTTAAATCAAATAAGTCGAATTAAAAGTAAAACCAACATTTTTTATAAGTTTTTATATTTTATTGACCGTGCATTTTTGTATGATCCATATAAATAACCAACTTGACGCACAATTTTTATGTATGTTTATTTCTGTTCTATACATGTTTCGGGCAGCCATGTGCCCATCATAAGGAGAATTACTGTATCAATGCGACACCTGGTTTATAGCACTCTGTGCCATAAACCAGGTGTCGCATTGATACAGTAATTCTCCTGATAATGGGCACATAGCTGCCCGAAACATGTAGAGAACAGAAATAAACATACATAAAAAATTGTGCGTCAGGTTGGTTGTTTGCAAGGATGAAATTAACACTTACTTCGGACCTGAAGCACCACACTTTTTAGCTATTTCGGTAAGCTGTGGCCTAACTCCATGCATTCTTAACTTTTACTGTGGGTGGCTTAAAGCTCCGATAGTTTTATCCCCGGGCAAATTATAGCATAATTGGTGGACCAGAAGGAAAATATGGAGCAGACATGGATGTGGTAATAAACACAAAATTCCTTTATTTATAGCGAACGAAACGTTTGTCTCCAACGTGAGTGACCATTACAACACACTTGATTTTAACGACAGAAACAATGTAGGTATAAACGTAATATTAAGGCGCGTTCGCAAGACCATTGTTTCCGTGGTAAAACAATAAGTATTTCATATTCTGAGGGTGTGACATGTTTGTAGTCCTTGGTATCCAGTAGGCAAAGCGCATGCGCTTTTTATATTGTCGTCTGTAACCTGCCAGACTCTACCATGTTTTTCCACATTATCTCATAAATCGGACGATTTTCGTAAAAGCGTTTTTAAACACAAAATATGTGTTTTGATTTGCTCTACAACTTTTGTCTGAAAATTTTCTCATTCTAAGAAAAGTTGAGCGAGATATGATCAAAAACATATATTGGTCTTCATGTAAAGGACCCATTGTTCTTGTAATTTTCAATTAAACTTGAATATTCTGAACGTATTTTAGACAAATTAATATGTCAAATTTCATAAAAATTCATCCAGTTGGAGACCAGCTGTTCCATGCGGATGGACGGATAGACAGTCATTACGAAGCTAATAGTCACTTTTCACAATTTTGTGAACGCGCCTAAAAATGGACCCTTGTTTCATACGTGATACGTTTGCTGGAACATATTCAGGTGGATATGTACCTCGAACATTATAAAATCATTGTCAGAGATCTAACGATTTATTTTTTATTGATACTAACATATCTTATTTGTTACTTTATTCAATTATTTTTTTGATACAACTAACGTGATACCCAAGAGTTGGAATTACGTACTTGGCTGTTTTCTGTCATTTGTAGAGCTTCTAATTTCAAAGTTACTCAGATATTCACTGTGTTAATTTCGATTGCAAGTAAACGGTACCTTATCCACAGAAGAAAAAGGAACGTAGCGAATGTCAGGAGGAGTCTGGTAAGTATACTTTATATGTATGTATATATACGTGTATGTTTATAAATCTATGTATATATATATTTTATATATATATATATATATATATATATATATATATATATATATACACATACATATGTTCAATGTCCTTTCACTGCGGAATATTTACACCTGCATAAAAACCAACAAATGAATACTGATAAAACATATTTTATCCTATATTACTATTCACTGACATGCAACTATAACGATTAGTGACAAGAGCTGTACAAGTACACAGTCGTGTATTATATTGATAGATCAATATCTACACCTGTGCTACGTTTATTACAGGGTATATATCAACTATATACAGCTAAGAAGCAACCTAAATGCACTCAGGTTCATCTAGTTTTAACAACTAAGTAGTTTGAATATTATGTTTAATGTTTCGCACCTAGCATTGTCATATAATTATAGAGTTTAAATTAACGAAATGAACATTTTTATAATTAATATTTTAATTTTTAATTTTTTGTTGTCTTCTACATGTTTCGAATCCGAGGATTCATCCTCAGGAAAATGATTGTATATGCAATTATGGTATAGTGCGTTTTACATACATCTTCTACACTTTCTACTTTTGTCTGCCAGTGGCGTATCCAGGAATTTTTTCAGGGGAGGGGGGCTTCAGCAAATTCCGTTGAGGACAGAGGACAGAGAGGAAGGGGATCTGGAAGCTGTAGCCCCCTTAGTCTGGGGTTTTGGAGGCAGCTGTAATTTGGTACAAAAATTTCATTTCATATAGTGAAATTTTCTTAATTTTTGGTACTTATAAGACTATTTATGGAGACAACCAATTTCTTTGTCATTGCTAATGTAAAACAATTGCGAACCTTAGTAGATTTAGAATTTTACTACCTTTTTTCCGAACATCTAGGGGTGATGGTGTCCTAAATTCAGCAATTTTAAACAGTTTTCACAATCAGGTTGAGTTTGGCACGGTTTTGGAGGGCCTTCGGAATTTCGGGGGGGGGGGTTTGAACCCCCCAAACCACCCCCTCGGTACGCCACTGATTGTCTACCTACTGGACTGCTTATACTGATGCATATGTAACGTACCATACCATAATTGCATACTGAAAATGAACCTTCGTGTTCGAAATATGGAGAAGACAACAAAATTGAGAATTAAAACATTAATTTAGAAAATGTGCAATTTGTTGGTTTATGTTGCATAATTATAAAGATAATTTGACATATTATGATCATATGGAGCGCTTAAGATGTTCAATGTAACATATGTATTGTGTGAAATAGTTGTATATTTTTAGTTTTTGTGACATCCTTGTGGTGGTCACAGAAGCGACGGAAACATGTCGATAAATGGTAATATATGATAAAACATATTATATCTGTGTGTATTTTTGGTTTGTTAGCTTAGTGTAAATAGTATTTTTTTCTTTCACCTAATGTGTATCGTCATTTGGTCTGAAGATCGTGACGTCCGATCACTTTTAGAGTAGAGAAGGGTTTTAACTTATGACTAGTACTTAGGGGCCAAGCAGTGCGTTACAAGCTGTTAGCTCGCGGGTTCGATTTCCGATGTTGCCATTAGAATTTACATTGACTTATTCCTTCCGGCCACACTATGGCCCTGGGGTCGATTCAACTTCTAACCACAATAAATACCATCAATATTTCCTGGGGGGTAAAGACGACCGGCACGTAATGCTGCGAACCTTACCAAATTCATATGCTGATCTTCTTGGAATGTGGGATCCTCAACCTCCTGGAACCCTCAGGGCCTAAGCAGGCGTATACAGGGATAGCTAATAGCTAAAAAACACTTACCACTGATAGGATATTGGGCAATGAAGACTCAAAGTTTTATGTATGTGAAATTTTTAAAATTAAATTCTACAGTAAATAAGTATAAAATAAATTAAGCTGGATGTTTCAAGATGGCATTCGATATGCATGTATTCACACACGATCACTTAAACCATAACGTTTTATATCGTGACGTTGACAGCTGCAGGATATAGTAGAGATTTCCGTCGGAATGATAAGTTAAACTGTCTGTATATATGACTTCATGTTTGGATGGTTGCTTGGAAATGTTGGTGGGAGAGTAGTTAGGCAGAAATTGAGCTCCTTCTTGCTTTAAGTTGTATATTTGCAATTTTCAGTTCCAACAGTTGTTTCACACTTCCCCTTTCTCATCGTCAGCAAACAGTTAATTAAATATAAACTTTCTCAGTATTGTTCCAAGGTGTTAGAATGCTAGATTTATGATGGAACTAAGAACACACGAACAGTTTTCCCCTTCGCCAACTGAAGTAATTTTTCCTGCAATTTTTTTTTAATATTTGCCGTCTTAATAAGTTTGTATGTTTAGACCCGAAATTGATTTGTTCTTATTGTGTAATGGTTTACTGTGTACAAGGAGTTTAAACTTAAGACCGAATAAGGAAAGGGAACTGATTGACGTACGTGAAAAATATGCCAAAAAATTGAAAAGAACATTGAGGGAAATTTAAGAGTAATATTTGTAATATTTGTAATATTTGTTACGCGCTGCGTAAAGTTGCTCGGTTCATTTTTAAACACACAAGTACTTCATATTGTTGTGTGTTTTATATACATATATATATGTATGTATGTATGTATATATGTATGTACGTATGTATGTATATATGTATGTATGTATGTTTTATATATATATATGTATGTATGTATGTTTTATATATATATATATGTATATATATATGTATGTATGTATGTTTTATATATATATATATGTATGTATGTATGTACGTATGTATGTATATATGTATGTATGTATGTATGTTTTATATATATATATATGTATGTATGTATGTTTTATATATATATATATGTATATATATATATGTAGGTATGTATGTTTCATATATATATATATATGTATGTATGTATGTACGTATGTAT
>Ga0136643_10019226_pt1 | contig 10319 bp, 6 predicted proteins | sample TergutLab28metaG_FD_96883 | JGI IMG/M metagenome (GOLD analysis project Ga0136643, IMG submission 96883) | Labiotermes labralis P1 segment gut microbial communities from Petit-Saut dam, French Guiana - Lab288 P1 (version 3) (version 3) | ecosystem: Host-associated > Arthropoda: Insects >... | reverse complement strand
ACGCACCGGCCGCCTTTACCCCCAGGAAATACTCCTGGTACTCATTTCTGTTAGAGGCTGAGTCGACCCCAGGGCCATAGTGCGATTGGAAGGATTTTATATCAATGAAAAATTCCAATGACACCAGCTGGGATCGAACCAGCGATCTTCCAATTTGTAGCACAGCACCTTAACCACTGGGCTACTGCAGTCCCCTTGTACCATTTATAGTGAGTTAATTTTAACCATACCTTATAAGCAGGGAAATACAACATGCTTAAAATTAATAAGTTACTGTATTAGGCAATAAGCTTCCATTGCAAATCCACTACATTAATCACTGGAGGAAGCTCATAAATCTACGCCATTGTCTTTCTACAGTGAGAAATTCAGTGAAATAATACTCATATTCCTTACCCCTTGAGTGAGAAACACAAGTCAACAACAATACTGCAGGGTGATTTGAGGTGGGTTCTCACAGGGTCTATTCTGAGGTGTAATATGAAAGCAAGGTGTTTTGCATCCAGCAACATGACAATGAAACTATGACCAAGGGTGCTTGCAAAAAACATTAAACATACCAGTTTGAATAAGCTGCTGATTCAAGAAGTCAGTATTCAAGCAAACATGCTATAAACCAGATATAAAATGACTCAGGGCATTGTACAGTTCAAGCAATCTACTCCCAAAGTCTCAAGGAGGCCTTTCAAGGAGACTTTTTTTAGATTTTGTTTCTCAGAACAGAAAATGAGGTTTGAATATACGTTGTTAAAATGGAGAATATTAATCTGAATTCCTTGGAAAGTGACTGTAATTTGTATGTGTAATAATTTGAAAGAGTATTATTACACTATTGCCAATTTTCATAGTATCACAAATAATAATCAAAACTATATGCTTAGTTAATAAAATTGTTGCTAAAAATAACTTACAGTCCACTGACACACAACTTCTGACAGAGACTAATCATGACTGAATGGTTTCTACTGCCCCAAGATATTGTCTGTCTGATATTTATCACATCTGACCACCTCAGCAAGGTACCCACTCATGAAGGTGGGAAACCATATGGTAGACTATATTAATGCACAACAAAAAATATGTTCAGCAGAGGGGACTATAGACAGGAAAGCTCCAACACAAAAAGTGGTGGTTTTGGAAATATTTGTATAATTTTTGTTCTTGTATTTGAACTTCTTACACAATTTATGACCCTGACTACACAACATGCCTAACCTTAACAATGTACACAGCACCACCATGCCCTTTCTGTGTCTAAAAAATATGGGCACACTCATAACATTTTCACAGAGGGTGATAGTAATGGCAGACTTTTAAAATCACAATCCAAATATACTATTCTTAAAACAACAAAAGGTGGTAACTTTGTATATCACAACTAGCCTTACCTACTCCATTTATGTGCATAAACATTATTGACAGTTTTGTAAAAAAGGGGGGGGGGGCATGTGGAAAACATATCCACCCACCCATCTTCCTGTGACCTAGCATCAATGACTAAACCACCTGCAGAATTTTCATGACATTTAGTACAGGATCATTTAAAAAAAGTTGTTTAGCAGGGGCAAGTTTTGTGAAAATTGGCTCAGTGATGGTCACATGTTATTTGTGGGTGTACAAGAATTTCTACCCAAACTTCCCATATTTCTTGACTGAAATGGGTTAAATTCATTATAAAAGATCTTTACATAATGTCATTTAGCAAGTGTGGTTTTGAAAAAAATCTGTAAAGTGACCCATTCCACACTCATTGTCCAATTTGTGTGTTGTTTGGTGTAAGAGATCTGCACATCATTCTGTCAAGCACTTGTGGGTGTCATGAAAATTGGCAAAGGAAAGGCTATACTAGGCAAAAATAAAATTTCACCAATGTTGTCTATATGTACATGTGTTAAGAACTTGTATATTTTTAAGGTAAAGAGCCCTTGGTAAAATATGCCTACTACATGACAGAGCGAACCACTTGCAATCTCATTAACAATTTATGTTGTTTAACAGTGCTCAAGGCTCATGGATATAAAACACATTAAATATAAACTCTGTGTTGGAATTCATTATTTACTAAGTGGGAAAACTCAATGGGGAATTCCATTACTTTACAGTTACGATAACAGTGTTAAAAATTTACATTTACAGTTGCCAAGGTGTGCCTATTATTAAAATATCCTCAACCATTACAGACAATAGGGTAATTATCTTGGGTTAAAGAGATTATTTCACTTTGTTAAATTCATTCTTTTCTTCCAGAATAAAGGCAGTGAATACTGAACAGATGTCAATATTGTCTTCATTCTGATCAAGTTCAAATTATTCATACTTTCATGCTCTAAGAACACAACTGCACAGTTTTTCATTATTGGTGGCCTCCCATTCATTCTAATGCTCAGTTTACATAATTTATGAGAGAGATATGAAGATGTGCACACAAAATTAAATTACATTTTTAAAATACAATTACCTATATGGCAAGCAATGATAAACTGTCACTAATTTATGCTGCACTATAAAACACAATGGAAATCCCTGACATCAAAATTTGTGCGTCAGCAGCTGCCATTCATATTAAAGTCACAACTGCAAAATCAAACGATGACATCTCTGGCACGTGGAAGTATACATATAAAATAAAATAATTTTATTCTATGAAAGCATGTCGCACACAAACTAATTCACTAATCCATACGTTAACTTCCACCAAAATAATAAAATAATGCAACAATAAGTAAAAAATTTAAAGGATCTATTCTAACATGATGGCCTATAACACTCTTGTAAGTGATGTCATCGTGCTCCTTCAAAGTCCCCTGAGACTGCTGGGTACATACCCTCATCCCCTGCATTCTAGACATAGCCCTAAGAGGCCTAAGAGCCCTGAGAGTCCGCATTGTTTTGAAGGCTTGAATGCCTCCTGCCCCCACCAAGGATGCTACGAAGTTTATAAGGGAGACCTGAAGTAAATAGATGTACAGTTGAGACAGAAATGAAGGGGAAAAAAAGCAGCAAATCACAAACACAACATCCACTACCACCACCACAGCAGGAAAACTTGATGACCTATGTGAAGGACTCAGCAATCATCCCATCATGTATTAAATATGATGTCACGCTTGTGGAGTTCATCCCGTAGCGAACACAATGATGCATCTTCAAAAGTAATGTCAAAGCAGGAGAAGCAAAATGACTGGTATTCTATTTTATATTTTTCAACACTCAACATAACAGTCACACTCAAAGCTACAGGAGTTACAACCATATATTAAGTTAGGTGTGTCATCACTTAAAATGGCGTCCATTATTGTATTCTGCATAAGACTTACTTCTGTGCTGTAACATCAACACATGATATGACAATAGCCAGCTCAAAAATACCATGGCAATGTTTAATTTGACACACAATGAACAGATAGCAGCTACAATTTCCATATTTCATGCAGGCAAATATAAAAGTGCAAAGTCATGTTTTGCCTGAACTCACTGCTCTCTTCTTTTAAGGCTCTAAACTGGAACATTTTTGTTAACATTTAAAACGTCAGTTATGCTTAAAGTATGCCTGAATCATTTCAGCAGTTCAACAAATACAACAGCTTGGTCTGCACATATTCTCAGTACACTAGCCATGTCACAAAATGGCATAAACTTCCTTATACTCATTGTATATTTCACTGTCTTGTCCAAATTATTCTGACTTTCAAATAATTAAGGATGGGCTAAAGAAACACAGCCTGTATTATGAAAAGACTGTGGTAAAATGGGGGTAGAAAGAAACCTCATGATTTAGGGTTTGTAAAATTATTTAACACATATGAAAATACAATGAGTGTGCTATGACTGAAACACAGCCCCAAGCTATGGGGTTTTATACCCTGATATTGCATTGCCACATCTCAAGCAGAACACAAGCACAGACTCTGTCCCACTACAAAACTACTTCTGCTGCACAACTTCTAAAGAACCCCATGAACACATCAATCAAATCAAACAACACAATACTGCACACATACATATATTGCACAGTGTATTGCAGAAGAAGGGCCAATACCTGAAACAGACAGATATACATGGTCACACACCCACATCCCAAAAATACACACACACACACACACACACACACACACACACAGACACTGTACATGGAAAGCATTTTCCACAATGGCTTATTTTTCAGCAGCAACAGGAAATGTCAACAAGTATTTTAGATAGTCACTAAATTCAGTCAGACAGGGAAGAAATGTGCAGTCACAACACTGATGATTCCAAAGATGAATGTAGCAAAACACAGTGAACAAGGAAGATGAGAAGTAGGGATGGATGGGAGAAATAGACTATGTTACAGAGATAAAGATTGACAGTGAGGCAAGCAGGAGACCCACATTAGCCTCAGGGAGAAGGACCACAGTTCCCTAACCTTTCCTGTATCACTCACAGAAAATCAAGCAAGCAGGCAAGCATGTAAAGGATTGACACTTCCAAAACATGTCACAAATGCCAGCTGAAGGTCCACAAAGTAAAACACAGTGAACTCTGTCAATTACAGACAAACATCAGTGTCTCCAGTGGACAAAGGCCACTGTGGAATAGGAAATTTAGAAGTTGTCGTTTCTTGTAGTTGGTTACAAAGTTTCAGCACAGTCTATTAGTCCCACCTGCAAGGGCCAAGCAGTATTCTTCTTGGGCTGCTTAAGTCTTGAAGATGGAAATGACAGGCCATACCAAAACGCTCGTAAGCAACTACCAACCAACACTGCATTACATCCCAGAAGAACAAAGGCCTCAACTACACTGCAGTAAGAGCCTCAAATCTCACGGAAGAATTAATAATAAACTGCTAAGTTGCTTAAGAGTGCTCTACACTATAACTTTCAAAATACCATATATTAAAAAAACTGAGCTTTTGTAAAATGAAATGTCTGTCATATAATTTTGCATTGTCACAATGTACTAAGAACTTATTATGAATTGTAATTAATTAAAACACAATCAAAGTACACATAATAAAAATAAATTTTAGACAAACCAGTTTGTTTCGCTCTGCTACATGTTTTGGCCCTGCAGGGTCATATGTAAGGAGTACAATTAATATGACAAGAAATTACTAGAGTTAAAGAAAACTACATCCCTAAGCCAACTGACTTGTTACACACTAAAAAATGTATGTTTGTATGGCTGTGTATTTACTTCTTATTGATACTATTCCTGCATCAATAATGTTTCCAAAGACAGTACATCCAAATGTATAATCCTTAATACAACACATACCAACCTACTCAGTTATGTATAAAATAGTCCATGGTACATTAACAATGTCCAAACATGGTGGGTACTATCTGGTTATGTACATATTATGAACCATTACAGGCCTTTATTAACTAGTTTGTAAGAAGTCAGCTAACTTAGGGATATAACTGTGTCACAACTTCAGTAATATTCAGTAATGTTCATTGCTCTCCCTTAAGATAGCCTTGAATTGACAAGAGATGTAGGAGAGTAAAAAAAATTTTTTGTCCCAATTTATTTTAGTGTGTGTACTGCACTGAATTTTTAATCCATTCTCAACCTTTCCCTTCACGCAGTTCCACAGATAATTACATACTTGATATGTAAAGCAGTCCCACACAGCAGTCAGTATAATCACTGAAAATAAACAAACTCCGTAATTCGTTGTAGACTACATTCTGATCTCAAACACGATTATTCAATTAATATTTGACAAAGAGTTGGTAGGACAAAAGACCCCGGCTGGTAAGTACTTCATTCTTCTCAACCTTATTCCATATATGTTTACCTCATCAGAGGTACAATTTCTGATAATGTTTCGTTTTCATACAACTTACTTGTTACTTTTCCACTGAGTGCATACAGTTCCACCCCACCCCTGTCCCTGCCTTACAGCATGGTCCACTCTTGTTGCCCCATCCCCGTACTTACTCTCATGCCCTCCCAGCGTGAGACAGCACGCAAGGGTCTCAGAGCGCGAAGGGTCCGCATGGAGCGGAATGCGGGAATATCTGCCGCACCGGCCCAAATAGCCGCAAGGTTAATCAGAGACAGCTACACCATGGAAAAAAGAAGTTAGTCAAACAAAAACATGGTTGATTAATGAAGCAGCATTCAGCACTTGATGCAGCAATCTTCGGTTACTGCAAGAAACACATCTTCTTTCCCTCATTCTAATGACACAAATCTATACACAGCAATTATCAAACTTGTGTGAAATGAATGAACCAAAAACTGCAACATTTATAGCCTGCATATAACAGACATACTCACCTCAAACATAATGACAAGTAATACCAGTAATAACAAATTTGTTATTAACAAAGAACTAATACAAATTTTAAAAGTACAAACAACATTCACACTCCACTGTCTCACTGTGAACACTTTTGATACATGACATCACACACATAGTACCATGCCCCATGTCCCAGTACTCACCTCAGCTGTATGCAAAGTATATAATATGCTTCAACAAACTACAATCTAGGAGAAAATTAATTTTGTAATGTTACATATTATTTTATAGCATCAGAGTGTTTGACAATATATTTAAATATGAAGCAAGTAATTTTACAGACTAATGGCAGTGGAGAACTGTACTCATCATCATATTCATTCCTATTAATTCCTGTAATTACATGTGTTTCTTTGTCACTATTCTAAATAACACCTGGATTCTTCAGGAATAAATCACAATGGCTTAAGTGGGAATTGAATGTCCTTATCTTTTAATTACCATGCATAATTAATGCTCTCTCATGAAACGTATGTGTCTGCTTTCTATTTTGTGTGTTCTGTGATATACATTGTTTCTCCTTATGCATATTACTGTTCTTCCCTCTTATATGCAAATGTAAGGACCAGTGCCACCAGGTGGAAACCCAATTGCAGTAAATAAATATTATATTGTATCGTATATAAACTGCTGTTCAGGAATGAGAAAAGTGTTTGACAGGGGGAGTCACTTGAAATGCAACATGCTTTTATACAATTGTGTGACAGAATAAATGACTGCATATCGTCTTGTGTAAATATCCTTCATAAAACTTTATCTTCTTTTTGAGATGTCAAGGAAATGTAATAATTTTCATGGTCAAACATCCAAGCAGACCACATGACATGCAGCCCGAGAATGGACAGAGCAAACTCCTGAATTTCAGTGACCATTCACCAGTTGATACAGTGGAGTTAATACCCAAACAACAAGAAATGTTTTTGATTCACTGTCTGTGCTGGCCATTGCCATTATTCAAAATACAGCATTGGGTGGTGGCATGCAGCTTTAAATTTGATCCTAGTGAAGGAACTATCATAAACACAGAACAATATATCCAAAGATTCAGGTCTTCTGGGATGTGAGGCTGCGCTGATGGACTGACCCATGAAGAAGAAGGCACATGTTCCTTCAAAGGGTTGGAAACTGCTCACCTAAGGACACAGCAACACATACCAGAAGGCCCGGATTATCTACACAGTGTGAGAACCTGAAATATTGTGACATTAGATCTATTAACATCAGAAAGACAATCAGTCAGAAACCAATTCTGAACAAAACAACAAATTTCATTATGGCTGAAGAGAGACATGTTTAGAAGATATTTCTAATCATCTTATTAATATTAACATATATGTATGTATGCATGTATGTGTATGTGTGTGTGTGTGTGTCTGTCTGTTGTTGTTGGTGTTGTGTGCATGTGCATGTGTGTCTGTTGTTGTTGTTGTTGTTGTTGTTGTTGTTGTTTGTATGTACATACACACACACACACATTATGAAAGCATTATCAGCAAATAAAGTCAAAACATACAACATTTCAACACTCCAATTTTATAAAGCAACTAACATATGGAAAACTCTTTAAAATACGTTAAAAATACACACGCTCTTGTTGCTCTCTTCTACTCCATTCCTTCATATTTTTACCACATATTTTCCCAAAATTTACATACAACAACCAGGCAAAAGAAAAATTTCAAAGAAAACTGTAACAGAAACTAAATCCATTCAATCACATGACACATGATCAGGCACCATGTTGCAACATTAGTTCCACCTGAGTTAAAAATAGAATTAATGGAATAATTCCTCCCCACCTACACACATCTACCTTGGAATTTATGTCTACATGGCTCTCCCTCTATACAATTCTCTGAACATGGCATTAATATATATGTAGACATGGTTTTTCATGTAAATGTACAAACCATGTATATTTGCATTTATACCATGCTTCATCTTGTAAATAAAGTCCTGAATATATTGGACACATTTTCATTCCTTGATTTAGTTTGGATGAATATTACTATACTCCATCTTGTTCCACTGCAGGGCCTGTCCTATATTAAAGACTTCAAGACTGTTATCATATCAATTAATACATACAATATAAACATTTGCAGTGCAGGGTATAACTTGTTCCACAGTTCTGACAGGTTTTTCCTCGTCCACAGATGACTGCTTGTGCTACTGTACAAGATAGTGATGATGAAATAATGGATTAGGTCCCGGTATGATTTAAATAAAAACAACAAGCACAATCTTATCTCATTGGTGCAAGGTTCTTAACTCATGGGTCATGTCCAAAAATGGGTTGACAAGCTCTTTGAGATGCATCACAATCCTCCTTAATAACATGGAATATCCTCCGAACCAAGCATATCTTTGCATGAGTTGCTCGTTCAAGGTCGACATTCCTCTTAATATACTCATGAGTATTTTAATCTTACACTATTTGTGCAATATTCATGCTTATGCACCACCACATAACAGACTAATTACTAATCATGTTGTAATGTTATTTTGTATAAGTACCTAATTCCAAAAAATATAAGTCATATTTTAATAAACATAATTTACTTACTTAATTTGTACACAACAGTGTGGTAATTACAATGAAACACATTATTAACTCAAAGTAAAGTAAGGACTGCAGAAGTTGCTCCCAAACTTAATTTACAATCCCCCTCCCAAAAATTGACCCCAACAACCATGACTGGTACAATTCCTTGCATGGATAAAAAAAAAGAACTCAATACTTTAGACAAAGAGTTGCATACACTATTAATAATTTTTGTTTTCATTCGTTTATAAGTATATCACAACTGAATCAACGATAAACCATCCACCCTATATGCGACCCTGAGTTTTCATAGCAGTGTACCATGCAATTATCACAGAACTTTAATTACAAGTGTTTGTGTAAATAAAATTACACAGAAGATCATGTGCAACAAGATTACACCTTAGATAATTTAAAGCTTTCATAGTGATGAAATACAATAAAATATTCTCTGGCTATCTGCTGCATCAGATGATTGAATGGTGAGTAAAGCAACATTTAGAAGACACTGATGGTCCTTGAAACTTTAGCTTACTTGCAATTCAACCACCTGATGTGGCTAGTCCAAGAATATTTTATTGAGAATTAGAAGTATGCAACCCCATCTTTTTTCATGTAAGTTGATAAGTTTTATGTACCTTGATATTAAAGTAAAAAAGCAGTAGTTACTACAGTAAAGACATGAACACACAGTAAGTAACACAGTGTCTGTTTAAAGATGAGACTTGAATTACATAAAACTAACCAGAGTTAACCAAAACCCATGCAACAGTACTTACCATGACAATAACAAAATCCAACCAGCACCAAGCATTTGTAAAGTACTTTCTGAACCCAAGAGCAAGCCATTTGATTAACATCTCAATGAAGAAGATGACGGTGAAGATACGATCCATATAATACAAGATGTCCTGTAAAACGGGTCGCTGGGCAAGTAGTACATCTTCAAGAGCCTGAAACAAGTGGATATCAACTTAATGTTCAACTAAACAGAAAGTATGATACTGTCTTCATGAAACCAAAAATTACAATATTGATGTCAGAAATGTGATAATGATGATCTGTTTAATGTTACAACTGGGGTAGGGTCACCAAAAATAAGCATTAATTTTAAAAAATTCTAATTTGAGATAACCTATGGTTACGTGAAGCAAGTATTTACATTTTCGTGGAATGTATTCTGCTGTGGTATATAATATTAAAACTTACTTCCATACTGCAATAAACCATAACAAAATTTCATAATTTTTGTCAATATATGCTACATATTTCAGTCACACTGACCATCCTCAGACATTTAAATACACAACTTTAAAACCCCCCCAAAAAATGTTTTCTTGAAGCCATAAAACATCCTCACACCACACTGTTCCAAATGAAAAAAAAAAAAAACATGCTTCCAGAACATTGGATTTACATGTACAACAATAATTCAAATTAATAATTACTATTTATATTCACAAAACACAAAATATCATTTTT
>Ga0136643_10019221_pt1 | contig 10321 bp, 5 predicted proteins | sample TergutLab28metaG_FD_96883 | JGI IMG/M metagenome (GOLD analysis project Ga0136643, IMG submission 96883) | Labiotermes labralis P1 segment gut microbial communities from Petit-Saut dam, French Guiana - Lab288 P1 (version 3) (version 3) | ecosystem: Host-associated > Arthropoda: Insects >... | reverse complement strand
TGTGTGGTGTGGTGTGTGTGTGTGAGAGAGAGAGTGTGTGTGTGTGTGTATGTGTGGTGTGTGTGTGAGTGTGTGTGTGTGGTGTGTGTGTACGTGGTGTGTGGTGTGTGTGTGTGAGTGTGTGTGGTGTGTGTGTACATGGCGTGTGTGTGTGTGTGTACGTGGTGTGTGTGTGTGTGTGTGAGTGTGTGTGTAGGTGGTGTGTAAGTGTGTGTATGTGTGGTGTGTGTACTTGGTGTGTGTGTGTGTGTTTTTTAAAGTAATGACAAGTACCTGTGAACCAGAAGCCACTCCAACGCCTCTCTTAAGATGCTGAATAAATAATAAATAAATAAATATTAACTGCAATAAATTGGAATAAAATTTCCCAGCAGTTTCTTTAAATGTGGTGAGTGAAAAAATTAATTAAACTAAAATATATGAGGTTAAATTGCTTCGGCCCTGACTTATGACAAGATGGACCTGCAGAGAGCGAGACTTGTATTACCATCTCAAATTACATCCCTTACACTAGTTTTAACTATGCAACTTACAATTTACCTTCCCAAATCTTACGATTAGTAAGAAAACGCAAACTGAGTTGGGAAGTATAAGTTCTTTCTCGTTTGGTTTGAAATACTTTGTTTTCTTTTATGTCAAGATGGAAATAAATTTGGCGAAAACTTGAGGTCAATAATAAAACTGTAGCCCATGGGAATGACACCGTAAGTAGTGGACGCTGAAAGCACGATCATAAATACGCAGTACAGTAGTTTAAGTTTAAAACTGCTCTTCCATATTAAGGTGACTTCAGTATAATATGATAATCAAGTGACACCTGAGCAGAACGTGTATTTCTTTCGAAATGCCCTAACTTGTTCCACATGAAGAACTGTAACTACTAAAAATTCTCTCATCCACATTTTAAAATTTATTGTCAGTCAAGGTTCAAATGTATGCCGCCAGCAGAGGATTGACATGAATCGAGTCAACGGCCAATTAATTTTACAATTCACAAATTTAACGAAACTTTGAGTCTTGAATTTCTAGATAATTTAGCTTTAAAAAGTGGGCCCGGTAGCTCAGTCGGTATTGCGACTGACTAAAGGCTGCACGGTCCGGGATCGAATCCCGGTGGGGACGAGATTTTCCGCCCGTCCAGACCGGCCCTGGGGCCCACCCAGTCTCCTGTACAATGGGTACCGGTTCTTTCCCGAGGGTAAAGTGCGGCCGGGGCGTGCTGCTGACCACTCACCCCCTTCTAGTGCCGCGGTCATGGAAGAGTAGAGCTATATCTCCATCCACCCTCTGGGCCACACCGGGCCTTTAACGGGATCACTTCACTTATGTATATATAACTTTAACAAACAGTGGAAAATCTGAAGACGTAGTGTGGAAAACTGTGCTAGTGAGCACTTCTCAGGTCCTAGACAACTTCCACGCTCCTAACCGAGAAGTCGGCGTGGTATGTCGCTCCGAGCTTTCTTTCTCGCACAAAACCAAGTGTCATCGCAACTGCCAAAGCGAAAGTACTGTATGGGCGTGCAGGAGTTTCCACACTTCAGTACTGTCATCGCAATGGATGGCTCAATGCCCTCCGACGCATGACTTTGAATTAGACTTTAATATATTTTTGTAAGTAGTATGGGCCACGTGCCTTGTGAGTATGTCTTCGCTGAAAACAAAAATAAAACTACCATTTTACCGCGAAGTACACTATAAGTCGACTTGTAAAAATAAATTGTTCTATCGTTTATGGTTCAGTGATAAATATAAACAGCATTTGCTCTGTAATTTTTAAAATTCATTTTAACCACACAGTTTACTGACTGGCAATAAATTACAAATTTCCTTTAGACACAACAATTTTTCATAAAATATGCTACATGGTTCTCTCATTAAGTCTTTTATTTGTCCAACTAATGCACACAGTTATTACAAAATTGTTAAACTGTTAAAATCGTTTAAAATTATAATAGTTGCTCCAACATGTTTCGGTTTACATAAACCATCATCAGGGAGCTCTCGGTCTGTGCTTCGCTATAGTTACAATGTTGACTTTGGTTACATATCATTATATGAAGTTACCGGTATGTTGGCTGCCTATGCGGCCACAATACCGATAACTGTTTAACAATTTTATAATAATTTGTGTGCATTAGTTGGACAAATAAAGGACTTAATACTGTCAACATGCACGGCGCAGCTAGGAAGATGTTTCTCTCATATTTTGGCCTTCTTCAGGCACTAATATAATTATATAGAAACAAGATGTATATGCATTAAAATGTATTTTGTAATCTGTAAGAAAATATTTAACGTGCATCCACCTTGATTTTAGAAGTTGTGACGCTAGTGCCTGAAGGTGGCCAAAATATGGCTGAAACATGCAGCATGTAGGCCTATTACTGAATGCAATAAAGTTGTTTTTTTGATGAAAATTTGTTATTTACAATCAGTGAATTTTAGCACAACGGGATGAATTACATCAAAATAAACATTTTATTTGCTTGCTTCATGTGATTTTTAGACTATACAGAGGTTTTTTTTTATTTCAGTATTTAACCAACTTGATGCACAAAATTTTTGTTTTACAATAGATTTATTTCATGCATCTACATGTTTCGAGCACCATGTGCTCATTATCAGGAGGTATAATACAATTTTTACCTCCTGATGATTTGCACATGGTGCTCGAAGCATGTAGATGCATGAAATAAAATTATTGTAAAACAAAAATTTTGTGCATCTAGTTGGTTAATTACTAAGATAAATATACTGAGATGCACGGTCAGCAAAACATAAAAAAATATACAGAGGTTATTTCCACAAACCTCATTTATTGACCGGTACGAGTATTTACGGGATGGAGCGAGTTTTTATATGTAAGCTCTATTTAGAAAAATTTTGGATTTCAAAATTTAGTATCTTGTTTGTACACTTAGGCCTTCTTGTTATTGAACAAATTAGGCTTACAAAATCGAAAACTTTCAATGCGACTGAATTCAGGGAAACTTTCTGAAGCTAGCAGCTACATCATGTGGTTGAATGGCGTGTAACCAACCTTTACAGAAACATAGAGAGATACGGTTCTTGAAACGTTGGTTCATTCACCATTTAACCACTTGATGCAGTTGCTAACCGACGAAGTTTCATTGGAAAAAAACTCTGATATTAAATTCTGGACTTTTCTTTTTGTACCACCAGAATTGGCAAACACAATTCTTGAGTCTGTGATGTCAAATAAAACTTTGTATAGACCTACAATAACGTTACATCTTACACACAATTAACGTCACATGCTTGATTTAAAATTATGGGTCTAATACTGTCTTTCCACTGAAAAACTTGTAAAGTTATGAGAAGATTTACACTGTTGCAAGAACAATGTTTTTGGAAATGCTTTTTTTATTCCGTAGGCTAAGAAACGATGGAATTAATCTGGATTTTGTGAAATATGTTACCACGGAGTTTAAATTGGATTACAGAAAGTGTTCTACACAGGTGTTATCACTATAAAACAAGCTATGTATTAGACAAGATGGAGGACTGAAGAGAAAATTTTCTATCGTCGCGTATTAGATGTTCCATCTGTATTCTTTGTTTATTCAGCGTAATTGCAACTCTAAATCAGGACCGTCGAAACTTGCGGTAGGCTGTTTTAAAACCCAGGACACTGAATTAAGGCTAAATGTCAAGTTTGTGCCGGTCAAAATAGGCTACATGTATGTGAAACTGTCCATGGCTGAGACTCCATTAATTTTTAATTAATTTTTCTTATTTCCATGAAGATAAATCTGTTGCTTCTGGCATCTTGTTGTTCAACTGAAATATGAACTTACAGAAATGATATCAGCGACGGACGTGTAAGTAATTTTGTATGATAATGTATGAGGTTGAAATCGTTGAAAGCCGCGAATCACATCCAGACATGGTACTGCTTACCGTGGTCACTGTGCGTCCCGGCGTCTGCGGCTCAAGCAAATAGTACACAGTTCATGGCGGTCAGGGCCGCTCCGCGTCGTGCTTACCGTGGTCTGGGTTGGGCTGCAGGGTGTACTGGTATGTGTAAGACTCTGCTGCAGACGGCGCTGCACTGGGTGGGGTCATGGAGCCGTGTTGTTCAGGTATCGGGCTCAGAGGCGGTTTCATGCACCCGTTGTCTCCCGTGGGAAAGGTGACATGCGGACTTCCCCAGCCGGTAACCTCGCGATTCGAGGAACATTGCTGGTACATGCTCGGAGATGGTGCTGTGCTGTAGTCGTATCCATAATGGTGCCCCATGCTCTGCTGGGCCGCGTTGTACGAACAAGTAGATTGGTAATCCTGGCCCTGGGGACCTCCTAACCCTTGCTGATGCAGTGGATCGTAGTGGCCTGGCTGTGACGACACGGGGCCCAGCATTGACCCGGCTGCCCCAGGGTTCCCGAAGTACGCGGCTGCCGGATGGTGGGGGTGGTATTGGGGCTTAAGTGCCTGGCACTTGCGCCGAAATCCGCGAGGCCTCCTCCTGAAGGAGCCTTCCTCAAACATAAACTCGGAAGCGGGGTCAATTGTCCAGTAATGTCCTTTTCCAGGACGACCGAGTCCCTTCGGCAGTTTAATGAAGCACTCGTTGAGGGAAAGGTTGTGGCGGACCGAGTTCTTCCAGCCCTGGTAAGAACCTCGGAAGAAAGGGAAACGCTGTTGCAGGAAGGTGTAAATCTCGCTGAGGGTGAGCCTCTTGGCTGGAGAACTCTGGATTGCCATGACAATGAGGGCGATGTAGGAATATGGTGGCTTCTCCTGACGCCGTACGCCGGGGTTGCCCTTCTTGGTGACAGCCGCTGGCACTGAGGAGTTCTCGGTAGTCTTGTCCTGCTCTGGCGCCACTGCCACCGGGTCCTGCTGCTGAGGCATGCTATTCGCAGTGTCCAGACCCAGCACCGAGCCGCCATGGTCAGTACTGCTGCTCAGGATCACACTGTGTTGGTGCTGATGTAGGTGTAGGTGGTGAAGGTGCTGCTGAATGTTGATGGTCTGCTGCACCACTGACTGGTGCTGCTGGTGCAACTGAGACTCCACTAGTGATTCCTCACTCTTCATCATATTGTATATCACACAAGTAACTAAACGTTGCCACAAACTCGATAAACATTTACGTTGCAGCTTTAGTCCCTTCTTCTTGTTGGTGGTTAAGCCTTGTCCAAACAAGCCGACTTCCTCGCGTCTGAAGTTAGCTTATAGTCCCCACAGTTTACTACAAACACTCGAGGTCGATGTGTGTATACACATCCGATACGTTGCAGCCAGTACGTTCATCTCACGCGCGCATATACAAACACTCTCTCACACACACACACACACACACACATACACACACACACCGTGATAAGACTGTAGCAGTGTTGGATTCGCAGTTCTCAGCCGAAACTGCAAGGGATTCCTTCACCACAGCGCTGTAAACTGAGCACTGAGAAAAGTTAACCATACCATCTTCTCCACATTCTTTTCTTCAGATGAAAAGAAAGAAAGAAAGAAAAAAAAAAGGAAACAAACCCACGGATGCCCTCCAAACATCCGCGGCGTGAGAATCACAGGGCGGGATGAGAGGAAGGGCTAATGATGTTGCGCGAACAGATAGCGGAGGGGCGGAGATGTGGGCGGAGATACGTCGACTTAGGCGGGCGTCAGGCTCGCTAAAGGGGAACAGGATTTAACTGCGTGCATGTGGGTACGAGCAGGGGCCCTGTATGCTAAGGGCATTCCGCTTCCTCCTGTGGCAATACATTTTAAATGGAGTAGTTCAACCATCAGGGACACATTCATTTTCGCTCAGTAAGACCGCCCCCAAACGGTAATGCCCCGTTTAATGAGGACGACAATTAAAAGCGATGCACCACACCTGGAATACCGTTGATACATTCATTCAACTCTTGAAAGTTCTTGACCATCATTTTCAGTTCAAGATTTGGAGCAGGCTGTGCTATGTGCCAAGTGCCGCAAAATCGAATTTGTTCAGTAAATCTTTGTTGTCTACCGAAAATGTATTGACGAAAAGTGCTGGGAATTTGAATAACCTGTTCGTATAATCAGATATATAAGAGTAAACGTATCATCGTTCTGGAACTGTAGCATGCAGTTTTGTTTCAACAAATAAGCGCTTTAAAAAAAAAAGTTTTATTTGAAGATTTTGCAAATTGTTGTCACATTCCGGTATTATTCTGTTCGTTCGCACAGTTTTAGTGTCTGTAAACTCAGTGGACTTGCAGCTTAATTTCACAGTGCACTAGGAAATCATGAGTTATGTCCAGTCTTGTTTCGTTGCCTGCCATTACCAAGAAAGTAATTTTAAACAAATCGGACAGTACTGAAAATACCACGAAGTCAGGAAGTGTGTATAAACATGAAGAGCAGGACGTTTATTATAAAGAGTAGATGTAGCTAATATCCGAGCTGATGTAGCTTCACCTTCCCATATAATAATAATAATTTACTGTAATTTAGTTGTTACCCGGTGGCAGTGGTTATTTTACATGTATACAAAACATGAAATTGGTTACTACTGAATTTAAGTCGGGAGGGCTACATGAGAAGCAGGTAGTGGCAACTTGGAATCTTGGGAACCATCTCAGCATTTGCTTTTAGACACAGGGAAAACAAGAAAAACCTGTGTCGAGATGGCCGGTCGCAGGACCTTCCGAATACTGATTTCTAGCGAGCAGTCTGGCATCTAAAGTAAAAAAAACAGCAATGCACACATAATCACAAATATGACGTCCTTCAGTAAATAAGACGTGAAAACTGATAGGTTATGCATATGTAATGGACACCAGTAGGCGACACGACATTCCTAATTCAACGTGTAGACACACCTGTATCTGATTTCGCCTGTTGTAACCAGCTAGTTCTTTTATGACTACAAATGATAATACTGGCTTTATCTGACGGACTAATAATCTTCAGCAAGGTGGTAAATGCAGGCACAAAGTAACATTTTGGCGCCTTCGGATCTTTGCCCATATTTTCGTCCTAATTATCCGTGATGCAAAGTGCACCTTTACTACAAAGTTTTATTTCTCTGTGTGGTATCATCTTAATTACCCGGTAGGCAAGTCGAAAGTCCTTTCCTTCATATTACGTTCGATTACATATATCCTGCCTCTCTTTACCAGGTTTATCGTAATTATCAAGTGAGCGGCACGATTTTCGGTAAAAAATATGTATTTAACATGAATTGAGTGTTTTGATTTCCTTTACAACTTTTAGCTGAAACTTTTTCCATGTAAGACGAATTCAGAAAGTTAACATAAATTATCCAAAATTAAATGTTAATAAAACTCCAACCAGATGCAACAGCATGCAGATATTTATTCACTGCAAAGTAACTCTATATGTTTCGGGTGTCACAGCACCCATTATCAGGAGTACTAAAAACTGTAACCGCAACCTCCGGTACAGGTCATAATAATACAGATACAGATACAGAAAAATGAATTTTTCTGTATCTGTTTTTGTTTTGTGTTGGTTTTGTTAGATTCCTGTTTTTGTTGTTGTTTTGCTAATAAGGCCCGTATGTAGAGATCTCTACACCACGTGCGCGTGCATGCTTATAGTAAGATCTTAAGTTCCCATAAGACAACTTGAAGATGGCCAGTACTGCAGTACCGATCAGGCCACGCTGGAGGGAACTAGCTGTACCAGTATTATGACCTGTACCGGAGGTTGCGGTTACAGTTTTTAGTACTACTGATGATGGGTGCTGTGACAGCCGAAACATGTAGAGTGACTTTGCAGTAAATAAATATCTGCATAGTGTTGCATCTGGTTGGATTTTTATTAACATTGAATTGCGATGCACGGAACCATGAGTTTAAAAAAAATAAAGTACATTGCCTCTCTTCTGTCGTGTCCTGAACGTGTAGGAACAGAATTTTACGAAGGTGAACTTTATCTTGAAGGTAAATAAAACTGGCAGGATGATTCGGATGGATGATCGCACTGAGTAAGAGGGCATCACGTTGATCAGGCTACGAAATACACAAACGTAGGCCGATGTTCCTACCGGAATTACGTCGCGTTGCTAATATTCGAGTTATACAAGAGCATGTGTGACACATATTGATCGCTTTTTCAGGGACATGGGAATTTAACTGGCAAAGAAGGTGCAGATTAAATTCAGGCTACGTTCTATTCCACATCACTAAATAGTACTCTCTCAAAGTCCCTCATTCCTTAACACTCGCACTTCCGAGATTTTGCGCTTGAATACAACGTGCTACATGATCACAAACCTCGTATCAGACTGTCTTTCCACATGTCGTATAAAAGTAGCCAAGGGCTTATAATTTTGTGCGTAGCACTTTCCATGTTATCAGAATAATTCTTGACTATTCCGGGATGTTAGGCTGCATAGGTTGGTAGTTAGTTACCAGCGTTTCGGGGCAACATATGTCTCGTCTCCAAGAGTCAAGTAATCGAAAACCCTTGAAGATGGAAGGGTTGTTTTTCCAGAAACGTCGTTAAATAAGACCAACGTATGCCTCAGAACACTCTAGAAGAGCGAAGACCTCAGCTACACTGCCGAGAGAGCCCGAAATTTCGCTTAGCAGAGTAATTCTGTTTCTTGGTTCTGTACAACGCCACATACTGTTTTGATGTTTTGCTGACCGTGCATCTCAGTATAATCTTAGCAACTGACCAACTTAATGCACAAATTCTTGTTTTATAATAAGTTTATTATATTCCTCTACATGTTTCAAACAATATGTGCTCATCATCAGGCGGTCAAATTGTATTATACAGCATCTGGTATCATCACACTCTGTAAGTGGCCACCTACAGGTGTGATTTTTGACTTCCTGATGATGAGCACAATAGCGTTCGAAACATGTAGAGGAATACAATAAACTTATTATAAAACAAGAATTTGTGCATTAAGTTGGTCAATTACTAAGACCACATACTGTCCTTCGCGAATTATTTAGTATATTTGTTACTTCGTTAAATTTAAGCATTACTAGCGGCTACACAGTCAAAATTACATGCGCAGTGAATTTTGGTGCAACTTAAATTAGACAAGTAGTCGATATCGTTCAGTTTACAATCTTAAGCCTTTCTTTCTCCTGTCTAGAGATCCCTTTGACGCCTAACGACCCATATAAGGGTCGTACCGCACCGCTAACCTCTAAACGTTGCATTCTATATATTTAATCAACAAATATAGGTAATGAATATTTTAAACATGGTATATACTCTCCTTTTTTCTCTTCAAAATGCAGTTTGTTTCATAATTCTAACATATTTGTTTCCTGTATTATTCACATTTTATATACACGGTGTGCTAAAATTTAAAAAAAATTATTTTTTAAATTTTAGCACACCCTGTGTATAAAATGTGAATAATACAGGAACCAAATACTTTAGAATTATGAAACAAACTGCATTTTGAAGAGAAAAAAGGAGAGTATATACCATGTTTAAAATATTCAATACCTATATTTGTTGAATAAATATATAAAATGCAAAGTTTAGAGAGCTAGTGTAAGTCAGTAGGCCTACAGGCGTAAGTTACTGTTTTCATTCACACACGACCGGCCACAAGACATACAGAAGCTGATTAAAAAACTGAAGCTTATATTTGAAGGCCTATTTATCTCTAACCATTACAGTGCAAACAGCTCGCCTGATAAAGGCCATGTCTACTTCTAGATATATATTAAATACCATCATTCATATGAAAACAGGCATCTGTCCTGATATGTAATTTGTATACAACATGGCAAAAAAATCCAGAAGACAGACATTATTTCGGAAGATCTTTTTCTGCGAGTCTAAAAAATTTATAATAGCCTATAGACACCCTTGAATTTTTAGGTTTTCTTAGCTGTTTATGTAATATTTCCGTTTTTCTAAGATATGACACCGTGTGACAGGTCAATCAGTACCAAGTGTTTCAAGGTAACGTTATGACCCCTACTTTAAGGGTTAAGGGTCAACATGTCCAGGAAGATTTTTTTTTTGTTATTGCGATCTTACGATACATTCTTTGTAAATAACAAACTTGACGTACAATTCTTTTTCTTATATTCGTTTATTCCAATTCTCTACATGTTTCGAGCAACCAAGTGCTCATCATCAAGAGAGTCAGTTGTATCAATACGACGTCTGGTATATGTCACTCTATGTAGGTGACCGTGTGGTATGCCGGTATGGATGGATTTCCATCCAAACCGACCGTATTGCCGAGGCCGAGGTCGTATAGATACAACTGACTCTCCTGATGATGAGCACTTGGTTGCTCGAAACATGTAGAGAATTGGAATAAACAAATATAAGAAAAAGAATTGTACGTCAAGTTGGT
>Ga0136643_10019219_pt1 | contig 10321 bp, 5 predicted proteins | sample TergutLab28metaG_FD_96883 | JGI IMG/M metagenome (GOLD analysis project Ga0136643, IMG submission 96883) | Labiotermes labralis P1 segment gut microbial communities from Petit-Saut dam, French Guiana - Lab288 P1 (version 3) (version 3) | ecosystem: Host-associated > Arthropoda: Insects >... | reverse complement strand
CCTATCACACGCCACTCAAGATCTGGGACAGCGCACCCACACCGTTGCTCGCTATAATAAGCACCACAGAGCGCCGCGTTCAACCCACGGACATCTGGATGACATCGAACATCTACCTCACAAGGACGCCACATCACCCAATCAGTGAGTTCGAGGTCCCTAAAAATGAGGGCACACACCATCCACATACGATAAAAGGCCTCTGATACATCGTGAGGTCCCCAATCCACGACCATAACATCATGGCACTTCCATAAGGTACATTAACACCAGTCACATGTATACAACATAAATCCACGTGTTCACCACAATTATATATTCTTCACCTGTATTTTTACATATATTTTATAACTAACTTACTCTAATACCACGGGATCCCGTAGGTAACTTCTTCAGAAGTACCTTGTATGTTTCAAATTTTATAATCCTGAGGATGACCCCAAGGGGTTGAAACATGTAGCTACATTAATTGTATTTAACTTAACTTTACATCACATTGTTGTGTAAGACGGACAATAAACAACATTGTTACTTTAGCACAACGGGATGGATAACCCACAATTTAGACTGGTAGTTTGTTAAGTGGTACTGATCCAAGCTGTTATTTTTGTGTGTGTGTGTGTCGATCTTTGACCATCATGTTCAGAAAACAGTTGTTTCTTACATTGCCTACTGGTCTCGTATTCAGGGTCTCCACTCTCTTCATTTTGATTAGGCTGTTTTTTATAGTGTGAACAGACTGAAAAAATGAAAACTTGCCTGGAGACCGTTCCAACAATTCTGCTTAACACTTCTCTATGTGATTGGAAGTACACAGAACAGCCGCAAATATGTATAAAACAAGGATGCATAACGGTACTGTTTGATAATCGTGATCTTGAATTGTGCAGAATTAGGGCTTACTGTTGTTTCGTAAACCCTCTAAGTTCAGCTGCTCTTTCCAGCATTTCATCTTTTATATAAAGGCTGGTAAAAGATTGCCTGCTGCGCTGTGTGTACATAGGCCACATCGTGCAATTTTTTTTTTGTCAGTCTTGGGTTTCGCCGATATTTAAAATGTTTCGCTGCTGGTGTAGTCCAGGGGCGTCCACGTTCTTCAGCAGGGAGTCGAATGGTCATAAATTTTTATGTATGCAGGCCACATTTCTCTCATATAACATTGATGGCAAATTTAAAAAAAGTTGATTTAGTGACAAATTGTAGTTCTAATACAATGACACTGGGTGGCAGTGATTAGATAACGGTATCTGCGGAGACTGGGCTATGCACATACATATATTTTAGCTAAGAGTCTCAGACGGACCAGATACCGTTATCAGAAGGGCCCCATTTGGACTTCATGTCACATGTTGTAATCCTGGAGTCTATTCTTATATTAATGATTTAGTCCTGTAAAACCCCAAAAATTTGTACTGGAAAATTATATTCACCTGTAAGTTACGGCAATTTCTTACGTGTATTATTTAACAGCGATGTGAGTTGCTAAGTTTATGTACCTATGGGGCAATTATGGAATGATACTGACAGGAAAAAAAACCGAAGTATTTAAAAAAAGCACAACTCCAAATAACACTTTTTCTACCATAAACCCACATGAATTGGCGTGGGATTGAACCCTAGTCTCCACGGTTAAACGGCTGGACATTATTAAAAAGGATCTTTGAGTACTAATACGTGAGGCTGGGGACTGGATTCAAGACACCTCGGAGGGGTCCAAGTGATCTCATCCGAACACTATAATGGCACTTCTGATCCCATAAATGACCGTGAATTCTAACCAGTTTCCCCCCCCCCCCTCAGCTTCCCCGTAAATGACCCTGTTCATTCGAATGAGTGGATTAAAACGCCAAGCTGTCCCTACACATGCCTTGAACGCATGCAGGAGTAGATGAAGTATAACTCCGATCATTCTTCACTTCGGCAGTGTATTGATATGATCATCCTCACGCCCTTTGGATTTACTCTCAAGGAATATGCCCGCTTACGCATTGGATTGATTGTTTTATATTCCAGAAAGCTGATTGGACATTTTGGAGAAGATGACAGTCTTTTGTCCTGTCTGGATTCGAAACCCTGACCGTCCGTCCCATGCCCTAGTACATATGTCGGCAGGAAATCAACTCGTAATCGCTAGATACTTTCGTTGCTACTTGGGTTGTAGTGAAGAACATGGTAGGATGTGTTGTAAGCTCGTTTCAACAGGCGTTGTGATTGCGTCTAGGGTCCTTTGTTTCTAACATATTTCCTTACAATTGAATGATCTTAAAGGTATGTAATTGAGTTGACTTAGAGAGAGAAGCCGCTTCTAGTTTCCTTCTATCATTATTCCGCAGTCTTTTATTGCTCTGAATCCTCTGCACGGAGGGACGGATCTTGGATTGCTGTACGAATGATTTGAAAATGCCATTTAACATAAATCCCCCTATTTGTATATCTGAATCTACTTTATTGCCTTTGTATGTAAAGAAGCTTGGAAATGAGATTAAAGTCAGTCTGCAGCTGTAATTGAGCTCGTTTATGTAGACTACAATTCATTTATATACATATATATTGTTGAGGATTTAAGGCTTTCACAGTGGTTTGTTTATTCTTGGATCTTAAGACAGTGCGTTTATTGATGTAGAAGATAGTTTCTCTATTCGAAGGAAACTTTAGAAAAATCAATATTTAAGCGAAATTTTAGGTTATATTGCATTCTTGTGGATCCTTTATTAAAATAGTTTTCCACGTCTGGGATTTTCTTGAAAATTCATGTCTTGCAATATAGTTGTGCGCTACAAAGACTACAGTCTTGGTTGCAATCAGTGAACAGTTATGGGCACTTCGTTTGGACAGCAATGTGCCTTTTCGGCTTCATCTCGCCTTCCAGTTGAAGGACCTTCCTGAAAATTCATACATTGCAATCTGCACGCATGCGCTAGAAACGATGAAAGTTTGGTTGTGATAGGTCAGTAGCACATTACTTGAAGTGCACGCGGCGACGCAGTTGGTTGAGGCACTGCGCCAAATGCCGGAAGGTTGCCGGTTCAATACCCGGTAGTTCACTGGAAGTTTTAATTGACATAAACCTTCCGGCCGCACTATGGTTCTGGGGTCGACTCAGCCTCTAACAGAAATGAGTACCAGGAATATTTCCGGGGGGTAAAAGAGGCTGGTGCTTAGGTCTGACAACCTTACCATTCTCATGGGCCGACTGTCGTGAAATCTGGGAGCCTCAAACTTCTGGAACACTCAGGGTCTGTCCAGGGCTGTACAGGGCTTGCTTTACTTTTACTTGCAGTCAAAAGCTATGCTTTTTACCTTAGGGAATCTGAATGTCCGTCCTTCCTCCTGCATGAAATGAATATACCCTGAACCGAATTTAGTAATATTTTGTATTGTTGACTCTTACCACAATGAAGAAGAAGTGTGTGGGATTCGATTTGCAAGTGTAGCGTCGTGACATCTCAATGTTGGCACTATATGAACTTGACTGGTCGGTTTCATGTCCCTTTCGCTTTACCCCGAAACGACCCCTCACTTTCCGCATCACCCAGAAGGATGGGTGGGTCCTAGATCGAGTCCGGAAGCCATGGAGATGAGGAAACCAAATTCACTGATTGTACCAGCAGTCGAATTCCAATCTCTGTCTCATTCAGCTCCTAACCCAATTACTAATGAACTGCTATATAAATGAAGAGCATAGAGACGTAAATACCTTGCGAAATTTGAGGTTTTCTCAGCCATGTGGTTAAAGCTTCAAGTTTCTTGGTGTGTGCCAGTGTGTCGACTGGCAAATAGTCATAAACGTTTCGGAGAGCCTTGCTTTCAAATTCAGGAAAGAGGAAGTAGCTAGCAAGCTTCACCGAATCGTCGACAAATCTTTACCATTAGATAACAGATTGTATGATACTGGATTTTTAGCTTCACACATACTTCTTCAGTAGATTAGAATTTTTTTTTTATTTTCACCCTAATTGAAGAGGTGGTTCAAGGATTTCTGAAATTGAAGGCTGGGCAGAAGATATAAATTGCTAGGAAGTAACAGGACGGTAGAGACAATTATACTTTTATATTATATTATATATGATTGTAATAAATATAATATACTTAGTCGTAGAGGGTAGATGCTAAAATGTAACTTGGTGGTATAGTCTGTAATAAAGTTTCCAGGGTAGACTCTAGTAGAGTACTCTTGTAAACACGGCAACCAATCATTCTTGTTAATCAAGGCCGTGGGAGTTTCGTCCATCCGGGTGGCCCTTAACATGTGTGCTCCAGGCAGCTGGTTAGGGAGTTACACAACGTGATCACAGATGTATAAATTCATGGCTCGACAGACTTAGTCGGCTTGTTCTCCTCATAATTGAGGTTTCGATAACATAGCCACACCGTATTCGGTAGGACTCCTCTGGACGAGTGATCGGCCCGTCGCAGAGACCTCTACCTGAAAACACACAACACTCAAGAAGATACATATATCCATGCCCTCGCCGAGATTGAACCCGCAATCTCAGCAAGTGAACGACCACAGACCTACGTCTTAGACAGCGCGACCGCTGGGATCGCCGTCAAACACTCTTCCTGCCACGATTTTTTTTTTTTTTGGAAAGTGGCTTGCGTAGCGTAGTCGGTAAAATGAATAGGCCCCTGGCAAGTGAACCAATGAATCTTGGTTCGATTCGTGACAGCAGCAAGAGATTCAGATCATCTTAAAAGCTTTAAGACCGGCCGTAGGGCCAAGTCAGCTGCCTATCCAAATGTTTAATGGGGGAATAATTGCTGTGCGTTACAGGGTCCGGCAAGCAGAGCACTAAAGCATTAACTACATAATCCGTAGCGAAGTGTGTGTCTGTGGTTGTGGCTTATTTTTTTTCGTATTTTTTCTGTTTTGTTTTGTTTTGGATAACGAAATAAGCATTTTATTGAGGCGAGACTGCTGTGTAATTCCAAGGCACACAACTCTTCGTCTAATTCCTAGGAAGGGCATTACTGTTAATGACGTAACAGAAGGGGTGACGAAATACCACTAGTTAACCCTCGTCAAAGAAGGTCCTTAGGGTTTTATGCGATCCTGTTTTTGAAAAATGAACGAAGAAACTTGTAGAGTCACAGCAGCTGGAATAAAAAAAAACCTGTCTCTTGTGGACGTCATAGCAACGCAGTGTGGTGAAACTTCCAACAAAAGAACATCGAAATCTACCCGACAAGAAGGGAAAATCAAAGGAAAGAAAAACAGAAAAACTTTTTTAGCTTCGGCATCATTATAGCAGTACAAAATTCGATTTGTGCGTCACAGAGGAGTGCAATCAACCAGCTTCTCTTTGTACTTTATTTTAAGCGAACATGTATGGGTGTAATGCGTGTGTGTGTGTGTGTTTGTGTATAATTGTTGTAACATTGTAAATGTAAATATCACCGAAATCCAAAATAGGTTTCTTCTTGCGTGATTTCAGACTTCCTTCGCCGTTTAAATGAGCTCTTCGCTCTTCCGGGATGTTACTCAGCGTTCATTAATGGATAGTCAGCGACCTTTCGGGACAGCCTCTCAATCCCATATTCAAGGGTCAAGCAGTCCAAGAAAACTGCTTTACCCCTAGTGTTGGGTCGGTTAGGCTGTCCCGAAACGTCGGTGACTAACGATCAACGCTGCGTAACATCCCAGAAGAGCGAATCTCTCAAGTTTTAATTTGCGGGTTCTCCATTTAAATTCGTTGTTTCCTGTACGTGCAATGAAGACTAATGTGTGTTCTTTAAATTTACGTGCGTTAATACATTTGGGTACTTGAGGAAGAACAAGATAACTGTCGAAGTATTCGGCGTGTGGCATGGAGATCCGCCTTAGTACACCAGTGTAGTCCGACGCTCTACGACTTCAGACGGGGCTCTGCTTCGACGGCCAGGTCGTGAGTCAACGTCGTTAGTAAGTCGGAAGTGCTGTATACAATAATGTCAGTTTGCCACTAAGTAAACTAGTAAGATGAACCACGCGTCAGATATCCAAATACACTGCTGTGTACAGCATCGCAGATAACTGACGAAAACAGAAGCACAGAGGACAGACTCTGCATCGGCTGGGCGTTGCATCGACCAGTTGCGTGGCTAACCGAGTGTATCATGGTCGTACAAATGAGTGCTCGTACGTTAGGGAGCTTCGGTAATACAGTAATATGTATTTGGGCCTAAGAACAAATAACACGCAGCTGGAAAAATTGCATAATGAGGAGCTTCATGATTTCTACTTCTCACCAAATGTTATTAGAGAGATCAAATCAAAGAGTATGAGACGGTTGAGTCGTATGGCACGCATAGGGAGAAGAGAAATACATACTCAGTTTTGGTGGTTAAAATGACAGGAATATACCACTTGGAAGACATAAGCATAGATGAGAGTATAATATTAAAATGGGTCTTAAGGGAATAGGAAGGGCTGGCGTGAACTGGATTGAAACAGCTCTGGATGGGTGCACGTGGCAGGATGTTATTCACACATTAATTAAACTTCAGGTTCCACGAAATTCGGAGAATTGCTTGAAAAGGAGGAGGAGCTGTCAGCATTTCGAGAAGGACTTCGTTGTGTGGAATATGCTGTGTGCGTGTGCGTGTGTGTGTGTGTGTGGCGTGTGCGTGTGGTGTGTGTGTGTGCGTGCGCACGAAGGGACAATTTCCTGCATTTTTAATTGTCTAAGCCTTTTGCTGTGGAAATTGAAAGTTCATTATATTTTTGTCACTTTACTCAGTTCTGAGCCAGCTCAATCCAGTCTACGTGCTCATGTTTAGTTTATTTAGGGCTAATTCCAATATTATTAACCCAGTTACGTCTAGTTCTCCCGAGTAGCCTCTTCCCTTCTTGTTTCCCGATTAGTAATATTCGCAGAAGTGCTCTTTTCTGTTTTCTCAACCCTCTTCTGAGTTTTCTCTGTTAGGTCCAGGTTATTGTTTTCAATGAAGTATTCTCAGGCAGCCTCAAATTTTGTCCTTTCTTTAAGACTAGGGTACAAGCTTAACAGTCATGTACAATATTGCTAAATTTGTGACACCGTGTTACTCTAATTTAATCTTTAATTTCTTGGATAGAGATTGTAACTTAACACGTAACGAGTTGAATATCCTTTACTCTTAACAGAAATGCGTACAATTTCCGAAGAATTTATACACAGGAGAGATCTGAACACATACTTGCTTTCATTTACTAGTATAACTTACTAGTGCTTAATATAATTTTTGTGTATTTCATGTCTTAGTTTTCCTTCTATAAATTATAATCATTGCAGTATAAATAATTAGTAATTCCGGAGAAAAGAGAGGAATTACACAGTTCTTTTCGTCCTGACCATTTTACACGGATACGTTTGTATACTCTGCAAGAGCCTACCATTTTACTCCGATATGTTTGCATACTTTGCAAGCCTACCGAATGAAGAAGCTCTGCACCAGGGTTTCAGTGCGCTGTGCGGGTTTACACATTTTGGGTATGCAGCGTGTTTGCTTGGAGCGGCTGCTACGTGAGTCTGTGCTTGGACACACAGCACTTTCTGTGTTCCAGTGATTGAAGACTGGTGAGCAGCGGAAAAAGTTGGCTACTTTGGTGCGATCAGTAGCGGAGTTTCCGAAGTGCCACCCCCCCCCCCCCCCACTCCACACTCCTATCACATCTCAGGCATCATCACAATATTTCAGCCCCTCAGGAATAAGAGTGTAACCATATGTCAAAAATTGTGCTTGTAATTTTGTGCTAAAGGGACTTAGTACGTAATATTTTCATTGTCTATATCGTGTTTCTTTGCTCGCTTAAAACTTCTGGTTTCTCCAATAAGAACATTCGTCTTTAACAAGGCCCGCAATGTGACTTTATTTTATACCTCCGGGTATCGTGAGGAATACCGACACCAGGAATTTGCCTCGTTATGGGAAGTCTGTATCACATTAATCGCCAGCCGAATTCTCTTCTGTACTCTCTGTAAGACGGTGATAACATTGTAGTAAATGTGACTACGTTAAGATGATAGTATTCTATAGCTAATGGCCTTTTCAGGAATAAATTGATTTTACATACAAGTGGTGTGTTTCATTAAATATAAGCATACGGTAAGTTTATCCGTCCTACGTTAATACGGTATTGTGTAAGAAAATAGATTCCACAGAGAATAGAAATGTATCATTCAGAAGGTGCCTACTAATAATCGGGGATCCTCATTCTACTGTTTTAAATTATTTATATGTACTGACTAAGCGACGAGGTTGGAAGGCCCAGATTCTTGGTTTTATTCCAGGCAGAGGCAGTGGGATCTTCTTTTCCTCATACAGCCAGATAGACTCAGAGACCCACTCAGGCTCTTATTCAATCACTACGGGGGTTTTATCACCGAGGGTAAAGCGGCCATATAGCGAACCTTATCACTAATCTCCATTTAGTGTAGTTAAGAATAAATGGAATTATCCCTCACTTTTCCCCATTTGTTTTCGTGGTATGGATAGGGACTTTGTCTTTATCATCTACTTTCTTGTGGTGGCTTTTGAAAATTCACTGTTCGCCTAAATTAACGCCAATTTGAATCTGTTTCTTGAGTTCTTAAACCTTAAAACGTATTACGTCTTTATTTATGTTCGGAATCAAGAAGTTCTGCGTCGACAAAGGGCCTGTCGCCGATATATTTACGCTGTTGTGATATCGATTTAGTTGGCCTGTATGTTGTCACGTTTTTGGGTTCGTAGTAGCTTTTGAATCGTTTATCTCATTTTGTTCTCCCTTTCTTGTGTTCTGAGGTCACACGAATTCGACTGAGGTGAGGACTTTGAAACAATGAGACTGAGGAATTAGTGAAATGTGTCAAACATTTACGTCGGCCATGCTGATTTTGTGTGTAGCTAGAGAAAACAACATTTTTTAGAACCTTCTGTTTATTTAGATAGTAAATAAGCATATAGAATTTTTCTAATTCTCGATAATGATTTCAGAGTATTTTTTATCTCAGTGATTAACCAATTTGATGCACAAAAATTTTTGTTTTACAATAAGTTTATTTCATGCCTCTACATGTCTCGAGCACATGTGCTCATCATCAGGAGGTCAAAATTGCATTATACAGCCTCTGGTATCATTACACCTGTAGGTGGCCGTCTCATGCACGAGACGGCTGCCTATAGGTGTGATGATACCAGAGGCTGTATAATGCAATTTTGATTTCCTGATGATGAGCACATGTGCACGAGACATGTAGAGGCATGAAATAAACTTATTGTAAAACAAAAATTTTGTGCATCAAGTTGGTTAATCACTGAGATAAATATACTGAGATACACGGTCAGCAAAATGTTAAAGATCTCAGAGTAGTTTAAGAAACAACCGAAGAACTTGTCACCGGCCAGGGCCTGTAGTTCAAGTCTCGGCAGAAGATGAGAAGGCAAATTGGTCGTCCGGCAATTAGTCAGTTTGAACTGAAAAGGAAGAAACGTTCTTTATTCAGTTTTAGAATGCACGGAGGGGTTTAGCAGTTCAAACCTCTAATTGCTCTCCGCACTTAAACCTATCAGATTACGACAATTGTTAGAGGCCTAACACACCTCATTTCCATAAAAGGCTTGAATTATCTTCCCTGTAAAGCTGTAGGCAGTCGTAATCAGGCGTTCCTTTGTTGAAAACTATATTTTTCGAATGGGCTTTCCTGCAGGATACCTGTTTTCTTGACAAAGGGGAGAAATTCCAGAGCGGGTAACTAAAATGTTATACTTCAGACACGAAAGAGGTACGGGAACGAGCAGAGCGGAGAACAGATTGTAACAGCAATTTCGTCTTGATGAAATCTTTAAGATTACATGTTCGTAAGTTCTCAATAAATTAAGTATCTAGTTTCCAAGCATTCTATTAATATATCTATAAAAAATGCACTCTTTATTAAACTTGACAAAGTTTTAAAATTTACATTGAAAATCAATTTCACTTGCTCCTACATGTTTCGGTCTACGACCATCATCAGGGAGCCTTCACTAGAGCCTAGCTGACGTTATCTTTAGGTTAAGATTCGGTAGAAACTACTTCGTTATATGTTATGCGGTGGTGTGGCAGCATGTCATGTGTATGGTGTGTGTACTGTGCGCTGTGTTGAGTGCGACTGTATGGTGTGTGTACTGTGTGCTGTGTTGAGTGTGACTGTATGGTGTGTGTACTGTGTGCTGTGTTGAGTGCGACTCTATGGTTTGTGTACTGTGTGCTGTGTTGAGTGCGACTGTATGGTGTGTGTACCGTGTGCTGTGTTGAGTGCGACTGTATGGTGTGTGTACTGTGTGCTGTGTTGAGTGCGACTGTATGGTGTGTGTACTGTGTGCTGTGTTGAGTGCGACT
>Ga0136643_10019216_pt1 | contig 10322 bp, 5 predicted proteins | sample TergutLab28metaG_FD_96883 | JGI IMG/M metagenome (GOLD analysis project Ga0136643, IMG submission 96883) | Labiotermes labralis P1 segment gut microbial communities from Petit-Saut dam, French Guiana - Lab288 P1 (version 3) (version 3) | ecosystem: Host-associated > Arthropoda: Insects >... | reverse complement strand
TTTTTTTTGTATTGGTTTTTTTTTTTTTTATTTTTTTTTTTTTTTTTTTTTTTTTTTTTTTTTTTTTTTTTTTTTTTTTTTTTTTTTTTGTTTTTTTTTTTTTTTTTTTTTTTTTTTTTTTTTTTTTTGGTTGTTTTTTTTTTTTTTTTTTTTTTTTTTTTTTTTTTAATAAAAAGATGCCAGACTGCTGGCTAGAAGTCAGTACTCGGATATAAACAAACGCTGAGATGGTTCCCAATATTCCAAGTTGCCATTACATGCCTCTCATGTAGCCCTCCTGACTTAAATTTAGTAGTAACCAATTTCATGTTTTGTTTACATGTAACATAACCACTGCCACTGGGTAACAACCCAATTTGCAGTAAATAAATAAATATATAATAAAAAATATATAGTATGTGCTTACAAAATTCTAGGAACCATGGCCACCCAACACTCAGGGTTTATCGAGCCCTGTATTGTCATCGTCATCAAATCATCGTCATCATTATTATTAAATGTAGGCCTGTGTAAATGGCTTGCCCTTTGTACTTGTGCATTTGCATTTTAGGGACACCAAGTACCCGCTATTGCAGTGTTATTTTGTTCGTAGATGTTTGATGTATATTGATGCCCTAAACTGTGTCATGCGGTCGACAAAGGCTGGACAAGAAGAAGAAATGCTGTCACAATCTTACAGTATGTTCCACCTGACTTAGAGAGGAAGCTGGGGTGTCTGTAGATTAGCTGCTAGCAGTCAGTCATTCATGATTCCAAAGATACCATGTGTAGGTGTGTAGCTGTCCCCAAGGATAACTTCAGATAGACCCAGCCATCAGTAAGATACCACTGCTTCGTTTGTCAGCGCAGGCTATCTGCTGTTCTCCAGCCCAAATCCTTGTCATCTTTCATTGTTTAGCATAGTGGAAGTACATTGTTTTACCCAACAACAATTGGTTGCCACTATCAGTTGGCTTTTTTTATCATGTTGAAGTCACTTGTTAACCAAATGACCACCAGCGAGACCTTATGAATTGATTTCACATTTGTGTTTACGCAGTATTGTGCATAATGGCAGCAGTCCAGTTGGTAGCCACCAATGATTTATAGGATTTGAAGGAATGTACTGACTGCCCTCTTCATCAGGGTAGATCATCCTCTCTGATGATGGAGGCAGTTGACTACTTAACCTTTTGGGGCCGGAATTATTTTTTTAATTTTAGCACATCCTGTATATAAAATGTGAATAATGCAGGAACCAAACAAGTTAGAATTATGAAACAAACTGCATTTTGAAGAGAAAAAAACAGAGAGTATACACCATGTTTAAAATAGTTTGTACCTATATTTGTTGAATAAATATATAAAATGCAACTTTGGAGGTAGCGGTGCGGTACGTCAACTATAGTTGCCTATGTGCTGTGCTGTGTGGTGTTAAATCACCTGGACAGTGTAAGTTGAGAATTGGCAATTTGCAGTTGCAATGCTGTGGTGTGACTGGACCACTAGACTGGGCAGGCAGTAAATACAACAAGGTTGGGAAAGGCGCATTGGACTTGAGTGTGACATCAGCACTGCAGATATACCGCGTACCGAGGAGCTGTTGTCGTTATGGGATTGATGAGAATGTATGCACGGTTGCTATGGAAATTGGCCTTGGTGCACAGATAACCAGTGTAATATACTCTGAGGTGAGTATCTGTGTTGTTGCTTAGCCTCGTCTTAACCCATTAAGGGTGGTTGCAGGAATGTACTTGGACATCTAGTAGCAGAAGTCAAGAAATTCCAGCTTTGTGCCCGATAACATGGATTAATTTGACGTTCAGGTGACTGTGCATTGTGATAAATTCTTATAATAAAACCAAGTAGGTGCATTAATTTCTCAAATTTATTTTTGGCATAAAACTCTACATGTTTCGGACAGTTCCTCTGTCCATCATCAGGAGTTTTTCACTGTACACACAGCAGTCGTGTATGTCATACAGCTTGCGAGCAGGCTGAGGACAGAATTCCATCCTGATTCTGCTCACAAGCTGTCGGCCAACCTGTATGTATTGCTGTGTGTACAGTGCTAAACTCCTGATGATGGAGAGAGGAACTTATAGTGAATTCTTGCATTAAAACCAACCATATACACTAACATCTCAAATTTATTTTAGGAATAAAACTCTACATGTTTCAGAGAGTTCCTCTGTCCATCATCAGTAGTTTCTCACTGTACACACAGCAATGGTATATGTCATACAGGTTTGCTGACTGCTTGCACTCGCAAGATGTCAGCAAACCTGTATGTACTGCTGTGTGTACAGTGAAAAAAACTCCTGATGATGGACAGAAGAACTGTCCGAAACATGTAGAGTTTTATTCCTAAAATAAATTTGAGAAATCAGTGCATCTAGTTGGTTTTATTATAAGAACAAGCATTAAATCAGTACAGCATTCACTGGTGCACATTTGTACCTGTATTTTTTGGTTACTGAAAACTGTAAACGTGAAAAAATACGTGCTGCTGTTCCTGTACAGAATTACACATTTCTCGAGATTTAAAACTGCTGGGGTCTGAAACTGACCAACCACCTCCACCTAGTGCCAGGGCTGGGAATGAGTGGAGCTGTGCCTCGACAGTCAACCCGTACTTCATGGCATGCACAGAGACAAATTTAATTTGTTTTACTGTACTTTATTTTTGTAATCAAATGTTCCAAAAATAATGCCTGTTGGATTCACTTCATTTGCATGTCGGCATGTAACATTGACGATGGGGGAGATGCGCTAAAATTTGTCGATACACTCCAATTTTGATTGACAACAGTAACAGACACCTCTCATAAAAGATCACGATGTGTTTGTGCAACCATTGGGAACGTAATTGAGGGTAAATGAGGTGTTGTAGAGAAAAATATAACACTCAATTTATGCCCAGTAACTTCTTAAATGTATTATGGTTTTTGCAATAATTGAACAATAGTGAGTGACATGCCAGAACTGTAATGCTGTGTGTTCAAGTCTGCTGTGATGTGACATGTTGAGTGAGCGGTTTCAGATGCTCCAGAGAATCATTGTTCCTTCATCTTCATGGTCAAGCAAATCAACAAAACTCCTTGCCCATTGAAACAGTGTCAGATCCCATAAAACTGGAAACCAGAATGCAGTATGAGATCTGAAGTTCTGTTGGTGAGTGTTGTGGAGGATTCACTTCTCTTAGGATGCAACACTGTCTTTGTGGGAACTGCACATCCTAAGAGACCTGAACTCTAGGCCAGAATACATTTTGAGTGTCATCTTTGTGTACATGTTTCAGGGTTGTGTCAGTAAATTGATCGACACGTTGAGGAACCACATGAGCATCGTAATTGGTGTTGGCATTGGTATCGGCATCATAGAGTGTCTCGGTCTCATCTTCTCTCTGATACTCTGCTGCGGAATTCGTAACATGGATCGGTACAAAGCCTAATTAGCAAGGCTGAATCTCTTTGTCTCTTTCTTAATAAAGGCTGGTATAGTTATCAGCACAACATAGTTTCAGTTAAATACAAGAATTTCCAAAGCAGAGTTTTTGCCAAATGCTTGGTAAGTCTTGAAACATACACAACTCATTTTGTGGCCTGGTTACCTAGTTGCAATTGATTTTCAGGCATTTAATGTTTACTGTTTGTGGCTTAATTGTATAAATGGTATACTTTACTTTTGGTAGGAATTACAGACTTGCTGATTCGACTGTCCAAGAAGTGGCATGTAGTGTGGTGTGGCAAGAAATGTGTGCACTTGTTACGTGTCTGTTAGTGATTCCCCTGTTCGGTCAATACCATTGTAAATGCAAGATTTATTATTGTGTATGACAGCTGTCGTTACGCACTTCTTGCTGCCACTGTGTGGGCTAAAGTAATTGGAAAAATGAGGTGACTGGAAGTGGCAGCCAGCAGTTTCAGATGAAGTAATGGCCATGTAGACTGGCTAGTCTTTGCTGTTAGAAAAGTCACATAGTTTTAATAATTCTCAAGATCTGAAAAACTGTTAATCAAGTACTGTAACTTGGTGATATTACTTTCTGAGATATATTTTGTTTATTGAGTCTTTTCTGGGTAATCCTGTATCTTGAATCTTATTTAGGGAATCTGGCTACATAAGCTTGTGTTTTGTAACCCATCTTATTACTTGTTTGTATTGTCTCAAAAGACATGCAAGATCGGAATATTCCCATGAAGGCCTGTTGCCAGGATTCTTATGCCAGCAGTGCAAACATTTACATCCACATTATGATCACATGCTTAATGTTCCATCTTTGCAATTTACATCCATCTGACATCCTGTGTGATTCTTATAATAAAACCAACTAGATGTACTAATTTCTCAAATTTATTTTTGGAGTGAAACTATATGTTTTGGATAGTTCCTCTGTCCATCATCAGGAGTTTTTCACTGTACACACAGCAATACATACAGGTTTGCTGACAGCTTGCGAGCACGATCAGGATGGAACGCTGATCCATCCTGATCCTGCTCACAAGCTGTCAGCAAACCTGTATGACATATACCATTACTGTGTGTACAGTGAAAAACTCCTGGTGATGCACAGAGGAACTGTCCAAAACATGCAGAGTTTCATTCCAAAAATAAATTTGAGAAATTAGTGCATGTAGTTGGTTTTATTATAGGAATATATCATGATGCACGGCCACCTGATCGTCAGATCTTGTGTAATGGTTGTACAGAACCGATAGAGTAATCTGACGACATTTCTGCTTAAACTTATTTGTTGCTACTGTAAATGAGGTTGTAAATAAAAGGGATGGGGGGAGCGTAAATGGAAAAGGGGTGACTTACTTCATGAGAAAATGTTTCAGCATTTTCATTACTGTTACTGGGAGAAGGTATTGCCATGTGTTCCATTCCATCGGATAACAGTAGCATGCCAATCATTTTTAGTACATAAATTTACTGATTTATGATTGGTGTGTAATAATACACCTTCACACCAACTGTTTTATTATTGTATCATCATCATCATCATCATCACCTTTCTCTTGTAAACGTTAGTGAGGAGAAACACATTGCTCCTGTTTTGTTTCAAAATTTTGTGACAGGTTTCAATGTCCTGTCTGTCCATGATGCATGGCTCATTTTGTGATGTGTGTTTGGACTGCTCGTGCAAGTGGATGGGAATTGCTCTAGAAGGCGTGGAGCACTATTGTGAAAAGTGTTTCCTGCCACTGATTTAGAGAAGTAAGGTGCATTAATGGGAACAATGTATGATATATGCTGTCTTATGTAATTGTTCCATGTTTAATTCTGTGGAAATGCTGCTTGTTATACCAGAGTTCTCTGACAAAACAAGTGGTGGTGTCACCTGGTGATAAAATATGGGAATGTAATGAACTTGTGAAGCAGTTCTAATACTCTTCATGTACAGTGGCACGGTACATTATAATACGTTACAGAAAGTGTCTGCACTCTGTTCGTGTAATGCTGTATGTTTCTTAATTGATTTGGACGGCAAGGTGCACAAAATAATTGTCACATTGCATAAGTAGGTTATAGACAGGCCTTAGGGGTGCCCCAAATGGAGTTTGGCAGTAATGATGACAAATTTTAGTGACAAAAGATTTGGTGAGCCTGCCTGGATTTGGATGTGTATTGTTGCAGCTGCAGAATTTTCAGTGTTTCAGAATGCGAGTTTTTTTAATTCTTACAGGAAAAAAAATGCTCTGTTCTGCATTGTGTCACTGTTTGTTGTGATTTTTCAGAACTGTAACCCCATGTAGCGTTAATTTCTCGTTTGTACTGATTTTTGTTGCATTGATTAACTTTTAGGTTGTGTGAATGCATGTACAGTGTCACTGCAAAGTGCACACAGCTGTACATGTCATTGTGACAACACTCACTGCAACATGAAGCAGTTAACTGCAAGTTGCCATTATCCTTCCTCTGATGAAACTTAGCCACCACCCAGTATACTGTACAAAATCACATATTAAATTTCGTAAGTAGATTCTGTAAGCTCAGCTTAGAAGTAATAAGATCTGGTGTTTCCGTATGTGATATATCACCTTCTTTTTTAATTGTTTGTTACTAAACACCGTTTTACAGTAATGCAGATAATGTTATGTGTGTTCTGTTGCTCTGTCTCAGGCAGAAACTGATGTGTGTGTATGAACAGACGGCTCTGTCTCGATGGATGATGGGTAGACGTGACATACAGATTGCAAGCATTGTGATTATCAGAGATATGAACAGCAAAATATGTTTTTGAGTTTCAAAACATGATATACAATACTTTTGTAATAATGTTGGAAGTAAATTTTTTGCCTTTCCAAAGCAGGCATATTTGCTTGCAAGGGTAAGGAGAGTGGTTGGTCTACAGCTTTGATATAATTATTAACCCATTCATGACAGGTGGCAGGATGCATTCAGGCACCTGCTGGCCCAGGCCAGGAAATGGTCAGTTGTATTTCAAGTGACGTGTTGTACTTTTGCCATATGTAATCCTCTGAATGGCATGCCTTATGTTATGATTTTCGAACTAGCAGGCTGGGCGCTGTACTTGTAAATCATACATTTTTTTGTATTGTGCTTGTATAGTACCTTCCCTTGAATATACGGATACAGGATTCTGGAGGTTTACATGTGGGTAAGGTGACACACATGTGTGACAGTGGGCACAGAAATATATAATGGAAATTTGTCTAGACTGCTTGAAGCAGATGTCATGCTGATACAGCATCCAGCCATAATTAACACCTTCAGTAAAATAGGAACGTATGTAAGCTGTCCTTAAATGGTTAAGTGTACTTGCATCAACACGCTCACATTATTGTGTGCTGGAGAGGTCTTCTCTGTCCTGTGTGGTAAGGTAAAAAGAAGTATCCTCTTGGCACTGGAATTAAATGACCAGTGTGATCTGCAGCAGACTGATGTTTAAGTGAGGCCATTGTCAGTAGCTGGCATTGAGTGTTATGAGCATGACACAGCATGTTACAAATACTTTACATCTGTGCCAGAGGGTTAGGGATTCTTGTTCGTATGGAGACAGTAGTGAAAAAAATGTTGATGAATTCACTGAGATTGAATCTGGCCTTCATGGTGAGGTGTAAAATTATTTTGTGTAATGGCTTTTGCCGTTCTGTTTTTATTGTAGTATCCGAGTGTTGTATTGTCACCTACAAGATGCAGTGACATGTGATTTGACCAAAGTTTTGAACAGAACATAAACCATGTATTGGAATTAATATTTTGTAGCACATCTATGTGTATTTTTTATATATGCGTTTTTTATAATTTTTTTCTCTTGCTGATACTGGACAAAGCATGTTCTGGGCATTCAGATCTCAGTCATTAGCTCAGCACATTTAAAAAACTGTAAGTATTTGTAACGAGGACCGTAGTGCAAATGTTGTGGATTTAGTGTTCCCATGGGGACTCCTCAAGTGGTTTGTTTGTTGTACAACAGTTTTTATACTCATTACCATTATTCTGTGTTTCATTTAAATAATGTAGTGTAGAACAAGACAGCAGGGATGGCCTTAGCCTGCCGTCCAGAAGCTGGTGCTGTAGGCAGTCTGCAAACCCCCTCCCACCCCAACCCAACCCAATTAAGGGCAGTCTTCACTGAGATATTTTTTTGGCAAACAAGGCACTGTTTTGCACTTATTTTCTCTTGTAATGCTTTTAAACATATATTTTCTTTAGAATTTGGAACTCCGTTAAGTTGCGCCTCAGTATGCCTATACAGAAGGGACAGGCCACCCCTGCAAGATGGGCAGCATGCTTTGAAGCTGGAGAGTTTGTTTATTTTCGAAATGTATTTTGGTAAACCTTGAAGTATGTTTTCTGTAATAATATTGTATTTCTAAGCCATGTGGTATGTTACTGTAGTGTAGTTACGTGGTACGTGCCACTCGAAACTGACAGTGAAGTTTGCAATGCCATAAATTAACATTCTTTTGCATGACGGTCATATAAGATGTTCAGTATGTGCTGCGCAGTTGGCACTGTAGACCATCTGCCTGCCTCTGATGTCAGAAATGTCGCACATTTGCAGTTGGAGTTGCTCCACTGATGCTATCACTGGTGTCTCAGTTGCTTGTTGCATTTTTTCAGTTGTGTGTGGATTGGAATGCAAACTGTGTCTTTTCAGAAGGTGCCATAAGAAATTATCAGATGGGTTCCAGTTTGGGGGACTGTGTTGGCTGGGACTGCACTTACCTGTACTGTGGAGGAGAACACTTAGCACACTTAAAAGTTTCATTGTTCACATTCAGCACCATATTCTCAGTGTGTGGGATCAAATCTTATGCGTATCAGGTTAATGTTTATGTGAAAGTGAGGGAGCCATTTTATAGGTCTGCTGAGGTACATTAGCACCTGCCAAACATGTATGTTTTCTGGTCTTCTGGCAGACTGCTGTATAACAACAGTGTCACAGCTGTTTTGTCTGTCACAGCCCTCTGGCTTCATACTCCCTAACCAATCTGTTGCAAACGTGTTTGATACTTTCATGCAATAAAATTTTTGCCAAGAATTTACACTGAACTGCGTAGTAAAATCTTTAAATAATCTGTGGTCAGGTCCGGTCTAGGTAGGCGGAGACCATATCTTGGGGCACTATACGAACATCATGTGTTATGTGAATGGTTTAAATTTTTATCTTTGAACTTGAGAACAAATTAACATTGCATATAAAATATAATAGACTGTCAGGTCAGGTATTGCTATGAAGTTGCTTGGAGTTAAGCTTAGAAGTGTTTTTATGTGCCCTCTCAGAAAAAAAATAAGTAATTAGAATACCGTAAACAAAGTTTAGATAAATCCCCTAATTTTGGCAGAATTATGCTCCTTGTGAACATTCTTTCATACATTTCGTTTATAATACAGTAATTTTTGGGGCACACACCCTTAAATTAATTCTTTAGCAGGTGTTTTAAGTTGATGTTAACCTCATAGTTAACAGAATGCACTATGTTCAGTGTTTAGAAACACAAGTACAATCTCAGTAAGACGCATCTGGACATCCCTCCAGTACGTATTTTCCCTCATATTCTGCAGTGTTTGTTATTGTGGAGGACTGACCCTTCCCCATTGATGCTAGGGATTAAATTCCAAGTACCCTAAATCGGTCTGCCTCAGGTCACATCTGTGGCGGAAGCTGCGCATTCTGTGTTTCCATCACTAGCGTGTTATACTGTACGTACCCCACCTGCGCTGTGATGACACATCAAGTTCTGCTCTAGCACGTATCCAGGTCCCAGTTAATGCTAAGGCCACGCAGGTTCAACTGATGGCTTCCCACTTTGTCCCTCACCCCCTGCCCAGGCCATACTGAAGATCTTCACTATCAGCGTATATATGGAAAGAACCCTGGATGATCGGAGGAGAATACAGAGAAGTGTGCTGTTGAGGCAAGCATAACAGCTGGAGACAGATGTAGTGTGGCCCAATCCATGGGACTTCTTGGTATGGCCTCAGGGTCGATGGTATAACTTCCTGTGATGTGAAAATGTATCCTTCCATAAGGTTCCCAGTGTGGTGTATTTTGCATGGAACTGATGCCATTGGTTAAAGATGATACAGCTGAAGAACAGTTGATTTGCAATAATTGAAACAGCCATAAAATTTGTGAAATTTTCATGTGCCAAAATACAACATTTCTTGTTGAGTGCTCAAACCTGGGATCTGCAAGCAGTAGTTCAGGGATGTTGCTGGCTGTGACTGGTATCAGCACATTGGGTATTACTTAGTTTATTGATTGAACTCTCATCTCCTGTCTCAAAATATGTGACACCCTGTAAGAAGTTGCTACATGTTAAAACTGTGTTCTTGTAAATGATGCTTTGTGTCATGAACTGCATTTGTCTCGATAAGCTTGTGCCCTTTCTCGGATTGTAATATTTGTAAGAAATATCAAAAAAGCAAAATAATAACATTAGCATGTATGTTTTACTGTTAATATTAGTAAATTAAAATGTACTTTCTTGCAAATGGAAAGTTTCCCAAATAGATGTGACATAAAAATTATTTTTGTTTATAAGCACAATAAGTGTTAAGTAATAAGCAGGCTTTCTGAGCCATATATATACATACATTAATGTACCCTTGTGTTTGATGTAACCTTGGAAAGCAACTATTGCACATAATATTGCTTGTGTGGGTCAGATTGCCAAAGAGTGTAATGATGTGACATTAAATGCATCCATGCAGTAGGATAGTGCATATCTTCTTAAATTACAAAGGTGATTTTGTGTTTATACAATTGACTTTGAAGTTTCTGCAAGTCACTCCCTCCCCCCCCCCCCCCCCCCCCCACACCCAACAAAACCCAAAAACTGCTGGGTTGTTTAAGCCTCAAA
>Ga0136643_10019213_pt1 | contig 10322 bp, 3 predicted proteins | sample TergutLab28metaG_FD_96883 | JGI IMG/M metagenome (GOLD analysis project Ga0136643, IMG submission 96883) | Labiotermes labralis P1 segment gut microbial communities from Petit-Saut dam, French Guiana - Lab288 P1 (version 3) (version 3) | ecosystem: Host-associated > Arthropoda: Insects >... | reverse complement strand
CCAATATCTCCGTAACCATTGAACTTTGGATATAGGTGTTTTGGGTTATATCGGTATAGTTTGACCTAAGGAACACTCTCCCGAAGTTAGGTCCTTTCCTCCTGGGACACCCTGTATATGTGTCCGTCGAAAACATTCTCAGCCTGTTTAGCTTAATCTGGGAATTTTCGCTAAGTCAGTGGGAAGTGCCATTTTGAGACAGCGTGTCAGTCGCAACTTCTAAGGTCAAGATGTCCAAGGAAGATGAGATAAATATGTTGTTATGTTTGGAATTTACTACTTACATTTAGAAGACAAGAAAAGAGTTAACGTAATTCCACAACTCATAAAAGAATCCAAAAGAAAAATCTGACAAGGCGTTCTGCAAGAACACATTGTGCACATCCACTAACACTATTAGGAAATCAGAAAAAAAAACAAAGCATATATTCAACATGCATTAAAAACAGAATAAAAAATTGCAACACTAAAGATACAATGTAGCGTTTACTGCTGCTCAGCGTTTTAGGCGTATTCGCGAATGTAGGAAAAGTGATTATTACTTTCGTCATGTCCGTCTGCCCGACCGTCAGTACTTCTGTCTCTCCCTTCGCATAGAACAACTCGGCTCCCAATGAATGGATTTTCATGAAATTTGTTATTTGAGTAGTTTTCGAGAATCTGTCAAGAATATTAAATTTCATTCAAATCTGACAACAATAACAGGTATTTTTCGTGAAAGCCTATGCACATTTATGATAATATCACCCTAAATTCTTCTCAGAATGATAAATTGTTTTAGACAAAATTTTGGAGAAAATAAAACATGGACTTCATGTTCAAAAACGTTTTCCCGAAAACCGTGATATTTATGAACTAATGCGGAAAATATGGTAGAGCCAGAGATGACACAAATGACGATGTAATAAGGCGTATGCATATTGCATGCTGGATTACTAAAGCTAGGGACACATAGCCTTAATAAGGCCAGTTTAGTAATTATTGCTTGCAACGACAACAGTTGTTAAGCAAACGCGACTCAATTTTACATTTCTGTGTACAATGCCTGCGTTGTTAAATATACGTCACATGAAAGCGACCCACACAGGGCGAAATAAGTCGTGGTTTTGTAAGTAGTCATTTATGATAAAATAAATGTTGTTTTTATCAGGAAACTCCTAATTATTTTTCGGCTAGACTTTTATTAAGTAACAGAATTGCGTGCCAACAATTGGACGTAGAGCTACTAGGGGCTCAGTAGGCCAACATTTTCCAAAATTTTAGGTGCCGTTTTCTTTTGTATTAAACTAATCCTGAAGATTAATAAGGGACTATATTTTCTCTCTGCGGTCGAATACGATTATAACCCAATCGATGGGACCGAATAAATTGAGCTGCTGTAACAGATTCTATCTCTAAGCAACGTTTAGGCAAAAGTGAAGAAAAGACTTTAAAAAAATACAGCCCTGCTGGCATACAATACAATACAATATTAAAGTATGATCTATTTCAATTGAAATTACAATTAAATTAAGGAATAATAAATGTATCCGTCTATTACTGTGATTTCCATAGACGTTTAAGCTAAAAATATATTAACTTAAATTTAAAATTTAGGAAGAACAAACGTTATCATCAGAACAGGACCGCTCACTGGTACACTACACTGCCACTTCTGTCTTGTTTAAATCATTTTACCCGCGTCCCATTACCGTCACTTCGTTCAGGATTTCGAAATCGCTTCTTTTTCTCCCAAATATTTTGTATTATTCAATTAACGAGACCAAATTCCCGACACAAGTCAGCCTTCTTTTTTCATTTTATATTTCTCTTATCTCTTTTTCTTTGACGCTCAAAAGTCCCTCTTATTCGTGACAGTAGCCAAGCTATCACATTACCAGTCTCGTGTTAACTGCTGGAGTAGAACCTTTACAAGCAAACTTAATTAATATTGCTATTGTTAGTTTATAGACCTGGAATTTATATAGCTACCTGGAAGATTAGAACTTATGCCGTCTCAAGGAAGAGGAGACGGTTGAATCCTCAAAATATTGGTACGTATGACTGGCAATGTCGTTATAGCAGAGGTAGACGCTCTTGTATAGGTCGTACTAAGCGAGGCAGAAAAACGCGTGCCGTATGGGGAATTAGTTGGTACCAAAGAATGATTAGCGCTATAGAAGAGTTGTGGGACTAACCGAGGTTTTTATAACTGAGTTCAATTGTATTTTAACGCTACATTATTAACCATTGACCTAATGAATTTTCAAATAAGCAGGTGATAACAGTTGAGTATGGAAAACATTATATTTCTAATGGAACAGTTAGATACTACTGTCTGTTTGTCACGTTGATGAAAAAACTGACAGGTGATTTAATACAAGAAGTTCCATTAGTAAGGAAAAGCCCTATGCCAATATTAGATTGAAAAAATGATCTCGGTTTTCAATGGAGATATTTTATTTTGTATTTATTCACTTTTTATTGTTCCGTGGATTTTTACATGCAGCAAACATTAAAATTCTATCAAAGATATAGTAAATCAGATTTATGGTATTATCATCTATATTAAGAAAACATACACGAACATTATTGGCTGTAGATGGCATGCGTGTTGGTCGCTTATATGTTGTTGTGCTTCAGGATGGGCTTTTATATCTGAGTTCTTATCGTCTCTTGTGGTCTGTGTAAATATCATTTGTCCTCCTATATACGTGAACACGGTGTCTCAAATATTATCTGGCAAATGTTCGCCATCATAAAATATGACATTCAAAATGGGAATGCCGTACATTTCTGCTCTAAGGGCAACCGTATAGCACGTAGGTTTTATCTAGGTCATTCAAAAGTTATTGTAATTTGGTACGCAACGAAAATAACAAATATTGGTTCACGATGAAATTGAGAGAATAACGTAAGACGTGTTAAGCAGTGTTACATGTTAACCATTTAAAGACGAAACGTAGTCCATTTTAGTTAAAGATGCACGACGTACCGCGCAGTAAACACTTGCCTTCTCGATTAAAAAAGCCGTTCATTCAGGGGTGTATAGGGAAAGCTTCGATGTTTTCCTGAGGTACCTACGAAAGATATAAATATTCTGTGGGATGAATGTAGAATTTTTGAATGTTAGACTAGTCGTACATACAGTAACCGCCAGGCTTTAAAAGGTCACTCATATAGAATTATACATATTAATGATGGGCTGCGAGTTTTACTAGGCCTGCAAACACATTACGTTGTATTTAGTGCAGTTATTAATTAGGTAAATGTTCGTTGTTAATACACGTTAAGGAAAGCAGATTACATGTAATGTAGTGCAGTAAATAGGGTATCACAGTACCTAAGGGCGTATGGAAGAACAGGCCTACAGGGGTGCTGATAGGTCCTTAGCCCGAGCAGGAAAGAAACAAAGTAATGTTTCTGTCAGAATGGAGTGAATTTCCTTCGGCGCCTTGCCTTGCAGAAAAAAAAACTTTATGACAGCTCGCTTCTCGATGTTGTTGAAATCGCGCGCGTTCCTGACGTGCTTCCGAGCTTGTTTCCTTCCTGGTCGGGCTAAGGACTTATCAGCACCCCGGTATTAAGAAAGAAACGTAGACACACTCAAATATTTAAGAAGCAATGAACGTGTAAGTAAGCTCTAATGTTGTCTACAAATCGGCTGATATTTCCTGAATGAGTTGTAAATTTGCGTCGGAAATAATTCCCTTTCTGTCCGACAGAAATGCAAATGTTGTTGTTGTTGTTGTTATGGTTTCTGCACAAGAAAAAAGTTGGTGTTAACGAGTCTCTGAAGATAAACGTGCAGCGCGGCTTCGGTCGACGCTACAGAAAAGACATAAAAAAGTTAAAATTTAAACCTCTTTTGAAAAAAAGGAAAGGAAGGACATATTTACTTGCCAGGAAAGGGGTTCAGGTGGCTAATGCATCGGTGATGAAGCAGTGCAAGGTGTAAGGGAAGTCTAACAGTGCTGCCTGCAAAAATCAACTAAGAGGTAGCCGTGCGTTTAATTTGTGTTTAATTTTGCTTCGAACTATAATATGACTTGTAACCGGAAAGTATTTACCTTTGAAAGACTGCAAGTTGCCTTACTGCAGGCATTAAAACCTTACGACAAACACAAGTATTACGAGTTTGATGTGTGTTGGACCTGCATCGTCGTGACAACTGAAGAATATGAACCAACTAAGTGTCACTTATTGTTTATTACATTTATGATAGGCTCAACATGTTTCGGGCACCACTATGCCCATCATCAGGATCTCACGACTATAACGCTGGTTACCATATGGACCGTCAGGTTCTTGGGTTGCTGTTGGTTGGAAGTTAAGTGCAGTCAGCCCGGAAACTTATCCAGGTTGACTGCACTTAACTTCCAACCAACAGCAACCCAAGAACCTGACGGTCAATATGGTAACCAGCGTTATAGACGTGAGCTCCTGATGATGGGCATATTGGTACCCGATACATGTTGAGCTTATCATAAGTATAATAAAACAATAAGTGATACAAGTGTTACGAGGTTTATTTGAGTAGCAAAGAATCTGGAAGAGGCTGGCATAAGACTCTGGCTTCTTTTTCATGACGACGCCGCATTTTACTTGAGCGGCAAAGTCATCTTACAAAGCGTTCATGTCTTTCATACACAACGACAGGACGAAGTCTAAATGGAGCCCTCAAACAACGAGTGAGTTTGATGAAATTTCATATTTCAATTCTTTCTTTTATAGAGAAGTCAAATCAGTTGGAACATGTAACTGAAAACAGTAATTAATCGTCTATAGCCTCAGATTTACGTCAACTACACGTATTTCGTCTTCCACAAGATAGTGGGGTTCGACACGTTCATCTGGAGGTGAGAGATGAATAAGAAACTACACTGCCATATTCGGACGTAGAACAGGGACAGTGACACTTGGTACTCCTGAATTCTCAGGGCAGCTGAGTAGGCACTGTGTAAATTTCTTTTGTGGAGATAATTGAAAAATGCCGTATTTGTTTATCACTGCGAACTATATTCCTGAAGAGAAGTGAAGTACTATAGAATTAGTGCCTATCAATCAGTCTAAAATGGACTTAACATCAACGGACCAGGAAATAATGTTATATCGAATCGTTGTGTGGTGCTTGACCCTTGGGGATTTCACTGAATGATCTTTGGGTTTATGAGAAAACCTCTAAGATTTTCCGCTGGTCTGCGACGGTCACTAAATATTTGTTCACACATTAACCCTTTAAATGCCGAATTAAATCCATCTGCCATTTGCTGGCATTATTAGGAATTCACCATATTCTCCTTGTTAGCAGGATAAGGGTTAACATACTGTTACCTTTTTAAATATTTATTTCATTGATTTGCGCTGTTCGGTAAGGTAAATCCTATTGTGGTTTCAACTTACGGAACAACCGTGTCATCGAGAGCCGCGTGATTGGTGGAATATTAGCTCCAAGCACTATGAACGATAGCACATGACAGGAAGGTGTTGACATTTACGCTGAATCCACTATTTCTAGAAAGAGAAATATTGTCTTTACATAGAAGCATTTTTAAGCGCCAGAACATGTATGGACATGGAGCACCAGAAAATATTGTTGCCTAAACACGAAATAAAATCGCCTTATTTCAGTTATTAGCAAGTCTATTCAGTATGTAACATGTCTCAACTAGAAAATAAATTCCAACAGGAAGTTTCAACACACTAGTCGCTAAATTTCGCCATCTTGCGCGATCTTAGAATTATTATCAGCCATCTCCTTTTCTAAATACCCTTTGACCGAAGCCTATGTTAATGCATATATCTTCATCTTCCTACCCTTCCAAAAGACAATTTTGCAGAATACTTGAAGAATATTATGAACTGTGCTTGCTTCTTATTTTTCAGCTGTGATAAATAAATCCCCTATACGGTTACTTCCTATAATGTCCCATTCTAACCAAAATAGGTAAAATCAATGAATTGCAAAGCTCTGGTATGTATGGTAATCTAAATTGCAGTGTAGATACTGTAATGACACCAACTATGAAACATTTTGTGTAAATTAAATTGATAAATAACAAAAATGGAAGACGACAGGCGTTACTGCAGAGTACTAATACGAGAAATTTGTCATAAGAATATTATTACGAGAGTTACATTACATTTTAGCGCAACCTGTAACTCTTACAGAAATTGTACTACTGCAGTTGTTCCTGGAATATTTGAAACACACCAGTTTTACAGTAAATCACGAGGCAGATCTAAAATTACTCTTTATGCAGTGTCTATTTCCTTGACGTTCAGAGAACGCTATTTAAGTTACATGCATTTTGTACTGTCTAGTGAGCGAAACAAATCCGGGCTGTAGTAATATCTGACTGCTTGTTTAATTGAAATATTAAAGTAACAAAGAAATTTAGTGATAAAAGTAATATCTTATTGTAAGCACCAAGCACAATCTCCTCACTTTCTCTGAGCGAGGAAAATTATACCAACGACTCTGAGCATGAAATTATTTCGATAATGTGGTGTTCATTCCTCAATATTGCTCTCTACTTCTGTTTTCTTTCAATTAGTCATGGAATTTCAATTTTTAAACGCATTCCTACACTTGCTAAGACGACTATTAGCTTCATAACGTCAGTCTAACTGGTCGTCCTTCCTTCCTTCCACAACAGATACCTTTGTTCCCACTGGAGGTATTTTCGTGAAATTTTATATTAGAAAATTTTATTACAATTTATGTTTAAAATCTGGGAAATATCAGGACATTTAAATGAAGGTGTAAGTACGTTTATGGTGATACGTCACTGGATTTTTTCCCAATTAAAAATAGACTTATTGAGAAAATCTAAATAGCCTCTCATGCTAAGCACTTATTTTCGAAAATTGTGACTCTTACGAGATTGTTTCGAAAGATACAACGGAACCATTGACGCTGTACATCGCCGACCACATAGAACTAAGAAGATTCGATTTGTATTTAATTAAGACAAAACGAAGAAATAATAATATTTAATGCTTAGACCAGATGACACTTTGAGATTAGGAGGAATTTCGAATGAAGGGTAGTCAAGACAAAATTATTTTATTATATCTAATACTTATTTTTGTTTAATTGATGGTAATTACATAACAATGTGGTGCCCAATATCTAGACAAAAATTTGCTGTGATTTGACGTCACAATCAATGGCGTACAAATCTTGTGATAACGTGACGTTTTCGATACATGTCTTTTCCTTTATATGACACATTATAAGGGAAATTTAAAACTTTTGAACATAATATTTAATAATTGTGCTTATTAGAAGTATGAAATTGGTGTGTAGGTGAATTATGAATATACCTATAAATTATTTAGAATCATTAATTTTAATTTAGAAATTACAAAATATTTTGTGGGGCTGATATTTGGAAGTCATGCTTGACAGAGAAATTTAAAGAAAGGAAGGCAGTATACATGTGCCATGTGTTTTTGATAGAAATATAAAAATGTGCCGTAACCCTGATAATGATTAGTAGTAATAATATCCTTCAAAATTTGTAAAACATTTGAACACCAACAAGCTGTATTACGATCTCAAGGTTGTCCAGGAAATAAAGACCCCAGAGCTTCTCAACATTATGTATAAGTACAATTCCTCTCTTGTTCTCACGTTACTACATTTCCTCTGTCCGTCTTTAAACTAGAATTCTTCAACATGAATTAAATTCAGGTCATATTAAACAGCCGATTTCCATTATTTGAATTATTGGCCATTTTTAGCACACAAGTTGCGTACAATATAACATTTTTTTTATAAAATCACAAAATTGTGGACCTCATGATGTTAAGATGGTCTCTTTCTCCTTGCTTCTCCACAACTTGTCAGCCCGTCAGCTGTTCTTATCAAATCTAGATTATGTGAATCTCTCCATTCGTGGCCTAGAAAGGCCGTTACACCTGGATCCGCCTTTCCTAACACGCGTTAGCATCTTCCTGTTTTTCCCTCAATATGACAAATGATGTACACAGTTCATGCTACATTGCTTTCATTATCTAATAAACCTCCGAAAAAAGTAGGACGAAATTGAAATTTTTTCTTGCTCGAAAAATATTTTCAAATGGTATAATGTGGTGCAGAAAAATAAGGGTAAAGAACTTGGGATGAAACTGTAATAATGGCGAATAAATGGGTTAAATTAATCAATCCTGTTTATGTTGGCACCTTCATCCTTTCTTCTGTAGTAACGAAATGAATACGTAATATCTGCTTGCTGTGGCAAATGATACCCTACTGAAATGTAATTGCAGTGCCATATATAAACTAATAGAGGGAACTTGCTTCCACGTCTCCCTTAAGCACTTAGAAACTCAATTGCATGAGATACGTTTGGTGTCATGCCACATGAAGCCAAATTGCCTTCATTTTAGAAGTGACGTAATGCCGCCAACTGCAAATTCGAAAGTTCTTAGACTAAAGAAGACGAAGTTACAACAATTCAGTGTAGAGTGCGCTGAACACTGACAGAAAAGGACTAAATTCTGACTACTGTTAAACCTTTAAGGAGCAAAACGATACAGCAGTTGTTCTGTATTTAAATACAGGTACACGTAGCCTTCTTTGGTCTTCTGTTTGAGTTGCGTTATATATTTTTACCTATAACGGAACACAAGATATATCAAAAGCAGCTTGAAATGTCGAGCATTTAAACTGCTTCATTAGGAAGATAACACAAGATGCAAACAAATGCTTGGGATTAAATCCAGGATTTCCGTGGCAAAAGGAGCATTCAACAAGAACTAGAATCTTTTCACCTGCAAATTGAACTTCAATTTAGGGACGAAACCAGCAGAATGCAGCATTTCGAGCTTAACTTTTTATGACGCTAAATCTCTTACACTTTGGAAAATTAGATATAAAATACTTGGATATTATAGAAGTGTAATACTGGAGATAGATGGAGAAGACTAGGTATACCGGTTGTGTGAGAAATGAAGAAGTGTTACATAGAGTCAAGAAGGACAGGAAAAGGTAGAGAATGTGATTGGATAGGTAACATGCTGCCTAGAAACTGTCTTATAAAACACGTTATTGAAGAAAAGATAGAAGGGACGGGAAGAGAATTAAGAAGCCGTAAGCTGCTACTGGATAGCCTTAAGGAAATGAGAAGATTTTGGAAATTGAAAGAGGATGTCCTAGACCGCCCTCTCTGGTCTATTCGTTTTTTAAGCATCCACGAATGTTGTATAAATCAGAATATATAATAACCGTAGTTTTGTTACTGTCGTATAGCTAATGTAAAAAGCTTCCTACTTGTTCAGTAACAACATTTTATTATCTGTCACAGAGTTTGCCCCTCCACGTTCAGCGAGAAGCAACCGCTTGCTGAGACTGGTAACTATTACTGCTTGTATTGTTATTATTATCATCGTGGTTAACACCATCATAACTAGCTTCGAGGGTGTCTGTGTACTTGACGTGAGACAAACTGCGTGGTGATGTGAATGGAACAGATTACATCGTACATTTTGTGTGTCTGGTTATTTTCCGGGATGTAATAAGTATTCATTTTCTCCAAATTTTTACCGAAAAGTATGATTGCGCATTGTATTTATGTAAGTTCAATATTATTTTTTCCAGTGAGTTTCCCAAAGAAATTGATAGTAGGAAAATGCCATTAGCTACCAGTTTTCTTTGTGCATTTCGGGAGAATTAGATGAGAAATTATTCGAAAGAGTATATTCTTATAAGAAACCACAGTTCTTTAGTAGGACGTCTGCTAGTGTGCTCGTACGTTAGTTCGAAGACTAGCGAAGATCTAATACACAGTAACTCACCGAATCCTTAATGTCTAGGGAGTCAGTTCAGCTACAGTTAACTTGCTGCAAACGAAATTTCCAAATTATTTGTCATGCGAACTTATGACATGGCAGAAGAATAGCAACATTGAACTTAGTTTAAAATTTTCTATTGCGGTATATATTCGTAAATATACAAATTTGTTGAGGAATTTTGTAATTAAAATATGATATGAAAATATTAAAAATTTGCAGAATATTTTAATATGAAACTGTGAGCGAAGAATTGTTTAAATATTCCTCAAAACTGAATGGTAGTTTATCACGTACACACTCATTTACCCATATCTCTGGTTTTAAAATTAAGCAGTTTAATTCTTAAAACGCCTAAAATGCATTATGTAGAAGATTATCACATTTCAATATTAATAAAAATCCAACCAGATGCAACAGTATGCAGATATTTATTTACTGTAAAGTCTCTCTACATGTTTCGGGTGTCACAGCACCCATCATCAGGAGTACTAAAAACTGTAACCCCAACCTACGCTACAGGTCATAATACTGGTACAACTATT
>Ga0136643_10019211_pt1 | contig 10322 bp, 3 predicted proteins | sample TergutLab28metaG_FD_96883 | JGI IMG/M metagenome (GOLD analysis project Ga0136643, IMG submission 96883) | Labiotermes labralis P1 segment gut microbial communities from Petit-Saut dam, French Guiana - Lab288 P1 (version 3) (version 3) | ecosystem: Host-associated > Arthropoda: Insects >... | reverse complement strand
CCGCCAACACCACCACCACCGCCAACACCTAGACTTCTAATGCTGCGGCTCTTGCTACTGACCTTTGTTTATTATTACTATATTATTATAACACCGCCGCTGCCGACAGAACATACACTAAAGATGTCTGTGGAAAGACCGAACGCCGCTAAGGACAATATTTAGAGCCAAGGTGGAGAAAATGAACGAGGGTGGAGATGGTTGCTGAACGGTGTGTACTTCACAAATTGCGACATTTTCCAGTTACTGTGATAAACACATAAGGGACTATGAAATGGTCAGGGGACAGAGGGCATGTGGAAGATTTGAAAAATGTACACAGAAATTTTCCGGAAAATTTGACGAAATGTACCTGAAAGACCTAGCTGTAGATGGCACGGCGATATTAAAATTAGTCTGAGATAACAACAGTAGGAAGGTGTGGACTGGATGAATGTGGTTTGTAATATGGACCAGCGGAGGAATCTTGTGAGCGTGGTATTTATATTTCGGGTTTCATAGAACGCGGGGTTATCTTGACTGGTTGAGAACATATTACCTCCGCACAAAAGACTCTGCTACAAAGTCAGCTAAAATGCAAGATGGCAGAAGAAATGTTCCGTGTTTATAGTAACGCATAATATGAGAATTACTAGAACTTAGCTGATTTAACCACTGCAATAATTTATTATATTTTATGCACTATGTTTCATATTGATAGGCAAAACAAATGCACACGAGAGGTGAACAAGCTGAAGTGGTAGCTGGGACATCAATTTTAATTTCAACGTTCTTTTTTCGTACCATTTCTATGGCGTGAGTTGTTCAATTTGTCAGTGCGGGTGTCTGGTACTTAGGTGTCCCGTGATAATTGCAGCAAAGGTCCACCGTAGAGCAAGAACGGCATATGACGCTCTACAGAGACACAACAATTAGTGAAAGCGCCCTGTTTGTTCATTCAGAATTTAACTAACGGTTTTTTTCAGCTTTACTTTAGAAAGTGTCAGTTATAGAATAATAACTTATTTGTACGTTCGTCCGAATATTATTTTGGTGAAACTGTTTAAATTGCATAAGTTTTTGGAAGTTACACGAGAGCTGAGCTGATAACTATTGGGTGGACGGGGTTGTGCCCTGTACCATCACCTTCGGTATTCGCTTGGGTAGACCGAGAAAAGTTACGAGAGCAGTCCGTCAAGAAATTCGGCGGCACAGCTAAAATTCTAACGGCAAAATCCCAGAATCCAGATCTACAGCTTTAACGCAAAGCCAGACTGCTCTGTACAGGGTACATAATGTCGAAAGGAATTTAGAAAACAGAAGGTAAAATGGGCGATATGTGTATGGGGGTCAGGGCTCTTTCTTGAAATTGCCTGGAATAAATGGGGAAATTACAACAGTTTTCATTCAAGATTATCGACGTCCAGACTGGGAATCACATCCTTGAATTCCCAAGTTAATTTCAGTAACGATATTCTGTTCGAGAGATTTGATTTTCTCACGACGTTGCTTATAGATATTATCATGTTCTCGGACGCCATGCCATTTAGTCTGGTACAAAGCAGTAAGTTCCTCCAAACTGTCGGTGAATCGCTACCAGACAACAATGTTCTAGACATATTTCTTCTGTCCGCAGTAACTTTGAAGACACGAGATTCTTAGGCGTCATGCAGTTAACCTGACACCGACGTTTGAAACCAACATGTAATATGCGGCTTAATTTGTTTTTACCACCAAGCTGCCAGTAAGCAACCTGAATCCGAATCTTAGAACATGAGGCCCAATTTTAAATTTAAATTTTACTTCACCTAATTCAGTCACATACTGTAGGTTACTTCTGGAGTTACGTGTCTGCCTATACATTCGTTCAAACGTTTGTTTTGTATCCAGGGTATGCGACTAGCTCCGTCTAGTGGGCCAACCAGACCAAGTTCTTCCCTTTTTTTAATAAGTAAAAACGGAGGCAGATTTAGCCCCCGTGATGCTGTGGATATTGTCTCTGAGGCGACAGACTGCTTCCAAAATATCAGTCACGACTGCAGAAATATCAGATTATACTAAAAATTGTACGTTTACCGAAGTGCATGTGGCTGATAAAGGTTTCGGGTAGTGACTCTACTATCGTCCTCAGGTACTTCCATGACGTGACACTAATATATTCCTTTACAGGTTTCTTATTTTTTTTATGCAATAAAGTGTAACACAAATCAACCACAAAGCAGAAAGACGACTTGGAAATTGGAGGACTTTCTGTTCATCAGCAGAATAGGTCATCAGCAAAGCAAGCCTAAGCGGCAGCTCCACATGGCTCTCTCTGCTACGAAATAGGATGTAATCGTATATGTAACATGATCTATGGAGATATACGTTAGTGAAGTTCGTCCAGATGACATAAGTGTTCAATAAGTGACACGTGCTTGTAAGCTAAAGGACTTGTTTAGAGGTAATCTTAATAGCTAAAATTGCATTAAAATGAAACACATAACGGACTAACTAAATAAACAACTAGCTTCATGGAGCAGCTTACTCATTCAGAAGCTTATTAAACGTGGATACGTGTGCCACAATCTGCAACATCAAGAGAGTATTCATTTTGCAGCACAGTGTATGTACGTGCTTCAAGTGATTCCGAGAACAAACGTCCACTACTTCCGTAACAGCATTTACCCCGCTGATTTTATAATGGGTTATGGAATGTGTTCTCTGTCACGTAGAAAATAAAATCTTTTATACAATTTATCTAAACGCCAGTCTTGACGAGTTAAGCCAGCAAACAGAGAGCATTTTAAAAGAGAATAACACATTTTTTAATCTTCTTACTCTGTGTCTTCAAGAGTCAGTTGAATATTACATGGGGTGATTATTTTATCTGAAAATTATCGGTTGCCACTTTCTACCAAGTCGTTTAACGTAATAACGTAGCCCATTCAGCTGACTGGCCATGCACGCGACAGTATGGCGGTGGGCGATGAAAAGCCATAGTAGTCAGTTAAAATAACGACCCATTTCCCAAATCACCTTTGCCTTTCAGCTGGAGTTACAGTTTCATTACTTTACTTTTCAGTATGTGTCCACACACATTGTCAGAAAAGCTTAAGAAATGAAATAGTGTTAAGTATAAAACTACTTTGTATTCGAGACAGGACTGACAGTTTTAAGTTACGGTATTTCCGCCAGTAATGTGGCTGCGAAATGTTGGGGGGTCAGAAGTGTAATATTCAGTAGGGCTATAATTTTTGTACCTTCCTCACCCGCTTACGAAAACAGCAGTTGAGGTGTTCATCGAGCTTCTCGGGGAACTTTTATCGGTGTATTTTTGTCCTGAGATGGATACAAAGGCTAAGTACGAAGTAGTCCACTCCTTAAATCTTGTACCCAAAATTAGAACGCACAGAGATTGAATTTCGTTCACCACATACTGCTTAAGGGCGTTTCACGGGGGGGTAACTTTACCCATAGAAGAAAGTAAAATAACTCAAACGTCAATACCCAATCAAACTCGATTTACTTTCCCAATTACGTCTGACTGTGAGTGGTACATAATGGCGTATAGCTTTGTTAGAAAGTTTCTTACACTATTATTGTCAAAGTATCAGTAATGCACAGAACATGTGACACCTAGAAGTGATTCTGCAGAATGGTCGAAAGTCACTTCAACTGTATATTACGTGGTTCGAATTCAAGTGTTCTTGTATCTTGGTTTGAACGACTCATTCTTACTGTCCTATATTATGTATAAAGAATTACATTATCCTGTCACATGGCAACTTTTGAATGAAAGTGAATGAAACAACAGGTATTGACAGCAATACTGTACATTTGGTGGCAAGGAAACTACTCTGTTTGGTTGAATATCAAAGGTGGAACTGTAAAGAACACTGCCTTATATCAACAGCGGTCTATACATATATAATAATTTAGATAAAATTTTAAAAAGCCTTCGTTTGCAATCGGCAGTCCCCACTGTACCTCTCATATACGGAAGTAAAAAAGGCATTAAAATAGACGGACGCCTAAATGACATTATTTTCAGCTCATTCTCGATATTAGGACTATATTACTAAGAAGAATTTATTTTGCCTTGTACTTCGTTATGGATGAGATACACAGTAAAACATTTCAAACGGTAGATATGAAAAATGTTGTTGTCTTCTTTATATTTTAAGAGCTCTAGCTTCTCTGTGAGGTGAAATGTTTATGATGTGTTTGGTAATTCGATTTGGTCGCCAAGTAAAACTGGCATCATACTAGAACGAGAGCGGCCAAAATAAATGCGACCTAAATATTTAGCTATACAGCCGATTCGAAATTTCATAGCAATTACTGGATCAGTGACAGAGGTTGAACAGGCATGCGAAAGGAGGGATATCAGCTTTCTCTCTTATGACCTTCGTCCGAATTGCGCACAAAGTTGAACAGCTACGGTTGCTTTGCAAACACGACACGCTAGTGACAGCACTAAAGTGCCAAGCACGACAGAAGGGATAGTAGGCCCTGGGGGAGGGGGAGGGAGGACCGTGAGTGTACGAGAGAAGCCCGCACAAAAAGTCGAAATAAAATTCGGTTGCATAAAAGAACTTCAAATTTGATTAAAGACAATTAAGAATTTTTCAGATTAAATCTTACAGTAGTGATTTAACCCAAACATAACGCTTCGTTGTTGTGTTGTGTTTGGATTAAATCGATACTGTAAGTTAAAAAACTGACAAATTCTTCATATTCTTTAATAATCCAAACACAACACTTCGTTGTTGTGTTGTGTTGTGTTGGTTTGTCTGGATTAAATGGCTATTGTAAGTTAATAAGCTGACAAATTCTTCATATTCTTTAATAATCCAAACACAACACTTCGTTGTTGTGTTGTGTTGTGTTGGTTTGTCTGGATTAAATGGCTACTGTAAGTTAATAAGCTGAAAAATTCTTAATTTTTTTAATAATACAAACACAACACTTCGTTGTGTATTTTTGTGTTTAACTAGCACAATGAGATGGCGTTATCCAAATAAAATGTAACAACCTTACTGTTAGATTGTTAAGATAATTTTAGCGACCTAAATTATAAGAAAATGCGTCATTTTTACAGCGCAAAAGCCTCGATAATACGGAGGCCCTGGTCTAGGGCATCCTTATTAGCGAGGCTTCACTATCACACTTAGACACACCACACTTGATAGAACCCTTCTGGACGAACGACCAGCCCGACGCAAACACCTCTACCTGACCACACACAAAACACATCCATGCCCCCGGAGGAATTCGAACCTACAGTCCCAGCAAGCGAGCGGCCGTAGACCCACGCCTTAAACCGCGCGGCCACTCGGATCGGCCAGAAAAATCTATCATGAAAATTAATTATCTAGACACATATCACTGCGACAAACTGTCCGGAGAATTGAAGGATGAATCAGTAATCAAGAGATTAAAATCCAATTAATGTTCAAGAAATCGAAGCAAACTATCAGAACGTTTCTCATGGTGCTAATTGTTCAACCAAATTCCTTTTGAGCTAAATTTACGGAGTCTTTGAAGGTTATATTTATAATTTCACTGAATTATATTTTTACTCTAATCAACACGTTACATATAAATGCCGGGTTTCTTGAAGAGTAAAGAGAATTTTAAACCTCACCAGAAGTAAACTGTAATTTTAAATGTTTGAATAGTACCACGGCCGACACTTGACCGGTTCTACTTCTCCAGCCGTACGAATAGCCACGCTATGCGATCGATACTTGTCAGGGTGAGTAATTGGACACGAAAGTGCAATTCGGGATATTTCATATTTGGGATCCCGGGTGAACGTTCCTAACTACTAGCAAAGGGAGCGAGGAGAGGGACCCATTCAACTGAATACTCCAGCTTCCCTTCCAAATCCTCTCCCCCATCCCTAGCCTCAGTCCAATCTAACCCTGCAGTCAGCCAGAGAGGGGCTCCCTCTCGGAAATAACCCTTAACCCTCCATTGACCTTAAATTTGAAACAAATGACAAGCTCACAGTGCTTACAGCTGTTGCTGAGTGGGCAAATGCAAATGTCCTGTCCGATTGGTTAATGACAATTGGCTATCGTGGAGGTCCGATCACACACAGTGAAATGGAAATAATAAATTCCGAATGACGTCTGTGACTGAACTGTTTCCGATGGGGGAAGGACTCGATCCACTCCCACTGGCAACTGTTTAATTCAAGCCTCCGTAATTCATGTACGTGTTTTTATATGTATATGTATTTATTGTCGTCTACTGAGAGTCCCGGGACGGAGCAGTCATTACAGCGACTCGCTACGGACTGGAAGGACCTGGGTTCGAATCCAGGTGTGTGGCGAGATTTTCCGCACCCTTCCAGACCGGCCCTGAGGCCTACCCACCCTCCCACACAATTGGTACCGGGTCTTTACCGGGGGTAAAGCGGCCGGGGCTTGGCGTTGGCCAATACTACTTAAGGTTTCTTACTCTATTTGTTGTATTTTGGGGGGAGGGGGTTCGATTGCTTATGACATATTTTTGGTGATTATTTGTTTTCTATATATTCTTCGTTCTCTGGTTCTGTATGGTTTATAACTTCTTTCACACTTATAGCTTTTCTTCTGGTCCCTAAGAAATTGGTTACAGGTCAATGAGGACTTCTGGTTCTGGTGTATGGAGTATTTTGGTGGTCAGGATTTGGATTGGGTCAGGGTTTATATTAGCCTCTTCTAGGTGAAATTTACCGTAACCTTTACCTTTTGAACGTTATTTAGTCAGTACCTCTGTAACAGCTTGTTACTAAGACACCTAAGACAGGGTATGAATATTTTCAAAGGACTCAATATTGAGTTAATTTTTGGAAAATCTCTTGAAAATAAATTATCTGTATGTCTAATTGTACTTTAACTTAATCCTTGGCATTACAAAATTTTAAAGATTAACAGGAGACTAATCTTAGGTAAAATGATAAGATGTGAAGTTTACACAGCAGCGATAATTAACATTAGGATAATTTGTTCCACGAATTCTTTTCGTCGAATGTTACCGACACTTCGAGCATATCCGAAATTCGGCCTCGATCTTAATATTCGCTGCTGACAGCCTTATATCTCATGAACTAAGAATACTTAACGAAGTTTTGAAAGACTACCACAACCTAAGACACTGAGGTGAACATCGTATTTTTTTGTGTTTGTAATTCCTATTATCCAAAACTAAAATTTTTAAAAGTTTTCGAATTTATTTCAAAATAAGAGACACTGTAAATTTCGCTGTTAACACAATTGTGTAATTAGATTTGGGATACGTTTGTGCAGAGATATTACTAACACTCAACATAATATTTCCAATCACTTAAAGTACCAAGCGTAAAAAACTTCTACTTGTTTTTATTTTTGTTCATATGGCGTGCATTTTTATTGCTTATTATTTATTTTTATTAAAAATGCACATATATTAAAATACTGTAATATAATTTAATGCCTCCTGTAAAAGGGGTACCGGATCTTTCCCCGGGGGTGAAGTACAGCCGGGGCGTGCTGCTCACCCCCTTTCAGTGCCGCCGTCATGGAAGAGTAGAACTATATCTCTACCCACCCTCTGGGCTACACCGGGCCTGTAACGGGAACACTTTATTTTTTTTCATATAATTTAATATATATATATATATATGTGTGTGTGTGTGTGTGTGTGTGTGTGTGTGTATTGGTTGGTACAAATACATAACAAACTTCTATATGCATAGAGAAGAAAAATCCGCTAGATGCTGCTGAATGGTTTATTGCACTTGTAATCTGCTCAACATGTTTCGGGCACTTAATATGACCATCCTCAGGAGCTCGAGACTATACTTGTGTTATTACCGCATATGGTGTGTAATGTCTTGGTCAGGTGCAGGGCAGCAGGCTATGCCTGCTGCCCTGCACCTGACCGCCAACCACCAGCAACCAATGCATTACACACCGTATGCGGTAATAATACACGGTATACGTGTAGTCTCGAGCTCCTGCTGATGGGCATATTAAGTGCCCGAAACATGTTGAGCAGATTACAAGTGCAATAAACCATTCAGTAGCATCTGGTTGGTTTTTCTTCTCTACCATATACAACGACGCAAGAACAAACGTACATCAAACAAACTTCTACTTGTGTCAGGACATTGGAATATGTAAGTTTAAGTAAGTACAGCGGCTTGCATGTAAACACAGTCCTCGATTTGTTTCATATCCGGACATGACCAGTATGACCTCCTTGATTTGAGAGAAAGAAAAATTAAAAACATATGGAGTTCTGGAGTTCATCTTCATCGCTTGAGAAAGCAAGATGCCTTCTGTTGTGCGTTATGAAATTAGATGCCGTAGATTAGAATGCTCAGTCAGAGAAATCTGATTCCTCTTTTTCCCCTTTTCACTGGAAACTTTTCTAAAGTACCGCACCGAACACAACGCCGCACTGTGTAACGACCCGATCATGAAACTCGTGTCTCATGTTGTGTGTCATAGCGCGGTGTTACGTGCCCTCTACAGCATTCTGGGGAAGTAGGGCCCGATATAATTTGACGGAAAGCTGATGTGTGCGATACGAAAGCTTAATGCCAATGTGGAGGTCATTAACAGAGAAGACGCCTTCCTTCTTGTAAATTAGATTAAAGTGCGTGGAGCTGAGTCCGTCTTGAGAAGCTAATGGTCGCTGAGTTGGTCAAGAAATTCCAGCAAGTCTTCTCAAAAGACTAGGCCAGTGGTCCGTATTGTAAGCCACACGCATCCAATATACTGCGTCACATTGTTAAAATTCATTTTAATATTACGTTACAATCTACGCTCGTATCTTCTCAGTGATCCCTTCTCTCTCTCTCTCTCTCTAACGGCCGATCTGTGTGAGCCCTCATACACAGCTTAGCTGACAGTTCTCGATCTCGTGTTTTCCAGTTACAATAACTGATAACAAACGACGAACTACGGCACTCAAAAACCAGGCGCATAGTATAAAAAATTACATTTTGTCTTTGAAATGCAAAAAATTCCTCTTACAATAATAGCTCTTTTCTCATGATTCGGTCACCATACTCAGTGTACAGAAAGGAAGGGAGAAAGGACTGATCCTCACCTCCCAGGAAGATGAGCAAATTGTGTTTACTGGTCACCTCATGAATATGCTCTCTGTAGGGATGCCGACTGGTCATCCGTCCCCTACATGTCATAATTTCCATTCCCTGGGGTGACGATCGGACATGGGGTGAGTAATGCCACGAGGACCCTACTAAACAATGACAAAGTGCAAGATTTCAAGAGGGGACTAAGACATTTTCAGTGCAAACATGCGGCAAGAAGGTCTGCAGCGAACACAGAGTTGGGACAGACGACCATCTCAGACATTCCTAAGTTCAGAGTCCGGCATTTTAAAAATTAATATGAAATACGCGGGCTTTCTTACTTTCATCAAACGTTTTCTGAGAAAACGCATTTCGTGGTTAATCTATAGTTATTTTGGGGAAAATCCCTCATGTATTATTCCCTTAATAGGTACTTAATACAACCGAAGTTCACTCAAAATTGTAAAGCTTCTTTAGTGTATCAACCGTTTTGTAATGTTCGCCTAAGTTAACAATTCTATATGATTTCAATATTTATACGACGCATAGTTAAGAATGTTTGTAATTCCAGATGCATAAAACAAAAATATTTCTTACAAACGAAGGCACTACAAATGTATCCACTGTTCATTCTTCGTGCAGAAGAGTTCCTCGTCTCTGTGTCTGAAAATTATTTCACAACCTGACACCATATTCAACATATTTTATCCAGTACATGACCTTTAATTTGCACTGTAAACTCCAGGAGTTTAGCACCATGAATTTTGTATTAAAGCTTGTTACTGTGAACACAACACTAAAACTTCGGGGGACAAAAATTTTGGAAATTCCCCATTAGCTGAACGAATATTAGTTTCTAGTAAAACTTAGGCCCATGGGATTTGTCAGATAATATAAAGTATGTTGAACCGAACACACACTAAAAGATATTCCTACCGTTTACACGAACCGAATCTACTAGTAATAGGAAAGTATTTAATTATAGATAAGATAAAAGTTCAGAGAAGTAAATCCCACTTCAAACTCTTCCTTTAGATACAATGCAGTAACAGCTCTGGTACTCCATTAAATATCAAGGAAGTAAGCGCCAATATAAAACGTAGTAACCTTTACTTATTTGTGAATTTTTGTGACACTCGGAACAGCTAAGATAAATTCTATAAACATACAGGGTGTTTCACGACTTTAGGGCATAACTGCAGGAGGTGATTTCCTAGGTCTTTGTGATCAAAAAAGTTCATATAAACATGTGTCCGATATTGGACGGTTACGGAGTTATGACCGTTTG